>Ga0209679_1000002_pt1 | contig 154854 bp, 149 predicted proteins | sample WorMetHEROISLAND_4_FD_187408 | JGI IMG/M metagenome (GOLD analysis project Ga0209679, IMG submission 187408) | Marine gutless worms symbiont microbial communities from Max Planck institute for Marine Microbiology, Germany - Olavius sp. 2 HERON... ...
CGAAGCGAATGTGTTCAAGATGCGCGATACCAGGCGTCTTGATCGGGGAAGCGTTGAAAGACGGTTAGCAGGTTCATGGCGTTTCCTCTCAACTTGAGAGCATTGTGCACCCGTCAAGCGAAAATGCTAACCCATAATTTGTCATTCCGTTTGAATTCCCCCCTCACCCTCGCCCTCTCCCGGAGGGAGGATGTCGTAAAAGTCCAATTTTCCAGATTTTATAACATATAACCCGTTGATATCATTAATGCCAACTTTTCCAAAAAGGACTTTTTCGACGATCTGGCCGGCAATCCGAAACACTTGGCGGGATTTGGGTGTGACTCCATGGGCCATCGTTGACACTGGGCCGCTGGTGGCATTCCTGGACCGACGGGAGCGGCATCACACCTGGGCGGTTGAGCAGATGCGCGAACTCAATGCACCGCTGTTCGTGTGTAAACCGGTTTTGACCGAAGTTATGTTCTTGCTGTCCCATTTACCGCAAGCACGGACACACATCGATTCCGCTAAGGACACCGGTGGGATCTTGAGCCATGGCACCGAGTAACCACGAGCGTGTCGGCAAGGCGCTAGAGAAGTTTGTCGGACACGATTGCAATGAGCACCGAACCTCCGCTGCGCATTTTCAGCATCCAAGCGGAAGGTCTATTCGATCTCTTCGACCACCAGGTCGATCTGGAATCGGACGACCGGGTCACCATCCTCCATGGTCCGAACGGGGTCGGCAAGACCATGCTGTTGCGGATGGTCAATGACCTACCTGAGCGGAAGATACGACCTGTTCATGCAGATACCCTTTCGGCGCTTTGCATTGACACTTACCGACGGTTCCAAGATTGAGCTGACGATCAATCCTCACCTGAGCCAGGCGAGATCCGAATCACTCAAGACACTGAGGCTGAGCTTGCTGAAGGACGGTAAGCAAAAGGAAGCCCATGAGGTTTCCAGTAGTGAAACCACCCTGTCACGTGCGGAGGCATTGGCACGGCAATTTCCCTGGATAAGTCGTGTCGGAGAGGACGAATGGTTCGACGAGAGAGATGGCGACCTGATGACTTCCGAGCGGTTTGTCGATCTCTACGCGGATGAAACACACCCAGGAGGAGCAAGAAATCCTCGTATACACCTGGAGCCTGGATGGTTACAGGCGCTGCATGGCAGTGTCGCTGCCCATCTGATCGAGGCACAACGGTTGCTGCGCTTGAGTATACCTCGTTCGAGCGGTTATCCAGCTAGACCCCACAACGTCCATAGGGTATTGGAATATACGAGCGATCTGCGTACCCGGATTAACGACACCATGGCCCGCTATGGTCAGCAATCCCAGCGTCTAGATCAGTCCTTTCCGAAACGCCTCTTGACCTCCCCACCTCTGGCCTTGAGCGCGGAGGATCTCAAGACACGCATGGGGGGCTGGATGCCAAGCGGGCAGAGCTGAAAGAAATCGGTCTCCTCGATAAACCGGCAGGTCATCCGTTTGATACAGCGGCCTTGGACAAGCTCCTCGATGATTCAGAATCGCAGAAGGTGATGAGTCTCTATGTACAGGATACGTCCGAAAAGTTGGAGGTTTTGGCCGATCTTGCCCGCCGTATCCACCTGTTGCTGGACAATGTTAACCGCAAGTTCCAACACAAGCGGATCAGGATCGACCGCGAGGCCGGTCTGGTCGCCGAGCGCGAGGATGGACGCCCACTCAAATTGGAGGCCCTGTCCTCCGGCGAGCAACACGAGCTGGTCCTGCACTATGACCTCTTGTTTCGGGTCCGGCCCAACACGCTAGTGCTGATCGGCGAGCCGGAGCTGTCCCTGCACGTCGCCTGGCAGAAGCGCTTCCTGCCGGATCTGCTGGAGATCGTCGCCACGGCCCAATTCGACGTGCTGATCGCGACCCATTCGCCCTACATCGTCGGCGAACGCTCGGACCTGATGATCAGATTGGGTGAGGAGCCGGTATGAAGCCGTCGAGTTGGACAAAGAATGCAGCCTTTATCGAGAACGAAGTTATCATGGGCCACCAAGCGCACCGCGGGAGCTTCCTGATCCTGGAAGGGGAGGACGACCACCAGTTCTAGGATCGTCGGGTCTCGCAAGAATGCGAGCTGGTCATCGGCGACGGCAACCCGAATGTCGAAGGTGCCATCATGCGGCTCGGCACCCGCAGATTCTCAGGGGCTTTGGGTCTCGTCGACGACGACTTCGACCGCCTCCGGGGTCAGGCCTTGCCCTCGCCGAATCTGCTCGCCACCGACGCCCACGACCTGGAATGCGTGTTGTTGCGGTCGCCAGCCCTGGATGGCGTACTGGCTGAATACGGCGATCGAGACAAGATCCGACGCTTCGAAGCCGACTACGGCGGCACGGTCAGGGATGCCCTGCTTGCGCGCGGCCTAGTCTTCGGTCGGTTACGCTGGCTCGCGCTGCGCCGGGACTGGGATCTGCCGTTCCACAGGCTGGGTCCCGAACGTTTCGCTGATCGCAAAACCTGGGAGGTGGATCGGGACGGACTCTATGCTGCTGCCGTAGCGGCCGGGGGGCTAGGGAGCATCGATGCCATCCATGCGGCTGTCTCGGAGCTACCCGACGCCGATCCCTGGTCGATCTGCCGGGGACACGACCTCATTGGCCTGCTGCGGATCGGGCTGCAACAGGTATTTGGGGATCTGAAGCCGAGCAAGGGCATTGCAGACGTTGCCGTACTGCTTCGGACGGCCTTCGATGGGAGTGAGCTCCATCGGGGCGCATTCGGCCATGCGATTCGCGGGTGGGAATCGGCCAATCCACCGTACCAGGTGCTTCAGTAGATAGTTGGGGTCCTTCCGTCTAATTTTTTTTCAGATCTATCCTTATCAGGCGGCAGCTCTTTACAATGTGTACGCAAAATCTACCGGGCACGATGTTCCGAGGCTTGCAATGCCGGTGCTCGGGATAATCGCAACGGAGCACAAATCCAAGATGAAAACCATATCGGTATCGGATCTGGCAGCAATACCCATCGACCAGCGTATTCGCTTGGTTGAAGACCTGTGGGATTCGATTACCGAGTCCCCTGAAGCAGTGGGGATTCCGACATGGCATAAGGCGGAATTGGAACAGCGACTTCAAGAATACCATGCAAACCCGAATGAAAGATCGCCCTGGTCGGAAGTCAAAAAACGGATAATCGGTTGAAGTCGTCATGCTTATCCTGTGTAAGGAAGCCGAAGACGACCTGAAGAAAGCGTATGAATGGTATGAAGAGAAGCGTGCGCGTCTGGGAGTGGAATTCGTCTATGAGGTTGAATCCGCATTTGAGATCATCATAGAGAAAAATCCGCAACTGTATGCCAAGGTATTCAAGGATGTTCGCCGTGTGTTGTGCAGTCGTTTCCCTTATTCGGTTTACTTCTTCGAACGCAAATCAGACACCGTTGTGATCGGTGTCCTTCATCAGAGAAGAAATCCGGTAATATGGCAAGCTCGGCGCTAAAGCCGAAACAGGGGTATCCATGAAAAAGAACGCGCTTATCGCAGCAGCAATCTGCCTGGTCCATAGCTTATTCGCGCTACCCTCGTGGGCACTGGCCAGTGCGTTGCCGGAGTTCAGCGGGCTGGTCGAGACCTATGGGCCGTCCGTGGTCAACATCAGCACCAAGCAGTCCCGCCGCGACACCCGCAGATTCCATGGTTTTTCGGTACCCGACCTGCCCGAAGGCAGCCCCCTCCACGAGTTCTTGCGCCGCTTCTTCGGCGAGGAGGGCCTGCCCCACGGCGAAGATAGTCAGTCCCGGTCATTGGGCTCCGGTTTCTTCATCTCCTCGGACGGGTATCTGCTCACCAATTCCCACGTAGTCGAGGGCGCCGATGAGATCATCGTTCGCACCAGCGATCACCGGGAGTTTCTCGCCAAACTCATAGGGACCGACAAGCGTAGCGACATCGCCTTGCTCAAGGTGGAAGCGCAGGACCTACCGCCCGTCGAGCTGGGCACCGCCAAGGACCTCAAGGTCGGCGAATGGGTGCTCGCCATTGGTTCCCCCTTCGGCTTCGACCACTCGGCTACCGCCGGTATCGTCAGCGCCAAGGGCCGTAGCCTACCGAGCGAGAATTACGTCCCCTTCATCCAGACCGATGTGGCGATCAATCCGGGCAACTCCGGTGGCCCGCTGTTCAATCTGGACGGCAAGGTCGTGGGGGTGAACTCCCAGATCTATAGTCGCACCGGCGGTTTTATGGGACTGTCTTTCGCCATCCCCATCGATGTGGCCATGAATGTGGTCGAACAGCTCAAGGCCACAGGAAAGGTCAGCCGGGGCTGGCTCGGCGTAAGGATTCAGGAAGTGACCAGCGAGCTGGCAGAGATCTTCGGTATGGATCAGCCGCGGGGGGCGCTGGTTGCGGAACTGCTTCCGAATAGCCCGGCGACGGCGGCGGATCTGCAGGTGGGGGATATGATCCTGCGCTTCAACGGCAAAGCGGTTGCCACCCACAGTGCGCTGCCACCCTTGGTCGGCGCGACTCGGGTGAACGAGCCTGCGCAACTGGAAGTGCTGCGGGGGGGCCGGATCAAGGAGATCACAGTGGTCATCGGTGAGCTGCCGGACGAGGGTGAGCTGGCCGCCGCCGCGGAGCCGGAATCCACGACGGCGAACAGTATCGGCCTGGTGGTCGGGGATCTAAATGCGGAGCAGCGCGATCAGCTCGGGTTGGAGCAGGGCGGAGTGATCATTCGGGAGGTCAAGCCCGGTGCGGCCGAACGCGCTCGCATCGATCCCGGCGACGTGGTCCTGATGTTCGACGGTAAGCCGGTGGAGGGGGCCAAGCAGTTTCGGGAATTACTTGCGGACGTTGAGCCGGGCCGTTCGGTTGCCACCCTGATCCAACGCGGTGACAGGCGCATGTTCCTCGCAGTGCGCATCCCCGAGGAATAAGAGACTGTATAAGAACTAACCTGTAGGGTGGGCTGTGCCCACCAAATACTATGCCTGACCGGTGGGCACAGCCTACTCTGCGGGTACGGTTCTATGAAAATCAATGGTTTAGTTTTTAGACAGCCTCTAAGCGTGTTCGATGTTTGAGCTCAATCACATCCGCAACTTCTCCATCATTGCCCATATCGATCACGGAAAATCTACCATCGCGGATCGGTTCATCCAGCTCAGCGGTACCTTAAGCGACCGCGAGATGGCCGACCAGGTGCTGGACTCGATGGACCTGGAGCGGGAACGCGGGATCACCATCAAGGCCCAGAGCGTCACCCTCGACTATGTGGCCAAGGACGGCGAGACCTATCGGCTCAACTTCATCGACACGCCGGGCCACGTGGACTTTTCCTACGAGGTCTCGCGCTCGCTGGCCGCCTGCGAGGGGGCCCTGCTAGTGGTCGATGCGGCCCAAGGCGTCGAGGCCCAGAGCGTAGCCAACTGCTACACCGCCATTGAGCAGGGCCTCGAGGTCCTGCCGGTGCTCAACAAGATCGATCTGCCGGCGGCGGAACCGGAGCGGGTAATCAATCAGATCGAGGAGATCATCGGGCTCGAGGCCAAGGATACCCTGCGAGTGAGCGCCAAAACGGGCGCGGGCATCTCCGATTTGCTCGAACGCCTGATCGCCCACATCCCACCGCCGGTAGGCGATCCCGATGGTCCCTTGCAGGCCTTCATCGTCGATTCCTGGTTCGATCCCTATGTGGGCGTCGTCTCCCTGGTACGGATCGTCAACGGCGCCATCAGACGCCGCGACAAGCTGCTCGTCATGTCCACCGGGCGTACCCACCAGGCGGACAGCATCGGGGTATTCACCCCCAAGAAGGTGGAACGCCAAGTCCTGGGGACGGGGGAGGTCGGCTTCCTGGTCGCCGGCATCAAGGAGATCGACGGGGCCCCGGTCGGCGACACCATCACCCATGCGGATCGCCCGGCGCCGGCGTCATTGCCCGGATTCAAACAGCTGCAACCGCGGGTGTTCGCCGGACTCTACCCCACGCGCTCCGACGCCTACGAGGACCTGCGCGATGCCTTGCGCAAGCTGCGGCTCAACGATGCCGCCCTGTTCCATGAACCGGAGGTGTCTCAGGCCCTGGGATTCGGATTCCGCTGCGGCTTTCTCGGGATGCTGCATATGGAGATCGTCCAGGAACGCCTGGAACGCGAGTACGACCTGGACCTGATCACGACGGCGCCTACGGTCGTCTATGAGGTCCTGCGTTCCGACGGCGAGATCGTGCGGATAGACAATCCGGCCGACCTGCCCGAGGCGGGTAAGATCGGCGAGATCCGAGAGCCCATCATCGAGGCCCATATCCTGGTACCTCAGGACCTGCTCGGCGGGGTCATCAACCTGTGCATCGAGAGACGCGGTGTGCAGAAGGATATCCGATACCTGGGCGGCCAGGTCCAGGCTACCTACGAGCTGCCCTTGAGCGAGGTGGTACTGGACTTCTTTGACCGCCTGAAATCCATCAGCCGCGGCTATGCCTCTTTCGAGTATGATTTCAAGCGTTTTCAGGCCTCCGACCTGATCAAGCTCGAGGTCCTGATCAACGGGGAGCGGGTGGATGCCCTGGCCACCATCGTGCATCGGGACAATGCCCAGCTCCGCGGCCACGAGGTGACTGTGCGCATGAAAGCGCTCATTCCCCGGCAGATGTTCGAGGTCGCTATCCAGGCCGCCATCGGCAGCAAGATCATCGCCCGCACCACGGTCAAGGCGCTGCGTAAGAATGTGACCGCCAAGTGCTACGGCGGCGACGTGACCCGCAAGCGCAAGCTGCTGGAGAAGCAGAAGGCGGGCAAGCGGCGCATGAAGCAGGTGGGAAAGGTGGAGATCCCCCAGGAGGCATTCCTTGCGGTGCTGCAGGTAGGGAAGGATAACTAAACCCTTGGGTAATGGCTAAATTTTAAGTGGTGAAAATCGAAATACTCTCCCCCACCACCGCCGCCAAGGATCAGATCCGGAGACGTGCGCTCTACGAGCGCCACGGCGTTCGGGAATATTGGCTGGTCCATCCGACTGACCGGGTCCTGTTCATGTATCGGCTGGGGACCGATGGATACGGCAAGCTGGATATTTTACCTACGGTAGGTTCCTGTACCCCCGCGGCGATCCCGGATCTGGTGATCGACTAGAACAGTATCTTTATCTCCACGGAGAAAACCGCGTGAACATGGGCAAATCCCGACCCTCGAAAGGCTGCGCGCTTGGCGCCTTGGTCTTATCGCTCGCGCTAGTGCCGCTATCCCACGCCACCCTGCCGCTTGCGGTCGACAAGGAACCCTTGCCCAGTCTGGCGCCGATGTTGGAGCGGGTGACACCGGCGGTCGTCAATATCTCCACCGTCACCCAGATCGAGGTCGAGACCCATCCCCTGCTGCGGGACCCCTTCTTCCGCTACTTCTTCGAGCTGCCCCGCAAGCGCCGGGAGCGTGAGAATCAGAGCCTGGGCTCGGGCGTCATCGTGGACGCTGAGCGGGGCATCGTCCTCACGAATCACCACGTAGTGGACCAGGCGGACGTGATCGACGTCAGGCTCCGGGACGGGCGTGAGCTCAAGGCCGAGCTGGTAGGCTCGGACCCGGAGACCGACATCGCGGTGCTGCGCATCCTGGCCCAGGACCTGACCGCGGTCGCCCTGGGGAACTCGGACGCTTTGCGGGTAGGGGACTTCGTGGTCGCCATCGGCAGCCCCTTCGGACTCAGCCATACGGTGACCTCTGGCATCGTCAGCGCCTTGGGTCGGAGCGGCCTCGGTATCGAAGGCTTTGAAAGCTTCATCCAGACGGATGCCTCCATCAACCCGGGCAACTCGGGCGGCCCGCTGGTCGACCTGCACGGCCGGCTGGTGGGCATCAATACCGCCATCCTGGCCCCAAGCGGCGGCAACGTAGGCATCGGCTTCGCTATCCCAGTAGCGATGGTGCGCACCGTCGCCGATCAGCTGCTCGAGCATGGGAAAGTACGGCGCGGGCTGCTCGGCGTGGCCGTCCAGGATCTGACGCCGGAGCTCGCCCGCGCACTGGGGACAGGGAATGCCGACGGGGCCGTGGTATCTCATGTCGAGCCCGGCTCGGCGGCCGCGGCCGCAGGGCTGCATCCCGGCGACCTGATCGTCGCCGTGAACGGGCGTCCTGTCACCGGTGCGGGGGCCCTGAAGGCACACATCGGCCTGATGCGGGTCGGTACGCCCCTGGAACTGGAGCTGATTCGCGAGGGTGCACGCATCCGGCTCAAAAGCGCGGTAGCGGACCCCTATGCGGGGTATGTCGAAGGCAAGCGCCTGGCCCCTCAGCTGCAAGGCGCCAAGTTGGGAGACCGGATCGAAGGCAGCGGCGGCAACCGCTTATCCGCGGTAGCCGTGGGAACCGTGGACAAGGACAGCCCCGCCTGGTTCACCGGGCTGCGGGCGGGAGACCTCCTGCTGGAGGTCAATCAGGAGCGGATACGCAACCTTAAGGAACTGACTCGTGTCCTGCATTGGACGCGGACACTGGTCAGCCTGAAGATTCGGCGCGATGGCCGCATCATCCTTCTCAGCCGGCGCTGAGAGGCCGTCTAAAAATTAACCTGTTGATTTTTCATAGAACCGTACCCGTAGGGTGGGCTGTACCCACCGGTCAGGCATAGTATTTGGTGGGGACAGCCCACTCTACAGGTTAGTTAGTTCTTATACCGTCTTTTAGAGTCGCTTGATTGGTGAAAATACCTATTTTTCAAGGTGCCCTTTAAATGCTGAGAAAAACTCATAAAGATCCCTCGCTACGCTTCGGGATGACACAATTCGCGTCCTTGTCATTCGAGCGCAGCGAGGAATTTTTAGGTTCAAGCGGTTGGCAGGTGCTCAGGTTTTTAGACAGCCTCTGAGGCAGTGCTATCGGCCCGGCAGGTACGATCTTCATCATGTACCTGCGATCCGGGATCTAACAAAGGCACCGTCCCAATCAATCACTAGGTCCGGGATCACCGTCGGGGTACGAGGCCTACTGTGGGTAAGATATCCGGCTTGCCGTATCTATCCGCTTCCAACCGATACAGGAACACAATCCGGTCGGTCGGGTGGACCAACCAATACTCCCGGACCCGATGGCGCTCGTAGAGCGCGCGTTTTTGGATCTGATCCTTGGCGGCGGTGGTGGAGAGCACTTCGATGATCCAGTCCGGGGCACCGCGACAGCCCTTTTCATCCAGCTTGGATGGATCGCAGATCACCGCGATGTCGGGCTGGACGACCGTCTCCACCGCGGCATCGGCCTCATCGCGGTGCGGTAGACGGACATCGAAGGATGCCGTGTAAACACGGCAAGTTGTTTCCCCGAGGGCCCTGTGCACCTGGGCGACGAGCGCCACGACCACATCCTGATGGATGCGAGCAGGGGCGGGTGACATGGCATAGGCCTCGCCGTCGATCAGCTCCCACCGCTCCTCATCGGGCCAGGCACAATAATCCGCGTAGGTATAGCTGCCGGATTCACTTGCGGGTTGGGCCATGGATCACCTCGTCGAATTCTATTGCCAGTATAGTGCGTGGGGCTTTGGAGTGGCCCCCGAATGCGCGGTATTCGGACTCACATCCCCCACACTCCGATCCGGTATTTCCCATGTTGCGCTTGCCGAACCAGGATCTTTGTTTCCCACGATACCTCCAGGGTACGATCGAAGACGATCAGATAGCCCTCGTCGGTACCGACCCGATCCATATAATCGGCGGTCTGGGCAAGTCCTTCCTTGATCGTTGCCTCCAGGGATTTGTGCAGGAACTTGAGTTCGATGACAACCTGTTGGACCGGGCCATGGAAGCCCTGGGTCTCGTCCAGGGGCCACTGTACCAACAGATCGGTACGGCGTCGTCCCAACCCGTATTCCCGGTCGATACGCCCGCCGCTGTTGACGATGCGCTGCAGGAACGCCTGCATCAAGAGCTGGGGAGCGGCCTCCTTGTAGTCGAACCGTTCGATCCAGATCTCGCCGTTCTCCCGGAAGAATTGCTGGAAGGCGTCGAGCAGCTTGGGGAAATCCAGGCGTCCGTCCTTGCCCACATACCAGGCGGTTTCCTGGGGGATGCGGGTCAGGGTGATCCAGGTCAGGGTGCGTGGGATGATCTCCCGGTAGATAGGATTAGCAATCTCGACCTGCGGGCGGGTGCGGATCAGTCCCAGGTCTTGCACATAGAGCTGATCATCCTCGCTGGGCGGGGTGGTGCCGGGCGCGATATCGCCACTCAGGAGCTCGCTGATAATCTTATGTACCCGCGGCTCCCGAAGTTGGTTTGTCAATTGATCGAGATGGGTATCCCGCCGCTCGATAAGCCGCTCCCGGGCAGCGGCCAGGAGCGCCAGACCGATCGGGCGGCTGCGGTCGCGTGCCGTTTTGGCCCTGAAGCAGGCCTCGTAGCCGATGGCATTGACCAGCCAGGGCTGACCGCCGGTCTGCTCGAAGACATAATCGATCGCCCCGTCCTCGAAGGTCTGTCCAGTCGCTTCGGTGTGTTGGGCATAGAGGAGAGCAACCTCCTCGTGACTGAAGTTCCCCAGTCGGAGCGACTCGGATTTGATGTTGAAGGCGCTACCACCGAGGACGATCTGGTTGTCACCGTCATGGATGCGGTAATCCCGGACATCCCGCACGCCGCATAACAGGACCGTCTGGGGAAAGGCCTGGGGACGACGATCCGGGTAGCCGGCCCGGATCTGGCGCAACAGGGAGATCAGGGTGTCTCCCACCAAGGGTGCCCACCTCGTCCAGGAGCAAGACCAGGGGCCTCTCGAGCCCTCGGTACCAGCGACGCAGTCCTTCCCGAAGCAGACTGCCGGCGGCCTGAGTGGCAATGATCTCCCGGGCAATCTCCGGCAGGAGCCGATCGGCCGGATATTCATCTGCACTGGCGACCAGGGCGTCCAGGATAATCCGCATGCCTGCTTCCAGGTTCCCCCGCACCGCCTGGGCCGGCTCCAGGTTTACATACAAAGCGTGTAGTTTGCCTCTGCGTTGAGTTTCTCCATCAAGGCCAACAGGCAGCTGGTCTTGCCGGTCTGACGTGGAGCGTGGAGTACGAAATAGCGTTTCTCCCCGATCAAACGCTGGATTTCACCCATATCCCAGCGTGCTAATGCGGGGATCATGTAATGTTCGTCCGACCTAACGGGACCGGCGGTATTGAAGATTTTCATGAATCCTCCTGCGGGTGCAGTTTCTTTCTACAAACGGCTGATTTTCCAATAGACTAACACACAGTATTTTTGGGACCAGCTACCTGGCTCAGGGTGAGCGCGTATAACTCCTCCTGAAAACATGATGTTGCCGGATTGGTTTTCCCCGCGCTTTGGCTCGCCCGCGCTTTCCTGAGGTGTTTGGTTGCCTTCCAGCCCAGCGCCGGCAAGCCTACCGTTCATGGCGAACCACCGCAGTGGTGGCTAATGTGTGGATCAAGAGCCAAAGTGGACTTGCACGGGAACAGAGTGTCTACGGCAGCCGATTACGCAGGCTGATGGTCAACAAGAGGGTCCTGTGCAACCGTGCCGAGGACCGTCCTCTCAGCCGCGTCCCTGGCGATGCCGTAGACGGCGGCCAAGCTGTTCGACGGCAGGGAAGAGCGCAACCACTGGATGACGTAACCCGCGTCATCATAGTGGGAAGGTTTGATCAACAGGAAGTGGAACCGACGCCGCCCGTGCTTCCGGCTGGGTAACCGATTCCCATGAATCATCTGCAGCGCCGATTCCTCCCAGCCTTGCCGCTGCTCTTCCCGGTCTTGGGTAGCAACCCGTTCTCCCGCCTCGTTCGCTTGATACCGCGCAAACTCCCCCTCATTGTCGAGATCTTCACGGGTCGAGACCCGCGGTAATTTTGGTTTACTCATGGCTACAATGCCGAATAATTCAGGATCACTGGACGTGCGTCTTTTCACGGCGCGCTCAGATATGCAGGCTGGCGCCATTCCGGTTCAAACCGCCGTCGAAGTCAAGTCTTGATGCCGACGCCGCGGCGCAGCAGGTGGAGACTGTAGAGGGTCAGCACGGCGATGAAGCCCAGGATGATGGCGAAGGCCACGCCCACGGGGATGTCACTCACCCCCAGCAACCCGAAGCGGAAGGCGTTGACCATGTAGAGTACCGGATTGGCGAGGGACAGGTTTTGCCAGAAGGCCGGCAAGAGCTCGATCGAGTAGAAGACCCCCCCCAGATAGGTCAGGGGCGTAAGCACGAAGGTGGGGACGATCGAGATGTCATCGAAGCTGTTGGCATGGATGGCATTGATGAATCCCCCGAGGGCGAACAGCACGGCGGTGAGTATGAATACCAGCATGGTGACGCTGTAGCTGTGGATCTGGATCCGGGTAAAGACCAGAGCCAACAGGGTCACTACGATACCGGCCACCAGGCCCCGAGCGACGCCGCCGCCGCCGAAGCCGGCCAGGATCACCCAATTGGGGACGGGAGCGATCAGGAGCTCCTCCACATAGCGGGAGAACTTGCTCGCATAGAAGGAAGAGGCCACGTTGGAGTAGGCGTTGGTGATGACCGCCATCAGCACTAGGCCGGGGACGATGAAATCCAGATAAGCGAAACCGTCCATGGGCCCGATACGCTCGCCGATGAGCCGACCGAAGATCACGAAATAAAGGGCCGTGGAAATGGCCGAAGGCAACGTCGTCTGCACCCAGATCCGTGAAAAGCGCCGGATCTCCTTGACCAGAATGGTGGAGAAGGCGGTCCAGTAGTGTTGCCGGCGCTTCATGCCCGCATGTCCTCACTGCCCTTGTGGTTTTCCACCAGACTCAGGAACAGCTGTTCGAGCCGGTTCTGCTTGTTGCGCAGGCCCATGACCTCGACGCCGGCGTGCGACAGGGCCTCGAACAGGCCATTGATGCCGGTGTCCTTAGCCACCTCCACCTCAAGGGTATGGTCGTCGCGCTGCTCGAGCACGAATCCCTCGAGCCGCGGCAGCCGCGTCGGCCGCCCCTTGAGATCGAGCACCAAGGTCTGGGTCTTCAATCTACCGAGCAGGGCTCCCATATCCACGCTCTCCGCAATCCGGCCTTCGTTGATGATGGCGATGTTGCGGCATAGACCCTCCACCTCCTCCAGATAATGGGTGGTGAGGATGATGGTAGTGCCACCGGCATTGAGCTCGCGCAGAAAGCCCCACATGGAATGGCGGATCTCGATATCCACCCCGGCGGTGGGCTCGTCCAGAATCAGCAGCCGTGGTTGGTGCACCAGGGCGCGGGCGACCATCAGGCGCCGTTTCATGCCGCCGGACAGCATCCGCATCTGCGAGTCCCGCCGGTCCCAGAGGTCGAGTTGACGCAGCGCGTATTCTGCCCCCGCTTTGGCCTCGCGCCGCGGGATCCCATAGTAACCGGCCTGGTTGATAACCACCTCGATGACCGGGAGGAACAGGTTGAAGTTGAACTCCTGGGGCACCAGACCCAGGCTGGCCTTCACCAGCTCCGGCTCCCGATCCAGGTCGTGGCCGAAGACCCGTACCTCACCCCCGGTCTTGTTGACCAGGGAGGCGACGATGCCGATCAGGGTCGATTTGCCGGCGCCGTTGGGTCCGAGCAGGGCGAAGAAGTCACCCTCGTCCACCGTCAGGTCTACGCCTTTCAGGGCCCGATGACCGTTGCGGTAGACCTTGGTGAGCTTGCTGACGGTGAGTGCGGGCATGAGGAACACATCTGCGGGGGTCAGGCCATGGCCGAGCAGTACGGGGTGCAGCTGCTGGGCGCCTTGCCGTTGGACATCAATATCCGAGAGGAGACGGACGGCGGTCGGCCGTGGTGGCTCAGCCCAACTCTCGGGTCAGCGAGATCTACCGGAAGATTGTCCGCGAAATCGCGGCCAAGCTATCCCAGCAGGCAAAGGATTACGCCGCCAAGTTCCCGCGGATCGTGATCCAGAACAACTGACAGCGGCGTTACCCGGCGCAACTACGAAAGGGGTCCCGTTACTTACGAGCGGGACTTCTTCTTGCACCTCCAGCCCTTAGATTGGGCTGAGGAACGAACCTCAACCTTGTATCCCCAGCAACGCTCCCTTTACTCGGGAAAGCATTGATGTACGCCAACTGAATCGAGAAGCTACAGCTTGGTTTCTACTGCGAGCGAACGAGCTGCATAAGCTGCAACAAAAAAAGACACCGCCTAATCGCAGTGCTTTCATACAGCGACCAGGTTCAAGCTGCCGTTTTACCCCGGATAGCAAAAACAGTTCTCACGAATTTCTCATGGGCGTCCTCGTCGATGACTCTCGGCTCTAAATCATCCACGGATGTTTCGGCAATCAACTTCTTGAGTTTTGCTGTCTTCATGCTCGGGACCTTGAACACTCTGATGCCGATTAATGGGTTCCTAGCAATTCGTGATATTTTCAACCTCTTGTTTTGAAGACATTCTTCATCTATGCTTACGTCAGATTTTTAACATTACACTTGTTGAGCGCTCGAAGCAACTTCCTCACTCGGCTTCTGATAAGTCTGCGGCGTTCTTTAACTCATTGTAAAGTAAAAAACGGTTATACAGGCTATCGGATATAGCAGCCAACAATTGTATGCTCGTCTGATTATTCAATCCTCCCGTTAGGTTGTCTATGCATATGAAGCCCAGCACAGAATATTCATTGCTTCAATAACTTTAGTGCGCGAAGCGCATCATAGTTGAAACTATGGACGTTAAGTCCCTTCACATTCAGTCCGTGGCTTGTCCACGGATGAGGATGTTAGTCCAGTACTATTTGGTTACGAATACCAGCCCGGTTACCAACCCAGGCCGAGCGGGTCTTGGAGGTCCACGCCGTCCATGAAGGGGATACGGCGGTCGTTGTCGGTGAGTTGGTAGATCTTGCCGACCCAGTTGCCTACCACACCTTCGGCGGTGTCATGCCAGGTGTTGTCTAGGCCGGCGACGATGTGCGCCTCGGGAAACGCCGGTGGTTCACTGCCGCTCTTGCGGGCGGCTAGGACCCGTTCCCGATGCTCATTGAGGATGGCGCGGTCTCTGATCCCGATGTAATGCTCCGGAACGGGGGGATAGTCGTCCCGGTGCGCGGCGGCGAAACGATTGACCTCGCGCTTGTATTCCTTGAGCAGGGAGACGGTGTCATACTCCGGGTGGCCCTGGAAGAAGACGATTCGGAACCCGTCTTCACTCACCGCGAGATGGACGCCGGCCTCGTCGCTCTCCACCAGTACGCGCAGTCCCGCGGCATCGAACTGGTCACGGTCGATCTCGTTGAAGCGTGAGTGGGGGACGTCGAACAGGGTGTTGACGTCATTGACCAATGGATGCCGCCGCTCGACCACGCGGTGCGGATAGACCCCCCAACGCTTGTCGGGCAAGGGGTGGCGACGCTGGCCGTAACGAAATTGCAGCACGGCATGGGTGGTGAGGCAGGAGCAGAGGGTCGAGGTGACATGCCCGAAGGCCCAGTCGATGACCTCGATCAAGGGCTTCCAGAAGGGCTCGTCCGCCAGATTGGGATGGCTCACGTTGGCGCCGGTGATGATGAGTGCGTCCAGCCCCTCCGCCCGGATGCGATCGAAATCCTGGTAATAACGGTTGATGTGCGCCTGGGTCGCGGGGGACCGCTTCAACTCCCGGAGGGTGAAGGGGTAGACATAGAACTGGGCAATCTGGTTGCTCTCGTTGATGAGGCGCAGGAACTGCCGCTCCGTGGCGGCCAGGACCGCATCCGGCATCATGTTCAGGAGCCCGATGTGCAGCTCGCGGATATCCTGCTGCAGCGCCCGGTCTGGCTCCAGGATGGACTGGCCCTCGCGGCGCAGACGCTCGAACGTAGGGAGCTCGGTATTGGCGACGATCGGCATATCAGGCCCCCTTGCGGGCGATGGCCTGCTCGAGTAGGCCCAGGAAGTCCTGTTCGTCACGCACCTGCATCGCCTCCGTGGCGCCCACCGTGTACCCGTGGGGTCCGGCGATAGCCTCGTATCTGGGGACCCGGGCATGGAAGAGCCGAGGAAAGACCCAGCGCGTGAAGTCGTCCGGATCGATCTGGGCCACGAACTCCAGGCAGCGCAGCGCCAGATAGTCCTCGACCGCGGTCTTCAGGAACTCCGGCCGATAGTAGAGCGGCTTGGGATCGGCCTGGGCGCGTTCGATGAGCATGGTCTCGTCCTGAGCCGGGACTCGGATGTAGAGGACCAGGCTGTGGCGGGCGAGCAGCTCGATCACCGCCGGCTCGTCGAGCTCGCACAGGCTGCCGCCGACGTCGTTGACCAGGTGGCGGTAACCGTAAATCTCCTGTGCCTTGCGCACGAACTCGGGTAGGTCCTGCATGGCTCGTATCTCCGCGTCCCGGTACAGGGCCTGGCGGCGGTTGAACTCACCCAGCGGGAGTCCATCGTGCTCCGGATTCCCGAGCTTGCCGATGAAGCTCAGCACCGGACCTAAGTCGTCTACCTTGATGTTGTTACGCACGAAGATCCAATCGCGCCGCAACAGGTCCCTGAGGAAGGGGACCTGCATGGCCTGGCTCTTGATCAGATCGAGGATGGGCTCGTCCAGGTATCGGGTCCCGATCCGGTAGTCGCCCGAGTAGTGAAACCAGTCCTGGCGCCGCAGCAGGGTCGAGAGGTAGGTCTTCCCCACGCCGGACATGCCGAGCAGGGTGACGCACTTATTCTCCCAGGCGCGGAACTCATCGATGGTGAACTTCAAGCCAGGTCCTCCTTGGCAACCAGGAGCCAGTCAAACTTAATGATAACACTCGAGGACCCGTAGGATGTGGTGAGCCGAGCAGACGCTGGCGCGAAAACTACGAATCACGCGAATCCGCGCGAAATTGTCATCCGTGGCACAATATGCTACTTCAAATTTAACCACTACCCTTACCCACGAGTGCCCAGTTTCAGAACATTCTGCTGGTAGCGGCATGGTTTGAACCGCAGAGACGCAGAGAACGCAGAGTCAGTGAATTTGCAGTATCGGTCGAAATCAGGTATTAGGGGCTGTTGACGTAATCATCGTGCCGACCGCTAATAGGACAAAATTCACAGGATGACCGGGATTTTTTTGAATAATCAATTATAACATCCTGTTAATCCTGTACGATTAGCGGACGCAGCAGAGTGAAAATACCAAGACCATTTCTAAATTGGGTCTGTACACGCAGGCTGTTGATTGCCTGATCCCGGGGTTAGTGTCATTCGCGCCGAGGCAGGGGATGTGAGTGACCTCGATGCCGACACTGTTACCATGGAGATCCACGAGCCATTGGGTGTAGTGGGGGTCAGATTATCCCCTGGAATTTCCCAATCCTGATGGCGGCCTGGAAGCTGGCCCCGGCATTGGCGGCCGGCAACTGCGTGGTTCTGAAACCGGCGGAACAGGCGCCAGTCTCTATACCTATTCGTGATCGAAGCGATTGCCGATTTACTTCCTGCCGGTGTGGTGAATGTGGTTAACGGCTTCGGTCCGGATGCGGGTAAGCCCTTGGCAACTCACCCGGATATCAAAAAGGTCGCATTTACGGGTGAGACCACGACCGATCGGCTCATCATGCAATACGCGTCGGAAAATGTCATCCCTGTGACCTTGGAGCTGGGCGGCAAATCACCGAACATTTTCCTCGAGAGCGTCATGGCGGAGGACGACAACTTCCTCGACAAAGCCGTCGAGAGGCTGGTCTTGTTTGCGTTTAATCAGGGTGAAGTCTGCACTTGCCCCTCTCGCGCCCTGATCCAAGAGAATATCTATGATGAATTCATGGATCGGTGTTTAAGGCGCATCGAGGCCATCACCATGGATGACCCGCTCGATACGAACACCATGATGGGCGCGCAGGCCTCGAACGATCAATATGAAAAGATCTTGAATTACATCGATATCGATAAACAAGAAGGGGCGGAAGTCTTGATCGGTGGGGGGCTTATCCTAATCAGACTTACCTGAACGGTTACTATGTCATACCTACCCTATTCAAGGGCAATAACAAGATGCGCGTTTTCCAGGAAGAAATCTTCGGCCCCGTCCTGTGTGTGACGACATTCAAGGGTGAGACCGAAGCATTGGAAATCGCCAACGATACCCTCTATGGGCTGGGTGCCGGTGTCTGGACACGCGATGTGCATCAAATGCAGACACTCACCCGCGGCATCGCGGCAGGTCGCATCTGGTGTAATTGCTTCCATCTCTATCCTGCTAATGTTTCATTGCTTCAATAACTTTAGTGCGCGAAGCGCATCATAGTTGAACCTATGGACTTTAAGTCCCTTCACTTTCAGTCCGTGGCTTGTCCACGGATGAGGACGTTAGTCCTCCAGACTATGGACTTTCAGTCCATAGTGGTTGATCGGTGGGTATAAGAAATCCGGCATCGGCCGAGAGACCCACAAAATGATGCTCAATCATTACCGTCACACCAAGAATGTGCTGGTGTCTTACGATAAGGATCCGTTAGGGTTCTTCTGAGCACATAGCTGAGTTAGGGAGCAACCGTTCAGTCCCTGCCTCGTCGTTCCGGCAGGGATTGCCGGAATCCAGGGCCATGGATGGCAAAGAAGAGAAAAGGCTACAAATCACGCGAATCCGCGCGAAATTGTCATCCCGACTCCGAAAGGAGGGATCTTTTTCGCACCGGTTCGTTGCTCGTTCCCACGCTCCAGCGTGGGAACGCCACCTTGGCCGCTCCAGCGGCCAGGCTCGGTGACGCTGGAGCGTCAAGATTTTGCTCCCACGCCGGAGCGTGGGAGCCAGAGGAAACCCCTCTCCCACCGGGAGAGGGGCTTTGAGGCTTTAACTTAACGGCATTGCCATTGGAAATAGGTCCATATGTATGTAGAGCGGGTATCGGTTACGGATCGGGCGGCATATGAACATGATGCGTCCCCCCTGACCAAAGACGACATCGACCGGATCGTGCACCGTATTCGAGAAGAAGTCGCATGCGGGCAATCGAGCCGGGCTGAGGCAACCGGTGGAACAGCAGCGGAATCGGCTCCCGCACCGATACCGGAGGCCAGCGTTGGACCTTCTGCTGAGAGACGGGCCGGATTGCCGGGGAAGCGGGTGGAAGATTTCCTCCTCGCCGATGATGAGGCGTTTCTTGAAAACGCCTATCGACGCATCCTGAACCGGAATCTCGACCAGGGGGGCGGGAGCGATTCCTTAACCAGGCTGAAGGCAAAGAAGATCTCTAAGCTGGAAGTGCTGGCGCGCTTGAGGTACTCCCCGGGAGGGAGGGTGAACGGGGTCCCGATTCGAGGTGGGCTCGCCGTTCGGGGTTTGATGAAGGCCGCCTTTCGAGTACCAGTTCTGGGCTACTTACCGGCGCTGCTGATTCATCTGATCAGGCTGCCGGTGGCTGTCGCCAATCAGGAGCGGACGACGGAGGCGTCAATGAGGAGGCCGATAACGAGCGGCTTGAGAGACTCGAATCGGAACAGGCGAGCTTGCTCTATAAACATCAGGACCAGAAACGGACCTTGCTCGATTCCCAGCGCCGGCTGAATCTGCTCCTTAGAGGAGGCCCGCAAACGGTTGCCCGAACCCTTCGACCGAGAACAGGTCGCCACGCTGACCGCCGCGGCGGATCATTGGCTGGATGCGCACTATGTCAGCTTCGAGGATACCTTCCGCGGGATGCGCGCGGAGATCAAGCAACGCGCCGAGGTTTACCTGGAGCTGATTCACGCGGTCGATGCCGGGACCGAGGAGCGTCCCGTGATTGATCTGGGATGCGGCCGGGGCGATCTCTTGGAGCTGCTGAAAGACCATGCCCTGGTCGCGCGTGGCATCGACCTGAATCAGCTGCTCATCAAGGAATGCCGGGATAGTGGATTCGAGGTCATCGAGGCGGATGCGATCAACTACCTACGCAAGCTGCATCCGGCATCGGTAGGGGCCATTGCCGGCCTGCATCTCATCGAACACATTCCCTTCAACCAGCTCGTGCAGCTCCTGGATGAGTGTTTGCGGGTGCTCAAGCCCGGTGGCCTCGTGGCCTTCGAGACGCCGAATCCGGAGAATCTCCGGGTCGGGGCCTGTAACTTCTACTTTGATCCGACTCACCTGCATCCGCTGCCCCCACTCATGTCCCGGTTTCTGCTCGAAGCCAGGGGCTATGTTGCGGTCGAGATCAAGCGACTTTCCGAACACCGTGCGGTGGAATCCTTGCCGCTCTCGTCCGCGGAAACGCCCGATGCCCAAGCCTTGAACCGGGTCATCGAGTTTATCAATACAAACTTCGCAGCCGCCCCCGATTACGCCGTGATCGGATACAAGGCCTAGCGTGTGGCCGTTTTGACCATTTGGGTAAATGTCACCACCTCGGCGCACGGGCACTACCCACCGTTCGGCATCATGCGGGTCGAGCAGAACATCGCCCGCGCATTGCAAGCGGCTTTGGGTCGAGATCGAGTCGGCTTTTGCACCTGGGATAACCGCCGGCGTACCTTCCTCCCAAGGCCCGATGTAGAACTCGAGCCGGTAGCGATCCAAGGGCATCGCGCATCCGGGTCTCAGGTCGCTCACCCAAGGGGAACCAAGGGGAAGCGGGCGCTACTCGAGCATGTCGGACGGGAGGGAATGGGCGCACACGGCCCTGATGCCCTATTGCGGCGGCTTGCCGGAAGGACGCGGCGCGGAATCGCTGCGTTCATGGGCCCCCTGACTTCCCGTATCGGCCAACGGCCCGGCAGTGAGCGACCGGACTCCGCTGGCCGGAAGGGATAAGGGTCTACAGCCAGGGGATGTCCTGGTTACCCTGGGTCTTGAATGGGAGATCGGCTGCATGCCTTTGCTGCAGGCATTGAAGGACCGTGTCGGGATCCGAATTATCGGTTGTTGCCACGATCTGGTTCCGATCAAATACCCCCAGTATTGCATCCCTTATGTCGCCGAGCAGTCTCCGGAGTACCTAGTGCAGCTGGTCCGGGCCTGCGATGCGATTGCCTGTGTGTCGGAATGCACATTGCAGGATTTGCGCGGGGAAATCGAAAATAGAAACCTGCCGCCACCGCGGCTCTTCACCATCCGCCTCGGAGCGGATCTGCCCGCTGCTGCCGGGTTGCCCTCCGAGCTGGTGTCGAGCCTGATGGAACGGCCCTACGTGCTGTTCGTCTCCGCCATCGAACGACGCAAGAACCATGAAGTGCTCTATCGGGCCTTTCGTCGCCTTGCCGAGATCCATGGCCGGGACAAGTTGCCGCGCATGGTCTTTGTCGGGGCGCGCGGCTGGGGCGTGAGCAATCTTCTTAACGATATCGAGCTGGACCCGATAACCGAGGACCTCATCGTTCAACTGCATCAGGTAGCGGACCATGACCTTCGCGTCCTGTACCAAAAGGCGCTGTTCTGCGTCTTTCCTTCACTCTACGAGGGGTGGGGCCTTCCGGTTGCGGAGGCCCTGGGCCTCGGAACGCCGGTAGTCTGTTCGGATCGTGGCCCACTCCCGGAGGTGGGGGGCGATCTGGTCGAGTACCTGGATCCTTGGGATCTGCCCGCTTGGGTCCGCGCCATCGAGCGGCTTTGGCTCGATGAGGATTACAGAGGACGCCTGGCGGACCGCATTGCCCGGGAGTACCGAATCGACGCTTGGTCGATGGCCGGGGCAAAAATCGGACAGATTGCGCTGGGGCTCGAAGCAGGGCTGCCGAATAATAATCACTGCTGAACCACCTCTGGCTCCCACGTTCCGGCGTGGGAGCAAGCTGGTCCCAACGGAGGAGGGATCTTGACGCTCCAGCGTCACCGAGCCTGGCCGCTGGAGCGGCCAAGGTGATGTTCCCACGCTGGAGCGTGGGAACGAGAAAATGGAACAGGTGCCAGGGATGGCAACAGCGGATCGATGGGCACGCTGCGCTGTGTGTATCCTAACGAACAGCCGCGGTGCGGAAACCTTCGCGGCATGACCGAAGCTCCGGACCAACTTGCTGGGTGCTTGCTTTGCCCATCCTACGAAGAGCGGCCGATGGCCTGTCTCGCGCCCCCACCCCGTCGTTCCGGCTCCGGCCGGGAGTGCCGGAATCCAGCGCCGGGGATGGCAACAACAGGGGGGTTCCGGACCATTATCCAAGTCCGATCCGGGCGCTGTCCGGCGTTATTTGGCGCGATCTGAGAAGGCATCATGTTGGGTTACGGCGCGTTCAACGCTGCTTGTGTTCTTCGAGACCGGGGAGCGCGCCTAACCCAACCTACGTCCAGGGCGAGGTCGGCGCAGACCGACGGCACGTTAAATACAAACATCTTGTAAATCCTGTGCAATCCTGTAAATCCTGTCCTGTTCGGAGCTCGCACCAAACCATCCAGGATTGCTTTGCGTCCATTGGCGTTCATTGCGGACGCGTTCGGTCCCGGTGCCGTTGGTGTGGGCTTAAGATTTCTCCCTGCGGTCACAATGACAACCGGCAAAAGCAGCTGGAATAACCGACTAGAGTAGCTGCCGGACCGCATCCAGCGCTGCCTGCACCGCCTCGCAGAACCGGTCGATCTCCTCTGCCAGCGCCGTCGCTTCCTCCCTGATCCGCCACTCCAGTGCTCCCGCCTGCGCTAGAAGCGCGTCGGCCCCAAGATAGGGACAGACCCCCTTGAGCTTGTGGGCTAGGCCCCTAATCTCCTGATAATCACTCGACTCCCGGGCCTTCCGTAGCCGATCGGGGACACCTTCATACTCCCGCAGAAAGGTGGGGAGTATCATCGCTTCGGCCTGTTTGCGATCCATACCTAAAAGCCGGGCGCCCTGGTCGAGATCGAGCTGAGGTGGTCGTGCGTCCCCCTGCGTCGGCAGCGCCTCCTATTATGATGTGTCTGCATCCGGGACCGGGGCAGCTGAGAGCCATTCCCCAACCTTGCATAATAATAGCGCCGGGTCGATCGGTTTGACCAGATAGTCGTCCATGCCCGCGGCCCAGGCCGCCAGGATCTGCTCTTCACCCGATTTCCCGCTCAGTCCGATAATCGGTAAAACTCGTCCGGGCAAGGTCCGGTCGGCGCGGATGCGGCGCGTCGTCTCCAGGCCGTCCATCCCCGGTATTTGGATATCCATCAACACCAAATCACAGGCACGCCCCGCCAGCGCCGCGATGGCCGCCGCGCCCTCCACCGCCTCCACAACCTCGATGCCTACTCGCGCCAGCACCTCTTTCGATAATCATCCGGTTGAACGCCGCATCATCCACCACCACCTTGCCCGCGTAGGTCCCGGTTGGTGCCAGCGGCCCGCGCTGCAGGTATTCCGCCACCGCGACGATCAGCTCCGACGGGGCACAGGGCTTCGCCAGCAGCCCCTGCATCCCGATCTTCTCGGTCTTGCCCTGGGCGATATAGGGCGGCTCCGAGGTATGGGCCACAATCGGAGTGGTCTGGCCCCGGTGGCCGCTGGCCCTGGCCCGCAGCCGCTCCGTCGCCTCATAACCGTTCACCTCCGGCATGTTCAGATTCATCAGGATCAGATCATAGTGCGTATCCTGCTCCCGTTCGATCGCCTCCCTGCCGTTATCGGCCTCGTCCAGGATCACCTGCAAGGGCTCCAGCACATTGCGGACGCCCATGCGGTGAAACACCTCATCGTCCACCAAGAGGATCCGCTTGCCCGCCACCAGGGATCGGGTCTCATCCCTGACCCGCTGATGGTAGGCCGCGAGCTCGGCCGCCGCCACCGGCGGGAAGCTCAGGGTGAATTCGGTGAACTCCCCCAGCACCGAATCGCAGGTAATATCACCGCCGAAGGCGCGCATCACCCGTTTGCAGTAGGCCAGTCCCAGCCCGGTGCCGCCCGCTTTGCCGGCGGTAAAGAAGCTGTCGAAGAGGCGGTCCAGGTTCTCCTTGGCAATCCCGGGGCCCGTGTCCCTGAAGCGCAGAGAGTTGGCGGCTTCGCCCTGCTCCAGGCACAGCGAGATTTCACTTTCGGGCACCGTCTTCAGATAATAGAAGGCGTTCTTCATCAGGTTGAACAGGACGAACAGATACAGGGTCTCGTTGCCCCGGAAGTTGAAGTCCGCCCGCTCCTCCAACCGCACCCGCACCCGCTCGGCGGGGGAGTCATAGCCGTACTTGTCCAGGGCCTTGCGGGTAGTCCGGGCCGCCGAGAGATAGACGAGGCGGTCGGGGTCGATCAGCTTGTCATGGACCTGATCGAGGATCATATCGATGATCTGGACGCCGCGCTTGACCGCCAACTGGCCCTGGGCGACCCCCCGATAGATGCGGTCCAGCACCCGCTCGTCCAGGGCCTCCGCCGGCCGGTCCGGGTGATAGACCGGGAGCCGCTGCCCGATCGTATTCAGATGGTGCCGTATCTGCCCCAAGGGATTGCGCATCTCGTGGGCGATACCGCCGGCCAAAGATTGCAATGCCTTGCTTTTTAGAGCTACTTCTCCCCTTTTTATCGTGATATCAACCACTATGGACTGAAAGTCCATAGTCTGGAGGACTACAGTCCTCATCCGTGGACAAGCCACGGACTGAAAGTGAAGGGACTTAACGTCCATAGTTTCAACTATGATGCGCTTCGCGCACTAAAGTTATTGAAGCAATGAAACAAGACTACAAGGAGTATCGCCATGGGGATAGGTAGCATGTATTCGATGAGGTCGGTGGTGAGGACCAGATGGCTGCCGGTGGTCCAGACAAAGCCCAGATACCCGATCGCGATGCCCACCACTAGAAAAGACATCATCAGGAAAAAATTGGGAATAGCGAGTGCAAACGCGAGAAACATCATAGTCTCACAGACCAGCCACATCCCGGATAGATCATTCATCAACATCAGGAAGGTGAAGATAACGGGCAAAGCAAAGGTCAACCACAGATACATATAGAGCATCAGCCAGGGCCAAAATCGTACCGGGTAGTCTTTATAGAAGAAAATCGGGATAAAACTGATGCTTGAAGCGAAGCGCAACCAGGCGGATTCATAGGGTTGGGGCAGAATCAGGGTCCAGATCAGATAATAGAGCGGATGGGCCCACCAGCCGACATATCTGCCAACATCTAGCGTAAACTGGTTGCGTTCGTATTCCCTGTGGAGAAACTCGCGCGCGTCTGTAAACAAAGTAGCAATGACGGAACCCGTAGAGATCATGGTGCTAGTCCCTCCCCAAGACACAAAAGCCATAGTGGTTATAGATCGATTCCCGGATGCCCAAGACCGATCCGGCGGAGACGTCTTCTTTATCTCGCATGGTGTAGCACGAAATCAGCAATTCCTTCGATTGTAGGCTCAAAACCGGGGGGCCAATCCTCGCATGGTGGTGTTTTAAGACCAAAGTGCTTTTCGACCTCCATGGCAAATATCGATAGATCATCACCATCGATGTAGAAATCCTCATCGATATTCGTGGAGCGGGAAACCTCTTCTCTTTCGATAAACCCGATTACGCGCACGAAAACATCGATGACAGTTTCGATAATCTGCTCCTTTGATGGAAGATTCATGACGTTATTTTCTGCTGCGTTCTTCATAAGCACACACCCCGATGCTGATAGCGTCGTAAACGGCTAGACCAAACGCCACAAAGGGCAGGGCGCGCCCGATGATTCCAAAGACCCGAATCGTGCCAAAGGCGCTTTTTGCCACGCGCGCGGCGGCAAAACCGTGCGGCAGCCTTGCCATGAGAAAGAATTTGTGACCATAGTGGCTGACCAAGTTGGTGTATTTGCTGGAGCCTGGAGTGACTTTATAACCAAGGCGCACTTTTCTTATCGGAAACCCACCTCCTATACCGGCGATGACGATCGCTGCCGTCAGCCCGTAATGCTTCTTCGCGCAAGTCCAGAGGTCATCAACGGTAATCTCAGGCAATGACACAGCGGGGGTTGATAGTTTTACCAAATCGTACCCTTGATAGTTCCTGTGAGGATTCTCAGGAGGAAGTGCAATGACACCACTTACTCCATTTGACATGCTAAGGTCTGTGACAAGCCTCGAAATATTCGGCTTGAAAACGGATCCAGAGCGGTTGATTTTGTCTATGCCGAGATGAACAACATGGGATAAAGGCATTTGATTCATGAAGATTCCTTAGTGGTGATTTGTGTGTTCTAACGATCACCTGGACCTCCAGGTCGATCTCAAGATTATGGATCCGCCGATCTCTGGTGTAATCAAAGATCCGCTTGCGTTCATTGCTTCAATAACTTTAGTGCGCGAAGCGCATCATAGCTGAAACTATGGACTTTAAGTCCCTTCACTTTCAGTCCGTGGCTTGTCCACGGATGAGGACTTTAGTCCTCCAGACTATGGACTTTCAGTCCATAGTGGTTGATTCAGCATCACCGGCAGAAACTCCGTGACACTCCGATCCAGGTGCCGGGTCCGGCCCGCCACCAGATGTTGCAGCTGCGGCGTGCCCGTGCCGAAGCGCCGCTCGGCCACCGGTCGCTCCTGCTCCAGGGCGCGCAGCCCTGCGATCAGCTTGGCGGTGGTCTTGGTCTTGTGCTCATACAGCAGATCGATCCGCCCCAGGTCGAAGGCGTTCCGCTTCATACCCGCGAGGCCTTGCATCCAATAGGTGAAAGTAGCCTCCGCGACCAACTGGTCGCCATTGAACATCTCCACCGGGACCGTGGCCACCAGCTTCAGGCTGTCGGTAAGGCGTTTTGCCAAGCCCTCCCACCTGGGCTTGTCGATGCGGGCCTGGCAGGTCAGGTTGTGGCAGCTGGGGGCGTGCCAGCGGATGCTGGCCTTCGCCCCCCACATATAGCCCGCATTGTCATCGACAGCCGGCCAAAACCCGATGATGGGGACCAGATGCAACAGAGAGGCCAAGGCCAGGCCGCCGGTGTACTCGGCGGCAAGCAGCATCGAGGCCCCCTGGTGGGCAATATACTGATTCGAGGCATTGGGGGTCAGGGGGAGCAGGGTCTGGGCGTACCCGCGCTCGATGGCGGTAATCTTCCAGTCCAGGAAGTCCAGAAGGGGGACGGATTGGTGAAACGAGTCCGTTGTTAGGGCGGCCAGGTCTAAGCGTCGATCCCGATCGTGTTCCCAGGCGTCGATGGAGTACAGCAGGAATTTGGTACTGAAATAGAGATCCCTGGCCGTGTCATTGGCGCTACCAATGGATGCGGCAGAATCCCTCTGGCCCGGCTGTTTATGCATGTTTTGAGGTATTAGGTCGTGTTGACATTTGACTAAGGAGTAAACCGCAACCTCCGAGCTTGTCTCCTAATGGTGCAGGATTTCCAGGATTAACAGGATGTTATAATTGTTATTTAAGAAAAACAATCCTGGAAATCCTGTTAATCTTGTCCGATTAGCGGTTGGCACGACGATTATATCAACAGCCCTTAGTCAGGTCGGTTGGGCAGCGGCAGGCGCCAGTAAGGCGCTGATCCGAGGGTACCTCCTTCCCCTCCAGGTGGGCCCATACCCGCGGATGCCGGCAAGATGCCGGCGCTCCCAGGATGGCTCGTGCCCAACATGAAGATCCCTCCCTACGGTCGGGACAAGTGTTAGGCATGCCGCTGTCCAGAGATGCGGTTCGCGCTTCCTCGTGATGTTGTCCTGTGAGACCTGCCGCGCTCACCGCACCATTGATGCGGTTCGCGGTCGGGGCTGGTGTAGTTCTGCCAGGGCGTACCACGCTCACCGCATCCTACACCGACCGCTGAAGAAGGCCAGTGGGGAGAGGTTGGACCTCCACAGGGCCGCGCCACGGATTCGCCAGCCCGCCTATCTCATTTGGGGTTTTTTCAACCATGGATATCAGATTTATCTGATGTCGATTCGATTATTCCAGGTCAATACTTTAAATATTCGCCCGGATCACGGGCGTCGTAATTTATTTTTCCGCTGTCGTTTTCAGCTTTTTATAACGGTGTTATCGATTAAAGCTCATGGCTGGAAGGGAAATTAAAACTCATAAAATGGATGGTAATTTCGTGGGATTGAATTCCGGGCAAAAATGGGTAGTAGTTAAATTCTAAGTGGCATGGTTGTGCGAGGTAATGATTTGAACCCCCACTGTTTTTGCCATCCTTGGCCCTGGATTTCGGCACTTCCTGCCGGAATGACGCGGGAGGGGCTGGCAGACTTCACCACTTAGAATTTATCCACTACCTAAAAACGCAATAATCCTATATATAGTTTTATTAAAATTCTTTTTATCCTATTGACAATGCCCCTGAGGAGGCTAGACTTTTCATTACCAGAATGGATAAACGGATGACTGTTTGGTCCCTGAGGTCCATTAGGGAATGACCATTATCGACTGGGATATGTGGTTTGGAGATGTAGCGGAGACGACCGTGAGACGGAGGGTCCGTGTGAATTACGGTCGTAGTTAATGCCCTGTGTCATTAACGTTTCGGGAAGAGGGAGGCAGTCGTGACATTGAATAGCTTTTATCAGGATTTGACGGTGACGGGCGCCGTGGTGGGCATCGATCTTGACCGGCCGTCGTTCTCCGTCGAGGCTCGTTCGGGTGATGTGTTCGAGGCCCTGGTGGGATCCACTACCTGGTACCAGATGCTCTCCAACCTGGACCAGCTGGGACGTGACCGGGTGCCCGAGCCGGCAGGTGAAGGGAGCGGGGACGGCGTTCGCGACAACCTGCAGCGCTACATCCAGGTCAATCGCCCGGTTACCGTAAGCGGTGTGATTTACGAGGACGACGCGAAGCAGCGCTACGAGGCGCGGGCGGTCTATCTGTTCGGTTCCCGGCCCGACGCCTATGTGTATGAGGAGACCCACTGGTGGCTGTCGCAGCTGAGCCTGATGGCGGACCGCTGGTTGGATCTGTTGTTCGACCGCCAGCGTAGCTATGCGATCGACGATTTCTCTCGCCTATACCGCACCAATCTCAATATCACCGGTCAGCCGTTGAGCGAGGACCAGGAGTGCGCGATCCTCTCAAGGCTCATTTACGGCCTGTCTTCGGCCTATCTCCTGACCGGCCAGAATCGTTACTACCTGGCCGCCAAGGCGGGCGTCGCCTATCAGCGCCAGGCCTTTCGCAGCCTCAGCCACGATGGTCGCCACTGTTTCTGGGCCTACGGACGCCGGCGCGATGCTACCGGGGAGCACCTCATCATCCCGTCGCAGAACGGGGACGACCATGACACCATCCCGCTCTACGAGCAGATCTATGCCCTGGCGGGCTTGGCCCAATACTACCGGATCACCCTGGACTAGGAGGTGCTGGAGGATATCCGCCGCACCGTCAATACCTTCCAGGATTTCTACTGGGACTCCGAGTCCGCGCGCAAGGACGCGGATTTTGCCGGTACCGGCGGCTATTACTCGCACCTGGATTTCGCCACTATGCGCCCAGACAGTCCGGGGCTCAGGGACAACCGCTCGCAGAAGAACTGGAACTCGGTCGGCGACCATATCCCGACCTACCTGATCAACCTGATCCTGTCCTTGGACCCCAAGCCAGTGGGGCTGCCCGCCGCGACCTGGGCGATTTCCTGAAGACCTGCCAGGGCATCCTGGACGAGACCTCGCGCATCATCGCCGAGCGCTTCGAGGACCCCAACTCGGACTTCGTGAACGAGCGCTTCACCGATGAGTGGGAGCCGATCCAGGACTGGCGTTGGCAACAGAACCGGGCCGTGGTCGGCCACGACCTCAAGATCACCTGGAACCTCACCCGCTGCGCCTTCTATTGCCAGAAACGAGCTGAGGATCACGACTACTCCGCCGCGGAGCGGAGCCGGTTACGGCAGCAGGCCGACACCTTCCTGGCCTTTGCCCAGCGGTTGGGCGACCGCATGGCCGAAGTGGGTCTGGACAAGGTCCGCGGTGGTATCTTCGATCTCGTCGAGCGGCAGCCTACCAATGATATGCCAACCCAGTTCTCCTACGGCTGCACCAAGGATTTCTGGCAGCAGGAGCAAGGCATCCTGGCCTATCTCATCCTGCATGGTGCGACCCCTAACGACCGCAAGTATCTGGAGTTGGCCCGCGAGTGCATCGGCTTCTGGAACCTCTTTATTCCTCGACCGCGGTCGCCAGGGGGTCTATTTCCGCACTACGGCCGATGGCTTACCCGTCATCGAGGGCGGCTATGCCCACAAGGGCGGGCACTTGATCTCCGGCTATCACGCCTTCGAGCTCAACTTCCTCGCCCACCTCTACACCCGGACCGTCGTGACGACGGGCAATGAGGCCGACAACAACTTCTGTGTCTATTTCAAGGTCACCAACAACAGTGGCCAGGAATCGATCAATGTGCTGCTGGACTTCTTCCCGCCGGATCTGCTGGAGATCCGGAAGATCACCTTTCACCCCGGCTGCGACGGTACGCTGGAGATCGTCGTGGAGTTTCATCGCCGCGAGCATTGAGTGGTGCAGGGTGTTGGGTCCGGGACAAGAAGAGGGACAGGAAGATGACACAGCCTTTAGTCGGAAAGAAGATCGCGGTGGTCCTCGAGAGTCAGTACATACCCGGCGAGATCCGGGTTTACCGGGAGCGGTTCGCCGCGTACGGGGCCGGGGTCGAGCTGGCCTCCCGCCTGTGGGGGCAGCCCGCGCAACGCTTCTACAGCACGGTCGAGCCGGGGGTCGTGGACGCGCTCGAATGGCTGGAGGTAACGACCGACTTCGATGACATCGACCTTGAGGACTATGCAGCGGTCATCGTGGCGGCCAACTACACCAGCGTGCGTCTGCGCTGGAGCGAGCGCGAAGACCTCCATACCGGCAATGCCGCCGCGGTGGCGCGTAGTGTCCCGGCGGTTGCCTTCCTGCGCCGCGCCATGGCCGATCCGCGCATCGTCAAGGGCTTGGCCTGCCACGCCCTGTGGCTGTTGACCTCCTCGCCGGATCTGCTGGCCGGGCGTAAGGTGATCTGCAACAAGGTGGTGCTCGCCGATGTGATCAACGCCGGCGCCCTCTATACCCCTTGTCCGCCCGGCACCCCGCCCGAGCAGCAAGTGGTGGTGGACCGGGATCTGGTTACCAACAACTCGTGGCACGCCAGCGCGGCCCTGGTGGACGCGGTCAGGGACCGCATCCTCGATCCTCCGTCGGCCCCGCGCTATGAGCCGGTCCCGACCACGGCGACTTCGGTCGCCCCACCGGCGTCATCGTCGCCTACCCCCTCATCGCCGGGCGCTCCACCCCGGACAGCATTCTGACGGGACGGAAGATGATCCGGGTCCCGGACGGCGATCCACCGCTGCGGAGGGTGTCGCAGAAGCCCCTCTCCTGCCGGGAGAAGGGTTGGGGAGAGGGGATCAAAAGCACGGTAGGCGCCGGCTTGCCGGCGCGGGGCCTGAAAAGGAAAGCGTCGGCCGCCGGTTCAGAAGGGAAAGCGCGGGCGGGCCCGCGCCTACCGGGAGCACCTGCCGGCAAGTAGGAATTTAACGACGAGGAACCGAGTATGGCGAATCCCATTGGTTACCGTAAGCTGTTGGAACAGCTACACGCGGACGGCATCCGGTACCTGTTCGGAAATCCGGGCAGCAGCGAAGAGGGACTGTTGGACGAGATCACCCGCTTCCCGGCGATCCGGTATATCCATGGCCTGCAGGAGGCGGCCATCGTCGGCGTGGCCGACGGTTATGCCCAGGCGACCCAGCGGTCCGCGGTGGTGCAGCTGCACAGTGGGGTGGGGCTCGGAAACGGCACCAGCGGTCTCTACCATGCCCTGCGCAAGCAGACGCCCAGACCAACCCAACGCCGAGCCCGTGATCCCGACCCTGGTACCGGAGACCCGAGTGGTGCCGGAGCCGGCGCTGATCGCCCGCTGCGCGGAGCTGGTGCAGGGGGTTACCAACCCGGTCATCCTCATGGGTGACGGTGTTGCCCACTCTCAGGCCCATAGGGAGCTGGCACAGCTGGCGGAGGTCCTGGGGGCCGCGTGTACGGCCTCATGGCCTCGGAGATCGACATCCCCTGGACCCATCCGCTCTACTGTGGTCTGACCGGCCATATGTTCGGCGAGGGGAGTCAGGCGCGGGTGCAATCGAAAAATACTACGACTGCGTTAATCGCGGCGACTGGAAGGAGTGGCTGACCCTGTTCAGCGACGATGTGGTCGGTGACGAACAGCTGGCGGGACACTTCGTCGGCATCGACGTCTTGCGAGGCACTGTCGACGCTATCTCTACCGGCTATTCCCGGTTCAACATATACTCCCAGCGCCTGGTCGTCGATGGGGACGCCGCTTGTGTGATCTGGCGGTGCGAGGCGGCCAACGCCGCCGGCACCCCCATCGCCTATGCCGATACGCCGGAACGGCAGGTCATCGGTGCCAATTACTTCCAGGTACAGAACGGCAAGATCGTCTATATGCGGACGCTCCACGACAGCGTGCCGTTCCGGCCCTTTACCGATCAGTAGTCCCGAACAGCCGGAGCAGAGTCTATGGATACCTTTGATTACATCGTGGTCGGCGCCGGTTCGGCGGGCTGTGCGGTCGCTGCGCGTCTGAGCGAGGACACCGGGCTCTCGCCGTGGTGGAGGCCGGCAGTCGCCAGATACCGCCCGACGTGCAGGAAGACATCACCACGCCTTGGCGCTGGGGCTATAAGTAGCAGTCGGTGGTGGACTGGGCCTACCAGAGCGTGCCCCAACCGCACCTCGAGGGGCGGCGGTTGCCGGAGCCGCGCGGCAAGCTGCCCGGCGGCACCAGCAACCTCTATATTCTCATGCACATCCGCGGCCACCGCTCGGACTATGACAACTGGGCCTATAACGGCTGTCCGGGCTGGGCCTATGACGATGTCCTACCCTATTTCCGGAAGCTGGAGGACCAGGAAGACGATACCAGCCCCAGCACGGGCAAGCCCGCGCCTACGAGACGGTGGCGTTCGGGCCCCTGAGCTTCGACGATTTCATTGCTTCAATAATTTTAGTGCGCGAAGCGCATCATAGTTGAAACTATGGACGTTAAGTCCCTTCACTTTCAGTCCGTGGCTTGTCCACGGATGAGGTCGTTAGTCCTCCAGGCTATGGACTTTCAGTCCATAGTGGTTGATCGAATATCGTACCGGCCTTAAGCCGCCACTCTTCACCAATGCGCGCTTGGGACAACTCCGGACGCCTCGACGCGGAGTGGAGCTTCATCCCTATGCAGCCCTTCACGGCCGTTGATACGCCGACCGCCCCGGACCGCTGGGGTATCCTCACGGAGGTGAGCGCGGCCGCTTCGGACGCGCGCGAGCGGGTATTCACCCTGCAGCACACCGACCAGACCGAATGCTATTACCTCACCCACTGCCGCCGCTTCGGCGCCAACAAATGCCATCTTGAGGGCCAGGCCCGGCCCGCTTCGCCGTCTGGGCACCCAATGCGAGGCAGGTGGAGCTGGTCTTCGGCGATCGGAACAGCGGCTACATCTACCCCGATGACCGCGGTATCAACGCGCAGCTTCCCATCGTTGTCTGCACAAGGAAGACGCGACCGGTATCTGGTCGACCGACGGCGCGGTAGAGCCCGCACTGGCGGATTTCGCGGCGCTCGATCACCAGCCCTACATGTATCGCATTACCCGCGACGACGGCTCGGTGGCCTACCGCACCGACCTCTACTCCCGCTGCCAGATCGGCACTGGTCGGGTGGATCCGGAGCACGGTTCGTCCTGGGACGGCACACGTTTCGACGTAGATAGCGCCAAGAGCTGCTCCGTGGTGGTGGACCCGGAAGACGTGTGCCGACCGTTTCGGCAACTGGACGCCCAGGGCCGGCCGGTTTGGCCGGAGACGGACTGGGTCGTGGAGACCGACTTCTGGCAGGGCGAGTTCGACCCCGACCGACCCGGTTGCAGGATCTGGTCATCTACGAGCTGCACGTGGACGGCTTGGGGTTCGGGCGACACGAACGCGGGTTGCTGGAGGACGCCATCGACCTGCTGGATTATCTGGTGGAGCTCGGAGTCAACTGCGTGGAGCTGATGCCGACCTCGGAGTTCGAAGGCTGGTCCGGTTGGGGCTACGGCACCTCCCACTATCTAGCGGTGGAATACGCCGCCGGTGGGCGCGACCAGTTCAAGCACTTCGTGCGCGAGTGCCACCGGCGCGGCATCGCCGTGCTGCTGGATGTGGTCTACAACCACTACACCCACGACGGTGAGCGCGCCCAGTGGGCCTATGATTCGACTGCTCCGGAGCGCAACATCTACTACTGGTACGAGGGTCGGCCCGGCGACTATCCCAGGGCCGACGGTGGCTATATCGACAATATGTCGACGGGCTACGCGCCCCGGTATTGGGAGGAGACGGTGCGCAAGCTGTTCATCTCCTCCTCCGCCCAGCTGGTGGCCGAGTTCCACCTGGACGGCTTCCGTGTCGACCAGACCACCTCCATTCACAGCTATGCCGTCGTGCATGCCGACGGCCGCCCGGCGGACAATGCCCGTATCTTCGGGGCCAAGTTCCTGCGCGAGTGGACCCGGACCCTACAGCTCATCAAGCCCGACGTCTTTCTCACCGCTGAGGACCACTCGGGTTGGTCCGCGGTCACCGCGTCCAACGAGAACGGCGGTCTGGGTTTCGATGCCGTGTGGTACGCCGATTACTACCATCACCTGATCGGCGACGCCCAGAACGACGCTAGTCGCGCCCGACTCTTGAAATTCGCCGGCTACGGCGACGACCGCAGCCTCAACATGAGCTGGTTCGCCGGGGTCTTGGCGGCGGCGGCCGAAAAGCGGGTCGTCTACCACGAGTCCCACGACGAGGCGGGCAATTCCTACTATCAGGAAGGCGGCCACGAGGTGCATTCGGCCCGTACCCTGGTGGTCGCCGTCAACGGCGCAGCCCTGACCGGCGCAACCCGGCGCTACGCCGAGGCCCGCACCCGTTTCGCCGCCGGCGTCACCCTACTCGGCCCCGGCGTACCCATGTTCCTCATGGGAGAAGAGGTCGGCGCCTCCGAGCCCTACCGCTACGACGACTTCCTGGCGCACCGGGAGGATTTCCCGGCGCTGCGGCGGGGGGCCGGCAGCCGGCTGTTTCGCTTCTACCAAGACGCCATCAGGCTGAGACTCGGACACCCGGCCCTGCGGTCGGCCAATATCCAGGTCGTCTATGTGCATAACGCCGACCGCCTGTTGGTGTTTCGCCGTTGGGATGGTCCCGAGGATTTCCTGGTCGTCGCCAGTCTCAGCAATCGAAATTTTCCCGATGGCTACGCGATACGCAACGCCAGCGTCGCGGACGGCACCTGGCGGGAGCTGTTGAACAGCGATGCCCAGGTATACGGGGGCAATGGCCTGGGCAACGCGGGCGGGCTCCGTTCCCAGGGTGGGGTGTTCGCACCCCGTATCGGGGCCAATAGTGTGTCGGTTTTCCGGAGGCAATAGCAGAGGATTAGAAGCCAGTTCGTTCAGCTCCCACTGCGTCATTCCGGCAGGGAGTGCCGGAACCCAGGTGCCAGGGACGGTAAAAACAATGGGGGGTGAACAACTACGATGGCTTAAGGGCACCTTGAAAAATAGGTATTTTCACCAATCAACCTACTCTAAGTCATTGATTGTTGAGATATGCCATAGACAAAAATCGTATTTTTCAAAGTGCCCTCAACTTAGGCGATTTCTGTCAAATGACAGACCAGCTTGCTTGTCTTTGCGTCCGTCTTCGGGGTCGCGACAACAGTTACATCGCACAACGATGCGCCTGTTGTCGCTCCTTGAAGACGAACGAATAGCCGACGCATCCTGGTCTATCATTTTCCGGCAATCGCCTTAGTGGCATTGTCTAAAACGGAGGATGTCATGCGCATTGCAGGTGAATTGGTTGAGCAAGAAATCCCGTCTCGAGAGGGTACCGTATATATAACTGCAAGGCATGTTTACAAAACGTTCGGAGGTAGGACCAATCCTTACGAAGTGTGGAGCATATACAAAATCGCCGAGGCCAAAGGAGTGCCGGTTCCGGATACGGTGAAATTTACTGCGAAATTACAAGACGGCACCAATACGAGAACCGTTCATGGACTCCATTCTACGCGCGTGTCCGGTCGTTTTTTTCAGCTGAGTAACCCGGGTGGAGAAAAGATATTAATCAGTGAGATTAAAAAGATTACGAACTGCAAGTTACTGGAAACTGTTATTAAGGGCTTGAGGAATGCAAGCAAGCACGGTGTTATGGACCTCCGGGGCTTTATCGATGTGAATAAAAACTCTCCGCTTACCTTCATCGATCTCCATAGTCGGGGGACGCCGAATACGGCTGCTTTTGAGGGAGTTTTGGAGGCAGCGGAAGCACAATTGAATAAACCGGCGGACACCTCGAGAAAATCAAGGACGCCTGGCCGGTAGTGGTCAATGTCCGGCTATCGGCTCGACAACCAGTACGGCGTGTCATCGACTACAGGAAACAGGCATATGAAAATCGCAGTCATCGGAACCGGAATCGTCGGCAAGACACTGGCCGGCAAGCTCGCTGCTCTGGGCCACGAGGTCACACTGGGCACCCGTGACCCCAAGGCCACCCTGGAACGCACCGAGCCCAATCCGTTCGGACAACCGCCGGTCGCGGTCTGGCGCCAGGACTATCCCGCGGTCGGTCTCGACACCTTCGCCGCGGCGGCAGGTGGCGCCGAGCTCATCATCAACGCCACCCTGGGCGTCGTCTGTCTGGCGGCCTTGGAGGCTACTGGGGCGGCGAATCTGGACGGCAAGCTCTTGATCGATGTCTCCAATCCCCTCGACTTCTCGCAGGGTAAACACCGTGAATGCAGCCCTGATGATCGAACCGGGTCGGCTCCAGGACGGCCGCCACACCATGTTTGTGGTCGGCAACGACGCTGAGGTCAGGGTCAAGGTGAGCGGTTACCTCAAGGAATGGTTCGGCTGGCAGGATGTGCTCGACCTGGGAGGCATCATCAACGCCCGCGGCATGGAGATGTTGCTGCCCCTGTGGATCCGGATCTATGGCACTACGGGACCCCCGATGTTCGCATACCGCATCGTGTGCTGACGGGGAACAACCTATGCGCTACAAGCTTCCGGGCAGGTCGGACCTGGGCGTTTCCGAGCGTTGTGGCTCGTTCCCACGCTCCAGCGTGGGAACGCACGTGTGGCCGCTCCAGCGGCCAAGGTTTCATGACGCTGGAGCGTCAAGGACCTGCTTCCACGCCGGAGCGTGGGAGCCAGATGAACACCCCCATGACCTCCGTGCTGCCGGTCCGCGCGGACCTCGCGTTAAGTGTAGGTTGGGTTAGGCGCGCTGTCCGATCCCGAAGTACGGTGATAGGGCCAGACGCGCCGTAACCCAACACGCCGGATCCCACAATCAACGCCAAACAACCCAGGACTGATAAGGAGGAAGACGATGGCGAACAACGGAACCATGATGCAGTACTTCCACTGGGATCTTCCCGCTGACGGGACCTTGTGGAACCGAGTGGAGAAGGAGGCCGGCAACCTGGCGGCGGCCGGTATCACGGCACTCTGGTTGCCTCCACCCAAGAAGGGTACGAGTGGATCGGATGTCGGCTATGCCGCCTATGATCTGTGGGATCTGGCGAGTTCGACCAGAAGGGCTCGGTGCGTACCAAGTATGGGACCCGGGCCGAGCTGGAGGCCCGGGGTACGGGCGGCGCACGCCGCGGGGCTCCGGGTCTATATCGACGTCATTTACAACCATAAAGGGGGTGCGGACGCCACCGAGCGGACGCGCGGCACCCCGGTCAATCCCGACAACCGCAACCAGACAGTGGGAGAAGAACGGGAGCTCGAAACCTAGACCCGCTTCGACTTCCCCGGTCGCGGTGGTCGGTATTCGAGTATGAAGTGGCATTGGTGGCATTTCGATGCCGTGGACTATGACCAGATCACGGGCTCCATCGGCACCATCTATCGGCTGCGTGAGAAGGGTTTCGATACCCCCGTAGGCGGAGAGTTCGGCAACTACGACTACCTGCTGTTTGCCGACATCGACATGGATTCCGAGGAGGCACGCGCGGATCTGCACGCCTGGGGCGAATGGATCGTGCGGACCCTGGACCTAGACGGCTTCCGCTTCGACGCGGTCAAGCACGTCCGGTCCTTCTTCTTCAACGAATGGCTCGATACCTTGCGCGAGCACTTCCCCGACAAGGCGTTCTTCTCCGTCGGTGAACATTTCACCGGGGATCCGGCGACCCTCGACCGGTTTTTAGGGCAGACCGGCCGACGTATGTCCCTGTTCGATTTTCCGCTGTTCTTCAATCTGCGCGCGGTCTCCCACGGCAACGGCAATTTCGATATGCGCAACCTGGTGCGCAACACCCTGGTGGCGCGGAGCCCCGAGCAGGCGGTCACCTTCGTCAGCAACCACGACGTCTTCCGTCATCCCGAACGAGACGATGTGGCCGATTGGTTCAAGCCGCTGGCCTATGCCTTCATCCTGTTGCGGGATCAGGGCTACCCCTGTGTGTTCTACGGTGACTACTACGGAACCCCGGCGCGGACCTCGCACCGGGTGGTCTTGGACGCCCTCTTGGCGACCCGCCGCGACCATGCCTACGGCCCGCAACGGGACTATTTCGATCACGAGAATCTGGTCGGCTGGACGCGCCTCGGTGACGACGGGCATCCCAAGGCCATGGCCGTGATCATGAGTGATGGTCCCGGTGGTGACAAGTCCATGTTTGTCGGTCGGAGCAATGCCGAGTTTCGGGATGTGACCGGCCATATCACCGACACCATCACCAGCGATGGAAACGGCAGCGGGGTGTTTCGCTGCACTAGCGGGTCGGTGTCTGTGTGGGTGGACCAATAAAGGAGGATGACTGTGAACCAAGAAAATTTGGCTGAGAGTAATAAGGGTATCGTTCGTCGTGCCATCGAAGAAGGATGGAACAATGCAAATCTCTCCGTTGTCGATGATCTCTACGCGGCTGACTTCGTCTTCCACCAGGAAAGCGGTGAGGAGATACGTGGTATCGGCAGTTTTAGGGAATGGATCACCACCATCCATCGGGCATTTCCGGATATTCGATACAGCATCGAGGCGATGTATGCCGAGGGGGACAAGGTCGCTACCCGCTATATCGTCAAGGGCACTCATCAAGGCGATTTCAGAGGCCTACCCGCAACCGGTAAATCCTTTGAACTGACGGGCCATCTCATTCACCGCGTCATGGATGGGAAAAAGGTGGAGGGCTGGGGAATTTGGGATACGTTGGGATTGTTGATACGACTCGGTGTCATTCCGCCGGTCAGGTTGGGTGGCGGAGCTCCCAGCGGGACGGAAGAGAATATGGCTGCTACGCGCCGTCTGTTCGAGGCACTCAGTAGCAGCGATCCGAGTTTGCTGCCCACGACGATAGATGAGTTGATGATCCCTGAGTTTGTGACCCACGGCGATGCGCTGTTTCCGCTGGTGTATGGTCGAGAAGCACTGAAGCAAGCCATCCCGCGCTTTAAAGCCGCTTTCCCCGATGCCACAGCGACGATTCAACGGATATTTGCGGAAGGCGATAAGGTAATGGTCCACGTACTGATCGAGGGTACGCACGAGAATGAGTGGCTGGGTGTGCCCGCGACCCACAAAGCGATGACCTGGGCGATGACTTCCATTATCCGTTTCAACGCTGCGGGTGAGATGGTGGAACGCTGGGTCATAAAAGACCAATTGGGGATGTTGCAGCAACTCGGTAGCATTCCGCAGCTCGAAGGCCAGGGTGGATAAGGGCTCCGGAGGTTTAACCACGGATCGCGTTGAAGAGGAATACTGGCATGACATCAGCAACCGAAAGAAACAAAGCGAATCTCCTACGCTTTTACGACGAAGTCATCAGCCAGGGTAATATCACAGTCGTCGATGAGTTGATGGAACCCGATTTCGTCCACTATGGAGAGACCCTTTTCCCTCGCATCGAGGGTAGCGAGGCGATCAAGGCGGGTGTACTGGGCGTTGTAAACGCCTATCCCGATGGCCGGACCCGCGTGGAGGACGTCGTTGCCGAGGGGGACGTGGTGATTTGTCGTTTGTCCTGGCGCGGGACTCACCGGGGGCTGTTTATGGGTATTCCCCCTAGCGGTAAGGTCTCGACCTGGCGCGGTATCTCCACCTGTCGCTTCAATGCGGAAGGCAAGATCATCGAGCGGTGGGCCAATATGGACGTCCTCGGTCAGCTACAGGATCTCGGTGTAGTACCCCAGTTCAGTCTGGCATAACAGTAATACGCATTTCGGCAGGTATGGACGTTATCTGCTCAGCGTATATAAGGACTCGTAGGGTATGAAATGGCGATTCGAGAGCTACCTTTGTATCCTACGGATCCAGTTTAGGGCACTTTGAAAAATGCGATTTTCGTCTATGGCATACCTCAAAAATCAATGGCCTAGAGTCGCTTGATTGGTGAAAATACCTATTTTTCAAGGTGCCCTCTATCCTAAGCGTTTAAACGAACGGAGTTAACCCATGCAAGCAGAACAAAACAAAGCCTTTGTGCGTCGCTATATCACAGAGATACTTAATAAGAAGGACGTGGGAGGGTTGCTACAGTGCTTCACCATCAACCACTATGGACTAAAAGCCCATAGTCTGGAGGACTAAAGTCCTCATCCGTGGACAAGCCACGGACTGAAAGTGAAGGGACTTAACGTCCATAGTTTCAACTATGATGCGCTTCGCGCACTAAAGTTATTGAGGCAATGAATCGCATCGAGAACGACAAAATAATGGAACACTGGGGGACATCGATATGTTCATGTTCATGCAGCAACTCGGGGTAGTCCCTTCACTGGAGGGTAGTACGAGTTCTTCATGAGGAGAACTATAAGTTGCGGTAGTAGTTACATGGGTATGTAAGGAGAACACATGATGTCTTCAGAAGATGCAAACGCTTTGGCCCGCTAATACATCGAGGCAATAAACGTCGACGACTTTGCCAAACTCGGTGAATTGCTTTCCCCTGACTTTGTAGACATCTCGAGCCTGGGAGAAATGCCACCTGGTCTCGAAGGAGTCGAGCAGGCCCATCGCATGCTGCGCGAAGGTTTGCCGGACGTGAGTTTTTCCATCGATGAGATTATCGCGGAAGGCGATAAGGTGGCCGTCCTCGCGACCGGTAGGGGGACTCATAATGGCAATTTCATTGCTTCAATAACTTTGGTGCGCGAAGCGCATCATAGTTGAAACTATGGACGTTAAGTCCCTTCACTTTCAGTCCGTGGCTTGTCCACGGATGAGGATTTTAGTCTTCCAGACTATGGACTTTCAGTCCATAGTGGTTGATGGTATTGCACCAACAGGCATTGAGATAACCTGGTTGGGACTACGCTGTTTCCGAATTGCCGACGGTAAGATTGCAGAGGGTTGGAGTCAGTTCGATCAGCTGGGAATAATGCAGCAACTCGGGGTCATCCCGGCGAGCACACAAGCTCCGGAACTGCAGGAGAAAGAACCATGTTAAACGCGGAGAATGTGTCGACTGTCGACCGCCTTTATGATGAACTCAACAAGGGCAATGTTGACATCATTGACGAGATGATGGCTCCTTCTTTCGTCCCGCACGGAGAAACCATGGGCCTCGACACCAGCGCATCCGATCGTCGCGAATCCATCAAGCAGGGACTCATGTGGGCGAGAGGGATTTTTCCCGATCTTACAGTCACGATAGAGGATACGATTTCGGAAGGAAATAAGGTCGTCTGTCGATTGACATATCATGGAACCCAAACAGGATCGGTGGAAAACATACCGGCGACCGGCAGAGAGGTTGTGTTTTCGGCAATAGCAATCAATCGGTTCGCTGGCGGCAAGATTGTGGAACGCTGGTTCAACTCAGATGAGCTGGGAATGATGCGACAGATGGGGTTGATATCGCCCGCCCAAGGGAACCAAACGTGACGCATTGAATTTTCAACTCATGCATAGGAGGCGAAGTCATGTCAGAAGAGAATAAAACCATCGTTCTCCGCTTCTACCAGGAAGTAATGAACCAGGGTAAGGTGGAATTGCTGGACGAAATCATGGCTGCGGATTTCCGAGATCACGGCGAGACATTGTTTGGCAGCCCGCAAGGCCGCGAGGTTCTGAAAGTAGGCATTCTCGGCGCCCGTAGCCTCTTATCCGACCTTACCGTTCAAATCCACGACATTCTTGGTGATGGGGAGCTGGTCGGTGTACGCGGGACCATGAGATGCACTCAACAAGGGCCGTTCCTCGGCGTAGACCCGAGTGGCAATGAGCTGTCCTGGACGGGGTTAGCGATATTTCGGGTCGTGGATGGTAAGTTGACGGAGCGCTGGTTCATTCAGACAGCCTGAGCATCGTGCAACAGCTAGGAATCGTACCTCCTTTAGGGGGCTAGCAGAGCTCGCGGGAGAGCCGATTTTGTGAGATAGCACGGTGGTGGTGGGCGCAGCCCACCCTCCGGGTTCCGTACAGATGGGTAGGAGAGCGACGGCGAGGGCCGACCCACGAGACTGTCGTTCCGACTGGGATGCCGGAACCCAGTATCAGGGATGGCAAGTCCATAGAAGGAGACACCGATGAGCAAACAGATTCTTATTGTATTGTCCGAGTGGGGCTATTGGGGCGAGGAGCTGATAGGGCCCCTGGAGGCCTGTGATACCGAGGGTTACGAGGTCAGCTTCGTCACCCTCACTGGCCAGCGACCCCTGGCGCATCCGGTGAGCATGAGCCCCGGCTTCATCGACCCGCCCCTCGGGCGTTCGGTGGTGTCGGAAGAGATGGCGGAGAAGACCCGTGCCATCGAGGCCTCCGACCGGCTTCACAACCCGCTGAATCTGGCGGAGTGGCTCCCGGTCCGGCCCTACCCCAGCTCGGCCACCTACCTGCGGGACATGGAGGCCTACTGTGCTCGCCGCGAGGAGATTCGCGAGCAGAATCTGACCCGGTATGACGCCCTGGTGGTCGTCGTCGGCAGCGGCGCGCTGGTGGATCTGGCCAACAACCAGCGCCTGCATGACCTCATCATCGGCTTCGTGCAACTGGACTGGCTGGTGACCTGCGAGTGCTACGGGGTCTCCTGCCTGCCCTTCGCCTGCGAGGTCGACGATCGGGAATGCCTGATCCGGGGCAAACACGTCGCCGGTCACGTCATCAAGTACGACTATCTGGACGGTACGGCCTTCGCCGGACCTCATGCCGTGGACGGCACCAACCGGGGCTTCGGCGATGGCTTCATCAACTGCGGTCCGCCCTTCTATCCGCTGGAATACATCCTGAGCGATGCGGTGGGCCTGGAGGGCGGCTTTCACGGTAATGTCGGGCGCCGGACCTCGGTCATCCTGGACTGGCCCTTTCTCACCAGCCGTTCGACCGCCTCTTCCGTGGAGTGCGGACGCATCCTGGTCGAGGTCCTGGAACGGGGCCTGCGGCGGCATGGGTGGTGAAGGGGATAACGCTGCCGCCATGCACCGCGTGGTTATCCGGTGAGGCTGGTTCGTCCGGCGCCCACCGCGTCATTCCGGCAGGGAGTGCCGGAACCCAGGTGCCAGGGATGGCAAAAACAGTGGGAGTTTGAATAACTATGTCGCACAACCATGCCACTTTAAGGCGATTGCCGGAAAATGATAGACCAGGATAGATCGGCTATTCGTTCGTCTTCAAGGAGCGACAACAGGCGCATCGTTGTGCGATGTAACTGTTGTCGCGACCCAGAAGACGGACGCAAAGACAAGCAGGCTGGTCTGTCATTTGACAGAAATCGCCTAAATTTAGGCTCTTTATGGATTTCAGACTGCTCACGATTATGAAAGGACACACCGAACATTTTGGAGTGCGGCGGCAACTTTACCCCGGTCCCTGCCGGAATCCGTGGTGTCCGGGATAATCGCGAGGTTGAGCAGGGGCTACTTGCCCGCCGCCGCTTTGGATTTGGCGGTGCACCGGTCCCAAACCAAGGCATTGCGGTTAGGGGAAAGCGCCGTCGCCGCGGCGCGGGTGGAACCTGGTGCTCAGGTTTCCGGCAAACGCTGCTGGTATCCCCCGTCGCCGGGGTTCGATTTGGCCGCGCCGCGTTGCCGGCGCACTCCAAAATAGTCCGGAATCCACAAAGAGCCTAAATTTAACTACTACCGCGATGAACAATTACGCTGGTTTAACTGAATGGCATTGGGGGTGAGCCCTCCCCGGCAGGCAGAGATTTCAGATGGCGGGCAGGGACGGACTATACTATTGGTTCGGGTGCCGACCTGAAGCGTCCGGCAGTCACGCCAAGAAAGAAGATCGGATAGACGTCATGACCCAGCCCATGCTTACCGAAACCGCCGTTCGCGACTTGATCCGTCAGGAGCTGCCTGATCTGTTACGGGAAGACCGGGAAAGCCGCGATTCGGTCACCGAGCTTGGTCGGGAACGATTCGCCGACCGCGACCGCATCGAAGGACGTATCGAGCGGATGCTGGACGAGTTGCGTAAGGATCGGGAAGAGAACACCCGCAAGTGGGAAGAACACGTCCGGGAAAACCAGCGGGAGTCCGAACGGATACATGAAGAAATCATGGCCGTTGTCGACAAGGTCGAGCGCAAGATCAGCGCCCTCGGGGCACGTTGGGAGCTCAATAGCGAACGCTCCTTCCGTGACGCCCTGGCGGCGATCCTGGAAAAGAGCTTCGGGGTCGCGGCCATCAACGTCAACGAATTCGACGACGAAGGGACGGTGTTCGGGCGGCCCGATCAGGTGGAGCTGGATGTCGTCATCCATAACGGTACCTTGATCCTCATCGAGATCAAATCATCCGTGAGTAAGGCCGATATGCATATCTTCGGGCGCAAGGTGCGTTTCTACGAGCGTCGCCACGAGCGCAAGGCGCAACGGCTCATTGTCATCTCGCCCGTGATCGACCCGCGGGCCAGAGAGATCGGTAAAGGCTTGGGGATCGAGCTCTATGCCGATTCGGTGGAGGTACCGGTCCAATGAGGAGCCCTGGTCTAAGGGGTGTTGACATTTAGCCCGTAGGATGGGCAAAGCGAAGCCGGTCCATCCGGGTGGCCTCGCGCTCTGGTCATTGCACCGGGCTTTCCGAACCGCGGCCGCTGGTCGGGAGACCAATCAGGCGCAGCGTGCCCATCACATGGCGATGGGCACGCTGCGCTGGGTGTATCTTCCCGGACAGCTGGAAAAGCGCGGGCAAGCCCCGCACCTACCGCGTAGTGCCAGCGAGGCATCGGGGCCATATGATTGTCAGCGAGTTGCTCATAACGGGTTGTTATCCTTGGATAATTTACTGATTGAGAACACCCCCTAGTTCTTAGACAATCTCTGAGAGGAGCGAGGCGCCCACGCGCTATGATCCGTACCGGTATCGTCCGTTGCGATACCTGACTGGTAGGCAGGACGTTCAAATCGGAATGAACCCGGCGGTGTTACCGCCGTAGCCACGCATCGAGGAGGAGAGGTCATCAATATCCACTATTGGAATGCGGCACCGGGAGATGCACCGACCACCTGGCCGGGGGTGCCCATGACGGCGGAGGGGGATGACTGGTTTGCATTCACATGGCAAGGCGCGGATGCCGCCGACCTGGTTTTCAACGACGGCGCCGGCCGCCAGACCGGCAACCTGCGCCGGGAGCGGGACGGCTGGTTCTTCACCGGCAACACCTGGTACGACGAAAACCCGGAGCGGCCCCAGATCCCGGTCGTGCGGGCGAGCCCCCGCGGCGGACTCTACAACCGGGCCCAACAGGTCACCCTGGAAGGCTCGAACGACGATGACAGCTTCTTCTACACCCTGGATGGTACGGAACCCACCACCGCATCCCCGCGCTACGCCGGACCCATCAGCCTCGATCGGACGGCGACGCTCTCGGTCATCGGCGTCAACAGCGCCGGCGAGCAGGGTCAGATACGGACCTTCACCTATACCATCGACTCGGGCTGACCTGGAGCGCCCGGTCATTATCTCGAGTCACGAGGGTGGGGCCTATGCGGACCCCTTCGACGCGGTGTTTACCGTGCGCGACAACCGACCCGCGCCCATTATCGCCCACTTCACCCTCGACGGCAGCGAGCCCGGTATGTCCGCGCCTATCTATGTGGAGGGAAACGCCGCGAACGGATTGGCTGGCCCGGCGCTACCCATCACGAGCACCACCAGCGTGCGGTTCCTGGTAGTGGATGGCGCCGGCAACCGGACCCAACGCAGCTTCTACTTCAACATCGGGCCCCGCGTGGCCCCCGGCGATTTCCGCGAAGAGACCATCTACTTCCTCATCACCACCCGCTTCTACGACGGCGATCCGAGCAACAACAACTTCTGCCGTGACCGCATCCGCTTCGACCCCGCGACCGGCGCGGCGGAAGACCCCCACTGGCGGGGCGACTTCCGTGGTCTCATCCAACGCCTGGATTACCTGCGGGATCTCGGCTTCACCGCCATCTGGATCACGCCGCCGGTGGAGAACCGCTCCGGCCTGGACTACCATGGCTACCACGCCTACGACTGGACCCGTATCGACCCGCGGCTGGAGTCCCCCGATGCCACCTATCAGGACCTCATCAACGAGGCCCACGTCCGCGGCATCAAGATCATCCAGGACGTGGTTATCAACCACTCCTCCCAGTATGGCATCCGCGGCCAGGTCTGGATCGACCACCTGCCGATCAAATACTACGTGCCCCAGGGCTCACAGCAGGGGCGCATCGACAACGGGCCCTACCAGGGCAATCTCGGCAACTATACCCACCCCGCCCGGGCTGACAACGGCAACCCCGTGGCCCCCGCCTGGTTCCGTGAGCGCCGAGAGCGAGACCCCCAGGGCACCGAACCCCTGACCGATCCCCTCACCGGTACCCGGGTGCCCGGTCCGGGTTACAACCCCAACTGCTTCTTCGGCATCGACGCCACGCGCCTGGACTCCACCTGGTACCACCAGGAAGGCTTCATCATGGGCGGCGATTGGGAGTCCCAGTGGCCCCTGCAGAGTCGCCACATGGCCGGCGACTGCATCGACCTCAACACCGAGAATCAGGTGGTCAAGGACTATCTGATCGGCGCCATCAACCGCTATCTCGATATGGGCGTCGATGCCCTGCGCATCGACACCGTCAAACACATCGAGCGCGGCAACCTGCTCGAATACGTCAACGCCTGGAAGGCCCACAAGCCGGGGCTGTTCGTGTTCGGTGAAAACCTGGTCAAGGGCACCGGCTGAGGTGACCTGTTCGGCGACGACAATGGCCCCTCGACCATCCGTCCCTGGTGGTACACGCGCCTGGGGGACGACCCGCACAATCCCAATTCGGGTGGAGACTCGGGCTTCTCGATACTCAACTTCGGGCTCTTCTCCACCTTCCGCGACAATCTGAGTCGCGGGCACTACGGGGGCATCGGCGGCATCCTCGGTTGCGACTGGGTCTATGGCGATGCTACCCGGCTCGTGACTTTCCTCCAGAACCACGACGTGGGCCCCGACAACGACTTCCGCTTCCAGGGCGATGACAGGATAGCAGCGGCCGCCTACAACCTGCTCTGGACCATCCGCGGCATCCCCTGCCTCTATCCGGGCGAGGAGATCGCCTTCATGCGCGCCGCACCCCAGGATATCATCAGTAACAACGACACCCTGGAGACCACCGGCCGCGCCTACTTCGGCGACCACCTGACCGACGAGCGCCTGCCCGCGACCCAGGGCCATCCCCTGTACCGGCACATCCGGCGCCTGAACCAGATCCGCCAGGCCATCCCGGCCCTGCAGAAGGCCCCCATGAGCCATGTGGGAGAATGGGGCAGCGGTATGAGCTTCGTGCGCGACCACAACAACGGCGAGAGCTATTGCGTGGTGGGGCTCGCCGTCGGCTCGGATCAGAACATCAGCGTCGGCAACGTCCGCAACGGGACCTACCGGGATGCCGTTACCGGCAATGAGCTCCGGATCGGCGGCGGCACCATCTCCTTCCACGTGCGCGCCAACTCCGCCGGTATCTACGTCCTCAATGGCCCGGGCCGGATTGGCGAAGCAGGCCCCTACTTGCAATAGGGTTTTGAACCGCAAAGGCACTGTAGGATGCGGTGAGCGCGGTATGCCGTAGCAGAACTACACTAACCCCGACCGCGAACCGCATCTTTGGACTGCAAAGGCGCGAAGGGTAGCCCGTAGGATGTGGTGAACGCGGTGGTTCTGAGCTCGCTGGTCGGTACACGCTTTCCCCGCGCGAACCGCATCTTCTCAACCTTGTTCCCATGCCAGTGGTCGCTGGCGTATCTGCTCCCTGTCTCCGGTGGTGAACTTACCTTCCAGCTCTATGCCGCCGGCGATCAGCCGCGCCAAATAGTCAGCTGGCTCACGGGGGGGGCAGGGAGAAAGCGCAGGTACAACACACCGGTAGGTACCGGGAGGCGCTGGCGATGGACCAACTCGCCGTAATCCCGGTCGCAGGTAACGATGATGCGCGCCTCGTCGCGGGCAAGCCGCATCACCTCATCATCCGGGATACCCGGCGACCGCTCGGCAACCGAAACCACATCATGGCCCGCTTCCCGCAAGAGCCCCACACTGGCCGGCGGGATATTCTCATTGACCAGTAGGCGCATCAGACCACGCCGCTTGTGAGCGGATACATCCTCTCTTCCCGCATCACCTCGGCGGTAAAGGCGAACACCGCCTGCAATATCTCATCGGACAGCTGGGGATAGTTCTCCAGGAGCTGCGATTTGGTCCAGCCCTCCGCCAGCAGGCCCAGCAGAAAATCCACCGACAGGCGGGTGCCCTTGACGACGGGTTTACCCAGAAGAATGGCCGGATCGGTATGGATGTATCGATGCCAGTTTGTGGGATTACTCCTTCTCGATACGGTAGAGCGCGAAAAACAAGGGCACGTGTTCCGCCCCCAGCGACAAAGGAATGCGGCTGCAACCTCACCGTTGGTAAGCTGCTAATGAAGAACGCTAAGGTCTGTGTTTTTTATCTTTACACAATCGACAAAAACTCCCTTACCGGAACCCCTGCTTGTTTTGCCATTGCATGGACTAACTCTTTATCGAATGGAGCTAGGTGTTTGTCCACAGTGACTTTCTTAAGACGAAATGGGCCTTCTACTTTCCATTGTCCATGGGCTGTAGATTTACTCGGTTCCTTTTTAAACCCTAACTTCTTTAAGTTTTTCAATTCGTCTTTTTCTTCATGGAGGTCTTCAACATATTCGGTAATTTGGGATTCCAGCTTAGTTTTCACTTTCGCCAATGTATTTGCTTGCGCGGCTAGGCCAAACTCAAGGCTCATTGCTACATAAAGGTTTCCACTACGCTTAACTAAGTATCTGATTTTCATTGCTTCAATAACTTTAGTGCGCGAAGCGCATCATAGTTGAAACTATGGACTTTAGTCCTCCAGACTATGGACTTTCAGTCCATAGTGGTTGCTTTATGAACACCTTGAAACGGGTTGATTTGGAGCTTTGCCATTCTTCAAGCTCGTATTCTCTGGCGTAATCGTCTGTTCTGGCGTTTCCGTGGCTCTGAGCGGCGAGAGGGAAGGCGACCGATAGCGATGGGGGCGGATCAGGGTATGGTTGTTACGGTATGGTACGTCAAACGCCCCATAACCCGAGAGGAGAATCCCCATGTCCCGTCAAGGTATCACCCGCGAGCAGGTTTTTGAAGCCGCCGAGTATCTGACCCAGGCAGGCCGTAACCCGATCTGGAGGGCGATCCGTGCCCATCTTGGGAGCGGAAGCGCGGACACCATCAGTCGCCACCTTGCCGATTGGTAAGGAGGAGCGCGAAGCGGCACAGGCTAAGGCCGTACCCATTCGACTGGACCGAATGCAGTCTTGCGGGCAACGCCCCTAGTTCCTCTGCCCCGCAAGCGGTTGCGGACGACGCGTGGCGATCCTGTACTACGGCGGCGCTATTTTCGCTGTCGCCACCGCCACCAGTTGGCCTACCCAGGTCAACGGGAGACCGATTATGACCGGGTAGCACGACGGGCAAATCGAATCCGAGATAAGTTGGGTTGGGAGCCGGGCATGCTCAACATGGCGGTTTGTTGCAAGTTAAAGCCGTCTCAAGACGACCGACAGCGCGTAATCGAAGAAGAGAGGCGACACCGGAGAGCAAGTTGCCGCAGAGGCAAGCGTCGCCGCAAAGGGGGGGGGCTCATTGGGGGTCTGGGCAGGAGAAACGGTGAAAACATCCTTGTATATCAATTTGTTATAATTAAATTGGCGGAGAGGGAGGGATTCGAACCCTCGGTACGCTATTAACGTACACACACTTTCCAGGCGTGCTCCTTCAGCCACTCGGACACCTCTCCGGGAGATGGCAGGTCTTGGGGTCGGCATGATCGCCAATTATGCGGTGCCGGATAAAGCAGTGGCGGGCCAAAAAGGATATATGAAGCCGCCCATCCATGTAAACCAATGTCGGTACGAGGGGACTTGCCCGTAGTTACTCTGAGAGAGAGGCTAAGAACTAACTTATTGATTTTGCTCGTTCCCATGCTCCAGCGTGGGAACACCACCTTGGCCTCTCCAGCGGCCAGGCTTGGTGACGCTGGAGCGTGGGAGCCAGATGAATGCAAACCGATGCTGGGTACGAGGGGACTTGCCCGCGGTTGCTCTGAGTCATGACCCAGGCGTGGACGGCCGTTGGACGACATCTGTTATCCTCGGTATACGCATCCATTGAGATGGGAGAAAACCAGTGCGCAGTGTGGTCTATCCGGGGACTTTCGACCCGATCACCAACGGCCATATGGACCTGATCCAACGTGCCACCTCCCTGTTCGATCGGGTTGTGGTGGCGGTGGCGGTGGATACCGGCAAGGACCCGGCGTTCGACATCGAGCGCCGAGTCGATCTCGCGGAGCAGGTATTGCGGGACGTCCCCCACGTGGAGATCACACGCTTTTCCGGTCTCCTGGTCGCGTTCGCCCGTAAGCAGGGGACCCCGGTGATCCTCCGTGGTCTGCGCGCCGTTTCCGATTTCGAGTACGAGTTCCAGCTTGCAAACATGAACCGCCGCATGGCCCCGGACCTCGAGACCCTCTTCCTTACCCCCGCGGAGCAGTACGGCTACATCTCCTCGTCCCTGGTGCGCGAGATCGCCCACCTGGGCGGGAACGTGTCGGCCTTCGTGGCCCCCGTCGTGCAGGCTGCATTACGGGAACGCTTCGGGTAGCGATTTCTGCCCTATGACATACCATCTTCTGCCAATCGCCTGACGTGTGCTGCGATCTTCTGTCGGAACCTACCGGAGGAGTAATGATATGGCACTTTACATCACCGACGAGTGCATCAACTGTGACGTGTGCGAGCCGGAGTGCCCGAACGGCGCCATCTCTCAGGGGGACGAGATCTACGAGATCGATCCCAGTCTCTGTACCGAGTGCGTAGGCCACTACGAGACCTCCCAATGCGTCGAGGTCTGCCCCGTAGACTGTATCCTCAAAGACCCGGAGCATGAGGAAACCGAAGATCAGCTGCTGGAAAAATACCGGAAAATCATCGACGAGGCGGCCTGACCGATCCCATGCGCACCGCTTCACGAACTCGGCAGTGGGGCCTTTTTTTCGCCGTCTACGCCCTGTTGCTGCTCGCCACAGGGGTATCCTGGGCGGCGGACGGCCCGCCCCAGGCGGCGATTGCCAGTGCCCATCCCCTGGCCACCGAAGCGGGATTCGAGGTCCTGACCGCCGGGGGCAACGCCTTCGATGCGGCGGTGGCGGTCAGCGCCACATTGGCGGTGGTAGAGCCCTACAGCTCGGGACTGGGCGGCGGCGGCTTCTGGCTCCTGTATCGGGCCGAAGACGGACACGAACTCATGCTCGACGGTCGCGAGCGGGCGCCGCTGGCAGCCCAGCGCGACATGTATCTGGACGCGGCCGGCCGCTTTGTGCCGAAGCTATCCCTGAACGGCCCCCTGGCCGCCGGTATTCCAGGGGAACCGGCGGCCCTGGCCCATCTGGCGGAACACTATGGTCATCTCCCCCTGGCGCGGTCACTCGCGCCGGCGATCCGTCTCGCCCGCGCCGGCTTTGCCGTGGATGGGCGCTACCGGCGCCTCGCGCAGCAGCGGTTGGCGGTGCTCCTGCAATCTCCCGCCGCTGCCGAGCAGTTCCTCCGAAACGGCGAGGTGCCGTCGGTAGGGACCCTGATCGCGCAGCCGGACCTGGCGTCTACCCTGGAGCGCCTCGCAAGCGCGGGGCGGGAGGGTTTCTACGCCGGCCGTACCGCCCGATTGTTGATCGCCGGCGTGCGCGCGGCCGGTGGCATCTGGACCCCCGAGGACCTGGCGTCCTACCGAGTCATGGAGCGCGCCCCTATCGTCGGCCATTACCGCGGCTGGCGGGTGGTCAGTGCCGCACCGCCGTCCTCCGGCGGCGTGCTCCTGGTACAGATGCTCAACATGCTCTCGCACTTCGACCTGGCGGCCCTTACGGACGCCGACCGGGCCCACCTGCTGGTAGAGGTCATGCGCCGCGCCTACCGCGACCGCGCCCTGTACCTGGGGGATCCGGATGTCTTCGCGGTCCCGGTCGAGCGCCTCACCCATCCCTTCTATGCCGCCGGGTTGGCGCGGGACATCGACCCGGATCAAGCCACGCCCAGCCGACCCGCAGCGGTGTGGACGCAAGGCACCGACACTACCCATTTCTCTATCCTGGACCGGGAGGGCAATCGGGTGGCCGCCACCCTCAGTATCAACTATCCCTTCGGGTCCGGGTTCGTGCCGCCGGGCACCGGCGTGCTGCTGAACGACGAGATGGACGACTTCTCCGTCCGGCCCGGTGTGCCCAATGCCTACGGGCTGGTCGGCGGCGAGGCCAATGCCATCGTCCCGGGAAAGCGGATGCTCTCCAGCATGACGCCCACCTTCGCGGAATCGGAACGGGGCCTGGCCATCCTCGGCACCCCAGGGGGCAGCCGCATCATCACCATGGTCCTTCGGGCTCTCCTCTCACTGGATGCCGGGGACCCACCCGCGGCCTGGGTTACCAAGCCGAGATTCCATCACCAATATCTACCGGACCGGATCCAGTACGAGCCGGGGGCCTTCAACGCCACTGAGTGCCGCCGCCTCGAAGCCAAGGGACATCGCCTCCATGAGATCCGGGACGGTTACGGCAACATGCAGGCGATCTACTGGGATCGACTGCAAAACCAGGTACGAGCGGCGAGCGATCCACGGGGGGTCGGTAAAGTGGAAATACGCTGAATCCCAGTATTTCGTTTCATCTTATAGGGAGACAAATCTCTCTTTACCCTCCCGCGGGGAGAGGAGCTTTGAGGCTTAACTTAATGGCATTGCGTTGTAGCGTTCCATGAGGTAACAAAGGCAATCCTGGCGAATGGCGGCCTCGTCGCGGGTGAACATGGCGGGCATTACCGGCAGCTTCAGGCGCAGCTCACCCTGAGCAATGGAGAAGTAACGGTCGGTGACATCCCTGCCTTGCTCGTCCCGGACCTCGAGCCCAATCCCCTGGTGCGCGTTTACGCGGCCAAGAGCGGTGCCGCGGGGCAGTTCCCGAAAGTTAAAGCGCTCCAATTCCGGGCTCAACAGGATATCGGCCTGCCGCGGTGGAAATCCGAAGCTCACTGCCTCCGGTATCCTGACCTGGGCGACGGTGTGGAAGAGGTCGATATCCCCGGAAGCCACCGGGTGTTGCGGCAACGCGGACAGATGCAAGCAAGCATCCAGGTATTCGCGGGCGTGGTCCACGCCATGCTCTTCCCCCTCCTTTCCGCACTCTAAGGTTACCGCCGGGCCGAGCCGACTCATGGCGAGGGATTGGACGCCGCAGGGTCGGGTGAAATAGACCACGGTGCGGCTGAACAGGGTTGCCAGGTGCAGATAGCGGTCGTCCAGGATGTTGACGCAACCATAGTGGGGGTTGCAACCGGTATTGCTATGGATATCCACGCTGGCGAAGATGCCCCGTCGCCGCATGATAGCAACGACCCGTTGCATCATGGTGTGCGCTGGCGTGGGGGGGGATTCGCAGCCGGGCCAGATCCGGTTGTAGTCAGGCTGACCTGGAAGACGGCGGACGCTTGAGGCAGCGGCGGAGACGTTACCGATGAACAGGCTCAGGGTTCGCGGCAGGCGTAAGGCACCGAAGCGTTTCCGGTAGTCGGCGAGCAGGGAGCGCAGGGCGTTCCATCCTACGGGCTCGTTGCCGTGCAGGAGCACGGACACGAACAGGGACGGCTCACGGTCTCCGGAAAGATGGATCAGGGTCGGGCCACCGAGCACGGCCTCGAGGTCGCAGGGGCCGATCTCCAGAAGACCGGCGGGGAGTGTGTGGAGCTCCTGCAACATCTTTGGGCTTGGGGTCGGCAAACTTGTGGGGCAACGGCTGACGTTAGGGGCTGTTGACATTTAACAAGGAGTAAACCCTGACCTCCGTGCCTGTCTCCTAATGGTACAGGATTCACAGGATTAACAAGATGTTATAATTGATTGCTTCAATAACTTTAGTGCGCGAAGCGCATCATAGTTGAAACTATGGACGTTAAGTCCCTTCACTTTCAGTCCGTGGCTTGTCCACGGATGAGGACTTTAGTCCCCCAGACTATGGACTTTCAGTCCATAGTGGTTGATTATTCAAAAAAATAATCCTGTTAATCTTGTCCTTAGCGGTTGGCACGACGATTATGTCAACAGCCCCCAGGGACAATTAAAGGGGCCATTGGTGGACAGGGAGACCGGACTCCTGGCGCTCCAGGTAGGCGGCGGTCAGGGCCCTCAGGTCATGTCCATGTTGCGCGATCCAGGCCCGCTGCCAGGCGGATCCGGTTTGTCCGGTCCGCAGCCTACCGGCAATAATCCCCAGCCACTGTTCCGTCTCCGTGGCAGCGATGCCGAGCTCGGTCAGACCCTGGCTTGCCCGGGGGAGAAGGTCGTCCGCCAACACTTGACGCAGGGTCGATGGACGCCGGTCGAGCCATTCCACTTCGGCGTCGAGTCCCTCACGCGCGGCCTGATAGAAATTGCCTTTGGCGACACTGAAGGGCAGGCGTTGACGGGGGTGTGCAATCTCCCCGACGAAGGACTGGACGGCACCGAAATAGAAGGCTGCATTGGCGATGGCGTCCATGATGGTAGGACCGGCGGGCATAACGCGGTGCTCGATCCGCAGATGGGGAGTGCCGGCGGCGTCGAAACCGATCAGCGGTCGGTTCCAGCGCCAGATGGTCCCATTGTGCAAACGCAGATGAGCGAGCCGCTCGGGAGGTTCGTCCATGACCTGGGGCAGCAATACCGGGAAGCGATCCAGGTTGGCGCGGAAGCACTCGAGCACCGAGTTTTCCACATAGCGCAGCCCAAAGGTGACCCGCTCGCGGAAAAAGGGACCGCCGACCGAGATCGCCTGCTCGAACAGGGGGATACGACTTTCCTGCCACAGGTCGCAGCCGAACAGAAAGGGGGAATTGGCGCTGATGGCTACCATGGGGGCGGCCAGGACCTTGGACCAGTTGTAGACCCGGGCCGCTTCCTCCGGGTTTACCTGCAGATGGATCTGGAAGGAGGTGGCAACCGATTCCATCATCACGTCCTGCCGCTCCAGGGACAGGTAGTCTTTGCCCTGAATCTCCAGGGTGAAGGGACGCCCTCGGCGTAACTGAAGGGTCTGCTCGTTGAGTGCCCGGTAGCGTTTGAGCGGACTCATGTGCGCCATATCGAGGTGTTCCGGCTGTGCCGTCGGCAAGATGCCGATCATAGCCAGCCGGGTCTGGAGCCCGGCCGCGGACTGTGCGCAGCGTTCCCAGGTGGCCTCCAGCTCTGCCGCCAGTCGGTTCAGGGCGTCCCCCCGCAGACGCTGGGGGGTGCCGTTTATCTCGGCGTTGAAGGTGGCCAGCTCCGGACCGACCAGCGGGTCGGCCAGGCGTTCCAGAAAAGACCCGGCGATCGGGGCGGGAGACAGGTCGGCCGCCACCAGATAGGCCTCGAGCTCGAAGCCCCCGACCTTGGGGGTCGAGGCAAAGACACCGTCTCGGAACCAGCCTTCCAGCAGCTCCGTCTCCTGGCGCAGGCGTGTCTGGAAAGTTTCGAAGTCGGCTTGGGTAAAGCGGGAGGTATGAATTTCCTGGCCCATGGTATTGCTCGAAGACTAGTGGCACACAAGCGCGAGGTAGTGGCTAAACTTCAAGTGGTGAAGTTTGCTGACCCCGACCTCGTCATTCCGGCAGGGATTGCCGGAATCCAGTGCCAGGGATGGCGACAACAGTGGGGGTTCGAATCATGTAGGTCGTATAACCATGCCACTTTAAATTTAAACACTACCCAAGCGCGATTATCCGCGCCTTAGCATTCGATCGAGCGCGTGTAAACGCTCCGGCGTACCGATGTCGAGCCAACGGTCCGGGTAGTGCTCGCCGCTCACCATACCGCGTTCCATCGCGGCGCGCAGCAGGGGGGCCAAGGGAAAGGCCCCGCCCGAACAGTCGCAGAACAGGTCCGGGTGATAGATGCCGATCCCGCTGTAGGTATGGCGCGGCCTACCCTGCGTCGATAACCGACCGTCAGCGAGCGCGAAATCGCCTGCCGGATGATGAGGGGGATTGTCCACCAACACCAGATGCGCGAGCAGGCCGTCCGCGAGCCGCAAGCGGGCGAATTCCAGGTCGGTCCAGATATCGCCGTTGACCACCAGGAAAGGCCCGCGACCGAGCAACGGCAGTGCCTTGAAGATACCGCCGCCGGTCTCCAGCGCTTCGTCTTCCGGTGAGTAGCGGATCTCGGCCCCCCAACGAGAACCGTCGCCCAACGCGGCCTCGATGCGATGACCCAGATGGGCGTGGTTGATGACGATCCGGCGCAGACCGGCTGCGACCAGGCGTTCGACGTGGTGGACGATGAGCGGCTTGCCGCCCACCTCTAGCAGAGGCTTCGGCATGTGGTCCGTGAGCGGACGCATGCGCTCACCGTGCCCTGCGGCCAGGATCATGGCTTGCATTGTTACGGGAGTCCTTCCGGTTCGACTTTCGGCCATCATAACAATTGACTACGGATGCGAGACTGAATTATTTGGCATTGTAACGAGACCATCCAGGTTGGGAAGGATCGTTCCAAGACCATCGGCAACGATGAGACCGCCAGCATCGGCCATGACCGCAGTCAGACCGTGGTCAACGACGAGACTATCAGCGTCGGCAGCAGCCGTAGCGAGACCGTCGGTGCCAACGAAACTATCTCTAAAAGATTTGCGAGGAGACGCGGGCGTTCATTGACTTCTGCGCATCGGTGGTCCCAGAGTGAAGGACCGATCTCAACCACCGCACTGGCAGGAAGCACTGCAATACGCCGAAGCAAGCCCGAGAATCCCGGAGGAACTGTCGAGAAGTGGACGACTTGAACGAGACGCGGCCTAAAACTACCGGTATCGAGCTTTCGGTGGTCATCCCCGTCTCCGACGAGGAGGTGGTGTTGACCAAGCTGTTCGACCGTCTCTACCCGGTGCTCGATGGCCTCGGTACCGCTTATGAGGTCGTGTTTGTCGACGCCGGCAGCCGGGATCGCTCCGCGACCCTGCTGCGCCAGCAGTACAAGCTGCGCCCGGATGTTACCCAAGTGCTCCTGCTGCGCGGTAACGCGGGCCGGCGTGCGGCCATCATGGCGGGCATCGAGGTCTCCGGCGGCAGCAGGCTGGTGATCCTGGATGCGGACCCGCGCCATCCCCCCGCAGCGATACCCTGGCTCTTGGCCGAGCTAGACCGGGGGCACGACTATGTGGGCACTTTTCGTCGCCGGCATCAGGACAGCCGATGGCGGGCCTCGGTGTCCAAGGCCATGAATCGCCTGCGGGAGCGGGTAACCCGGATCCGGATGACAGATCCGGGGTGTCTGCCGTGCGCCTGTGACCGCGCGATCGTGGATGCGATCCGGACCGCTGACGAGGTCTTCACGCCGGGGCTGGCCTATGTCTATGCCGTCAATCCCACTGAGATCGAGGTCGAAAATACTCAGCAGGCGACGGGCAGATCCAAATACCCCCTTTATGAGTCCATCCATCCCAACATGGAGCTGATGACCGGTTTCTCGCTGATTCCCTTGCAGCGCTTCTCCCTGGCAGGTATGGGGATCGCTCTGGTTTCCTGTGTCCTTGCCGTCTTACTGGCCCTGCGGCGTCTCGTTATCGGACCCGAGGCCGAGGGTGTATTCACCCTGTTCAGCGTCCTGTTCTTCCTGGCGGGCGTGATCCTGTTCGGCATCAGCTTGGTGGGTGCGTATGTGAAACATCTCTGCGAGCAGTCCCGCAGCCGGCCGCATTTCCCGGTGCGGGAGCACCTGCGCCCGCGGTCGGGGCCGGTGTTAGGGGGCAGTTGTCAGGGGGCAGTTGTCAAAAGGTAGTTGATCATGTTCGGTTTGATTGTGCTCGGGCTTATCTTTGGCTTCGCGTTGGTGGTGGTCGCAGAGTGGAGGATGCAGGGTCCGAGGGATCTCTCAATCCGGGAGGCGTTCCGGCTCGGTTGGGAGGAGACCCACTTGGCGGGATGCTACGATGCTGGTGTGGGAGCCGGCCTTTGCCGGTGGGCTAGGGTGTGCCTGGATGGGAGCGCAGTGAACCGCATCGAGGGCGGCCATAGTATGCGGGTGGGTTGTCCCCACCATTGGTCCAGCAGTCTCATCTGGTGGGCTACAAAAGTCGGGATCATCTGCGGCCGGAACCCGAGGCCCACATCATAGGTAGGTGGGAACGGTGACATAGTAGCGGGGCTTGGACCGTGGGCTCTCCAGGGCGTGGATCAGCTTCTTGAGTACCGCTTGGGGGGGCAGGGTAAAGGGCTGGACCGGTCCTTCCTGGAGCAGGTGTTTCTCCACGGCATGATACTGTCCCCGGTGGGGGCTGTGCTCCCGATCGATGTGGGCGCGGAATTTCTCGTAGCTGTTGGCCCGGATCCGGCTCTCGATGGGACCGGGCTCGATCGGGGAGACCTGGATGCCGCTGCCGGCGAGCTCCAGACGCAGGGTGTCCGTCAGCCCCTCCAGGGCGAACTTGCTGGCCACGTAGGCGCCCCGGTAGGCCAAGGTCGCCAACCCGAGGATGAAGCTGTTCTGGACGATGCGGCCGTAGCCCTGGTTGCGCATGACGGGTATGAGGCGGCAGGTCAGCTCATGCCAGCCGAGCAGGTTGGTCTCCAGCTGGGCGCGCAGCACCGCGCGCGACAGGTCTTCCACGGCCCCTACTTGCGTGTAGGCACCGTTGTTGAACAGGGCATAGAGCTGGCCTTGGGTGCGAGACAGGACCTGATCGACCGCATCCCGGATGGTGGCTGGATCGTCCAGGTCCAGGTGCAACGCCCCAGGCCTTCGCCGGACAGTCGTTCCACGTCCTCCGGCTTTGGGGCCGCTGCGAAGACGCGGTAGCCGCGTTCTCGCAGGCCATGGGCACAGGCGTAACCGATGCCGCTGGAGCAGCCGGTGATCAGGATGGTGCGGGTTTCCTCGGGTTGCATTTAGTCTCTCCCGGGCCGACGGAGGGATCGTTCTTCAAACAAGGAATTCTACCTGTGATCGGTTGAAATCACCCGCTGCAAGCCCCATCGGTCTCACGTTTTCTCAACTGGCGATCGGCGAGATAGCGAGATGCCTTTCTACGAGTATCGATGCGAGCAGTGCGACCACGAGCTGGAGGTCTTGCAGAAGATCAGCGATCCGCCCTTGGTGGATTGCCCCGCGTGTGCGCAGCCGGCGCTGAAGAAGCTGGTATCTGCCGCGGGGTTCCGGCTCAAGGGCAGCGGCTGGTATGAGACGGACTTCAAGGGCGGAAAGAAGAAGAACCTGCACGAGGGTGGTGAAAAGAAGGAAGACGGCGAGAAGAGGAAGGATACGGACTCGTCTCAGGATACCAAGCAGGACAAAGGCGGCGAGAAGGAAAAACCCGCTGCCGAATCGAAGGCCACCACTACGGAATGAGGACTAGGGGCAGCTCAGGGCGAGTCCGCAGATTACGCAGATTTCCACAGATTATTTCGTTTTTCGGTAACGGCTAAATTCTAAGTGGTGAAGTCTGCCAGCCCCTCGCTCGTCATTCCGGCAGGGATTGCCGGAACCCCAAGCCCGAGTGGTATGGATAGGCGCCAGGGATGGCAAAAACAATAGAGTTGTACCCTTATTTAATATTTCAAAATCAGTATGTTAGGGTGGTCGTTTGGCGTCTAACCCTGTGTTTCCTGGTTATTGAAATTGTTCAGAAAAATAATCCTGTTAATCCTGAGTATCCTGTTAATCTTGTCCTATTAGCGGTTGGCACGACGATGATGTCAACAGCCCCTAGGAAAACCCATGCTCAGCAAGGAATCCTGCCGTGATGCCCTGGGCATCGGGGTCCGCGGCTTGGTCACCGAGTGCCAGGCGTTCGAGATAGCGGGCAAGGAGATCCACTTCGAGATTGACCCGGGTCCCCGGACCGTATTCGCTCATGATGGTCTCCTGTAGGGTGTGGGGGATGATATTGAGCTCGAACACCCGACCCTTTACGCCGTTGACGGTCAGGCTGACACCATCTACACCGATAGACCCCTTGCGCGTGATGTAGCGCGCGAGCTCCGGCGGCGCCTCGATTCCGAACCGGATTGAGCGTGCGTCCTCGTGACGATCCAGCACTTTGCCTACGCCGTCCACGTGGCCGCTCATCAGATGGCCGCCGAGGGGCGTCGCCAGGGTCAGGGCCGGCTCCAGATTCACCCGACTTTCGGTCCGCAGGTCCCCGAGCGTGGTCAAGGCCAGGGTCTCGCGGGACACGTCCGCCGCGAAGCCGGGACCTTGGACGCGCACCGCCGTCAGGCAGACCCCATTGACCGCGATGCTGTCGCCGGGGGCAAAGCCCGTCATGTCGAGCTTGCCCGTACTCGAGGTCAAGCGAACATCGCCTCTGAGCGGCTCCAGGGTATGGATCTCGCCGATGGCTCGAATAATTCCCGTGAACATGGTCTTGCTCCGAATTGAGGGCACTTTGAAAAATACGGTTTTTGTCTGCGGCTGATTGGTGAAAATACCTATTTTTCAAGGTGCCCTTGAGTGTCTGGCCCGCGTGATGGTGATTGTCAGCGGCTCATTTTCTCACGAATAAGCTATGCCTGGCCACCTTGGGTGGTGCGGGCGCGGGTCCGGTTCTTGACCGCAAAGCCGATGGCATGGAGCAGGTCTTTCGGGTCAGCGCCGGCACGGCGCAGGCGGTCCAGGATGCGGTTGACCTGGGCCAACTGGTAGGGGTCGATCTCGATAGCAAAGTCCCTCATTCGTCGCGAGCCTCGAATAGGATAGGATTTACAGGATTACACGGGATGCTTACCAGGACGAGCGCACATCCTTAAATAGATCAGCAAGTTGTAGTTAAACCTTATTGTCATGTTTAGTCTTTAATCATCTGAAACCATTGATTTTTAAAAATTTTATACACGCTCACCCTGAGATGCTTATGTTAAATAAAAAAATCCTGTAAATCCTGTCCAATTAGATTCTCCCGGCAACGCCGCATTCGGAAGTATTTCCGCCGATCAATCTCCTGCGGCGGAGAGCGCGCGGGCAAGCCGGGGTTGTTTTTTCCTGTTGAAACAGGGATCCTTAGGTCCGTTCTCTATCCCCCTACCTCCCTTAACTTGAACGTTCTTGCCGTCGATACCTCCGGTGAGGTTTGCTCCGTCGCACTCCTGATCGGTGCCGAGCTCAGGCAACGCCTGGTGCGGGAACCGCGTCGGCACGGGGAGCTGGTGTTGACCATGATGGATGGACTCCTCGCCGAGGCCGGTATCGGCCTGACCCGACTAGATGTCCTGGCGTTCGGCCGGGGTCCAGGTTCCTTCACGGGCGTGCGGATTGCCACATCGGTGGTACAGGGTGCGGCCTATGGCGCGGATCTGCCGGTGGTGCCGGTATCGACCTTGGCCGCCCTGGCGCAGGGGTATTTTCGGTCCGGTGGCGCGTCTCGGGTCTTGGCGGCGTTCGACGCCCGCATGGGGGAGCTCTACTGGGGGCCTTATCGGCTCGGCGATGGGGACCTCATGCAGGCAGCGGGGGTGGAGGAGGTCGCTTCTCCGGAGGTGGTTGCACTCCCGGCAGATGGCGGTTGGAGCGGGGTCGGTAGCGGTTGGGCCACTTACGGTAGTGTGCTGCGCGGGCGTCTGGGATCACGGCTCCTGGCAGTGACACCGGATACCCTATGCGAGGCGCGGGATGTCGCAGTGCTGGCCACCGCCGAGTTCGCGCAGGGCCATTGGGTGACCGCGGAGCGGGCCCGGCCCGTCTATCTGCGTGAGCAGGTGACCGGCGGCTAGTACCCCATTTCGCCTTATTTTACGTTCTCAGCGCGGCGAGAAGCGGCCAGATGCGAGGCGCGCGAGCGCAGGAATAGCAACCCCTCTTTCAAGCTCGCGCAACAACGCAGGTGGCCGCTTCTCGTCGCGCCCGAAGGGATCTCCCCAAATGCGCTAAGGCGGCATTACGGCGCTTGGCAAGAGAGGGGCTATGCCCCCCGCGCGCCGTGCCTGGCCTTGGCGCGTTTGGGAGGGCTCTGAGAATGCAAAATAAGGCGAAATGGGGTACTAGGGGCCGTTGACATAATCGTGGTGCCGACCACTAATCGGGCAAGATTAACAGGATGACCAGGATTGTTTTTGTGAATAATCAATTATAACATCCTGTTAATCCTTGGAATCCTGTTAATCCTGTACCATTAGGAGACACGCCCAAGAGGTTAGGGCTCACCCCATTGTTAAATATCAACATCCCCTTGCCTTCGGTGAGGCATGTCCTGCCGGTGTTCCGACGTGTTGCCGTGGTGGCAGTGGCGTTTCATGCAGCTGATGACATAGTGCAGGAGGGTGGCCCCGACGGCGAGGAAGACGCCGACGCTCCCGGCGATGAGCACCGTCCTCCCGACCCCGGAGTAGATGAGCGTCAACCAGGTGAGATAGGCGCTCACACCGGCGACGAAGAACACCACGAAGAAGGGCAGGACAGACGAGTTGCATTTCCGGCAAAGTTTCATTGCTTCAATAACTTTAGTGCGCGAAGCGCATCAGCGCATCATAGTTGAAACTATGGACGTTAAGTCCCTTCACTTTCAGTCCGTGGCTTGTCCACGGATGAGGACTTTAGTCCTCCAAGCTATGGACTTTCAGTCCATAGTGGTTGATTGAGTGCAACCTGTTCGTTCTTTTATCTTTGCCATTTTATAGCCCTTTGCACTCGTCGCGGAGGTTTCCAATGGAAGTCGATTCTGTCCCCCGCCGCCTGCTCGCCGGTGTCTTTGATCAAGCCCTGGAGGCAGTGCGGGGGCGGCCGGTGGTACGGCGGGCCTTGAAGGCACGAGGAATCGAGGGGTCGGTGACCCTGATCGCCGTAGGCAAGGCGGCCCAGTCCATGACCGAGGGTGCCTGGGACGCCCTGGGCGAGCAGATCTGCGGTGGGCTGGTGATTTCCAAGCCGGGCCACCTGGTCCCTGAGCAGTTGGCGCGCTTCGGTCTTGAGGGCATCGTCGGTGGGCATCCCGTCCCGGCCGACGGCAGCCTGGATGCGGGACGGCGTCTGCAAGGGGTGTTGGACGGGCGGGACGAAGAGACCCTGCTGTTTCTGATTTCCGGCGGCGCCTCCAGTCTCGTGGAAGTGCCAACCGCCGGGCTCAGTCTCGCGGAGTTGGCACGCATCAACACGTGGCTCCTGGGTAGCGGGTTGCCGATCGAGGCCATGAACCTCATCCGCAAGTCGGTCTCCCGCATCAAGGGTGGTGGACTCCTGACCAGGCTTGGCGGCCACAATCCGCGGGTGCTGGCTATCTCGGACGTGCCGGGGGACGATCCGGGCGTCATCGGCTCCGGGCTTCTGGTTCCCGAACCCGGGCTCACATCGCGGCTGGCGGCGCTGGAGCTGCCGGATTGGCTACGGACCTGGACTGAACAAGCGGCGGCCGAACGTGCCGGTATCCCGGAGCAGGGTCCCGAGATCGAACTGGTGGCGACCCTGGACATCGCCAAGGATGCTGCTGTAGCTGCTGCTCGGGATGCAGGGTTCGAGGTCCATCTGCATCGGGAATTACTGGAAGGGGATGCCGCTGAGCGGGGAAGGGCGCTCGCCCGGTGGCTGCTCGACGGACCGACCGGGTTGCATATTTGGGGTGGCGAGACCACCGTGCGCCTGCCTGAGCGTCCGGGGCGCGGCGGACGCAATCAACAGCTGGCCCTATCCGCGGCGATGGAATTGGCCGGCCGGGATGACTGTTTCCTGCTCAGCGGTGGCACCGACGGCACCGACGGCCCTACCGACGACGCCGGTGGCCTGGTAGACGGGAGTACCCTGTACCGGGCCAGGCAAGCTGGATTCGATGCCGATGCTGCGCTGGCCACAGCGGGTGCGGGTACTTTGCTGGCCGCCGTCGGCGACCTGATCCACACTGGTCCCACCGGCACTAACGTGATGGATCTGGTGTTGGGTCTTAGGGCTGTTTAAAAACCAATGGTAACTGTGATCACCAATCCGAACCTTTCTCATATCCCAGTTTGATCAATAAATCAGTGTAGTTCTCTCTGAAATAGCGACGGTGTTCCTGATTGAAATAGTTGATCCAGTCTCCGGCTACACCTTTACGATAGTGGCTTCTGGGGTCTTCTTCTCCTTGTTTGCGACAGCTGGCCTGCTTAGAGAATCGGTTCTGGAAAATGTATTCCAGCAATCTGTCAATGGGTATCTTGGCCCCTGTTCCGTTTTGTGGGGATAAGAAAGAAATCAAATCATTTTTTTTAAAAAAGTAGATGAGTCTCCGCTTCATTGCTTCAATAACTTTAGTGCGCGAAGTGCATCATAGTTGAAACTATGGACGTTAAGTCCCTTCACTTTCAGTCCGTGGCTTGTCCACGGATGAGGACTTTAGTCCTCCAGACTATGGACTTTCAGTCCATAGTGATTGATTATTTGGTCTTGCGCCTTTGCGGTTCAAACACGGGTATTGCTGGAAATTCAATCGGTTACAGCCGCTCGGATGCGAAATCCGCCAACCGCGAGCGTTCACCGCGGATCAGGGTGATGTGTCCACCGTGTGCCCAGTCCTTGAAACGGTCGACCACGTAGGTGAGTCCGGAGGTGGTCTCCGTGAGGTAGGGGGTGTCGATCTGGGAAATATTGCCCAGGCAGACGGTCTTGGTGCCGGGTCCGGCCCGGGTAATCAGCGTCTTCATCTGCTTGGCCGTGAGGTTTTGGGCCTCGTCCAGGATGATGTATTTGCGTAGGAAGGTGCGCCCTCGCATGAAGTTGAGGGAGGAGATGCGAATGCGATTGCGTAACAGATCATTAGTTGCCGCCCGGCCCCACTTACCGCCCTCCGTCTGGGTGAGTACCTCCAGGTTGTCCATCAAGGCCCCCATCCAGGGGGTCATTTTCTCCTCCTCGGTTCCGGGCAGGAAGCCGATGTCTTCCCCGACGGGCACCGTTACCCGCGTCATGATGATCTCACGGTAAAGGTTGCGGTCCAGCACCTGGGATAGGCCGGCGGCCAGGGCCAACAGGGTCTTACCGGTGCCGGCGGCCCCGAGCAGAGTGACGAAGTCCAGCCCCGGGTCCATGAGCAGGTTGAGCGCGAAATTCTGCTCTCGGTTGCGCGCGGTGACGCCCCATACATTGTGCCGAGGTGAGCGGAAATCCTCGGCCAGCTCGATGATGGCCTCGGTGGGGGAAGGTCTCTCCCGAACGATGGCCTCGAAGTGCTCGTCTTTCTCGAAATAAAGACACTGGCTCGGATACCAGTCAGCGATGTCCGGTCCATTGATCTTATAGAAGGTGCGGCCGGCCTCTTGCCATGACTCCACGGCTTTGTCGTGGCCGGTCCAGAAGCCCTCCGGCAGCTCCTCCTGCCCCGTGTAGAGCAGCGAGACGTCGTCCAGTACCTGGTCGTTGGAGTAGTCTTCCGCCGGGATCCCCCAAACCGCCGCCTTGATCCTCAGGTTGATGTCCTTGGAGACGATGATGACGGTGTGGTCCCGGTGGACCTTCTGGAGGGCTTGGGCGGTGCCTAGGATGTGGTCGTCGAGGTTGTTGCCCAGCAGTGACTCCGGGAGGTCGAGGTCCAATGGCGCCGTCTGGAAGAAGATGCGCCCGTTGGCTGCGGTCGTATGGGACCCGCTGTTCTCGATATAGGGCGTGAGGGACAGTCCGGCGGCGATTTTCTCCTTGTCGGCACCGCGCATGAGTCCATCGAGAAAGCGGCTGACCTGGCGTACGTTCCGTGCCGTCTCCGACATCCCTTTTTTGCCCTTGTCGAGCTCTTCGAGCACGGCCATGGGCAGATAAATATCGTGCTCATGGAAGCGGAATAGGGACGTGGGATCGTGCATCAGCACATTGGTATCGAGGACGAAGAGGCGGGGTCTGTCATTATTGCGTTTGATCATTTCCGACCCTATCGCGCATCGGCATCAATTGCGGTTCGGAGCCTAGTACATCATTGCGACTGATATTGCGGGCATAATCCCCTAAGCTGGATGTGCGCTTCCTCCGAGGAATTTGCAATATCAGTCGAAACCGGGTACTAGGACCTGTTGACACTTAATATAAGGTGTAAACCCAAACTTCTGGGCTTGTCTCCTAATCGTACAGGATTAACAAGATTTCCACGATTAACAGGACATTATAATTAATTATTCAGGGGAATAATCCTGTTAATCTTGTCCTATTAGTGGTTGGCACGGCGATTATGTCAACAGCCACTAGCGTCGAATGGCTGACCAGTCATCGCCGGGGTATCCGAACTTAGTGGCCCAACTCCTCGGTGGCCGCGAGGACCTCTTGCACGTGGCCCTTGACTTTCACCTTCCGCCACTGCCGACGCAATACACCCGCTTTATCGATCAGGAAGGTGCTGCGTTCGATGCCTAGGTATTCCTTGCCGAACATCTTCTTGGGTTTGATGACGTCGAACAGTTTGCACAAGGTTTCGTCTTGATCGGAGACCAGATCGAAAGGAAAGGCGTGCTTGGCCTTGAAGTTCTCCTGGGCCTTGAGTCCGTCCCGGGATGCGCCCAGGATCTTGGTGGAGGTTGCCGCGAAGGCATCAGCGGCGTCCCTGAAGCCCTGCCCCTCTGTCGTGCAACCGGGGGTGCTTGCTTTGGGATAGAAAAAGAGCACCAGGTTTTCGTCACGAAAATCCGATAGCTTCAGCCGCTTCTCGCCGGTGGTCGTCAACGCGATGTCGGGTACCTTGTCGCCGATGGTGAGGCTCATGCGTGTTTCTTCTCAAATATCGCCTTACCCCTGCAGCGGCTTGAGTACCGCGTCCAGATTCAGCCCGTCACAGTAATCCGTGAACTCCTCGCGTAGCGTCGCGATGTGCATGTCCGTAGGGATGCCGATAGTCATGTGCACAGCGAACATCGGCGTTCCGGTATGCGCGGCGGCATAGGTGCTGGTCGTCAGATCTTCGATGTTAATACCGCGTTCCGAGAAGAACCCGGCCAGGTTGTTGACGATACCTGGATGGTCCATGGAGATGACGTCCACTGCATAGGGCAACAGGTCGGCTGCGGCGGTTCGCTCCCCGGTACGCTTGGAGATGATGGTCATGCCCAATTGCCGCTCGAGCTCCGGCAATGCGTTCTCGATTTTGGCCAGGGTGTTCCACTTGCCCTGCACCAAAAGAATGGCCGCGAACTCTCCACTAAGGACGGTCATGCGGCTGTCCTCGATGTTGCAACCGTGCTCGAGGATAGTCTTGGACAGGGTGTTTACGATGCCGGGGTGATCCTCCCCCAGGGCGGAGAGTACGAGGTAGGTCTTGTGCGTGGGCATGGCCTTGAATCCCAGTGAGTCTTGTCAGCGGCTGGATTGGACTTGAGTTTAGCATGGGCTTGGGCGTGCCTCGAAGTCCGTAGCCGGGAAATGCAGCTTCCGGCTACCAGTCGCCTGATGCGGTTCGCGCCTCTTTATGATGCCATCCTGAACGACCAACCGCGCTTACTGCATCCTACACCCAAAGCGAGGTCGGAGCAGACCGGCAGTGCGGGGGGGCATGTGGGTGTAGGTTGCGTTAGGGCGATTGCCGGAAAATGATAGATCAGGATGGGTCGGCTATTCGTTCGTCTTCAAGGAGCGACAACAGGCGCATCGTTGTGCGATGTAACTGTTGTCGCGACCCCGAAGACGGACGCAAAGACAAGCAGGCTGGTCTGTCATTTGACAGAAATTGCCTAAGACGCCGGCACGACCCAAGCAGACGATCAGCGCGCCTTGGTGCGTCGAACGCAGCACGTCAAACTGCGATTAGGTTGTATTACTCGAATCACGGCAAGATAATACACCCTGATTTCCACATCCTGGGGTCGCGTTATTATGTTTCGCGGTAGTATCGTTGCTCTGATCACGCCCATGTATGAAGATGGCCGGATCGACGAGGATTCTCTGCGTCGGTTGGTCGATTTCCACGTGGAGGGCGGTACCTCGGCAATCGTTGCCGCCGGGACTACGGGGGAATCTGCAACCCTGGATGAGCAGGAGCATTGCGCGCTTATTCACAGTACCGTGGAGTTCGCTGCGGGTCGCATCCCGGTGATCGCGGGTACCGGTGCGAACTCCACCACCGAGGCCATCGCGCTGACCAACTGCGCGAAGCGGGCCGGAGCGGCAGCGGCCTTATTGGTCACACCCTATTACAACAAGCCGACCCAGGAGGGGCTGTATCTACACTTCAAGGCCATCGCCGAAGCCGTGGAGATTCCACAAATCCTATACAATGTGCCGGGCCGGACGGCGTGCGATCTGCTACCCGAGACCGCGGCGCGCTTGTCCCGGATCCCGAACATCGTGGGTATCAAAGAAGCAACCGGAGACCTGGATCGACTCGTCCGCTTGCAATCGCTGTGCACGGAGGATTTCAATCTGTTGAGCGGTGACGATGCGAGTGCCTGTGAGTTCATCCTGCAAGGTGGTCACGGGGATATATCGGTGACCGCCAATGTTGCCCCCCGGCTCATGCAACGGATGTGTGCCGCGGCCCTATCTGGTCGGCGCGGCGAGGCGCTGGCGATCAACGCCCGTCTCGATCCCCTGCACCGGGGTCTGTTCGTACAGTCCAGCCCGATACCCGTGAAATGGGCGGTAGCTGAAATGGGGCTGTCATCGCGGGGGATCAGATTGCCGTTGACCTGGTTGACGGAAGATGCGCAATCAGCTGTGCGGGCCGCCATGCGGCAGGCGGGCGTCGTTTAGGCGATTGGCGATCAATAGCCTCGTAGGGACTGATCACTATGCAAAATGCTACGGCCCTCGCAGCTGTCATGATGGGTGTGCTGCTGCTATCGGCATGTGGTAGTGCATCGAATGTGGGCGACTACCTACCCGATCAGCGCCTGCAATACAAGAAGCAACGCGAGGCGGCAGAGAATTTGGAGATTCCGCCGGACTTGACTGCCGGCAGCTTTGACGATGCCATGGATGTTCCGCCGCTGGGGGGGACTGCCACCTACTCCGAGTATGTGGGCGGGCAGTCGGCGCGGCGCCGGACCGCGGGCAGCGCTCAAGTCCTGCCGGAGGTAAAAGACGTCAAGTTACGCCGCGAGGGGAATAATCGCTGGCTTGAGATCGAGGGGTCACCCCAACAGGTATGGCCGAAGATAGTCGGTTTCTGGCGTTCTCAGGGCATCCTGCTGGTGGAGCAAGATCCGTCCACCGGCATCATGAAGACCGATTGGTTGGAGAATCGGGCTGAAATCCGTCGGGATTTCGTTACCAAGCTACTGCGCAAGGTGGTGGATGGGCTCTACTCCACCTCCGTACGCGATCAGTATCGTGTCCGTATCGAGCCGGGTCTACGTGCCGGGACGACCGATCTGTACCTGACCCACCGGGCTATGGAGGAACACCTCCGCAGCAGTGTGGCGGGCGGGGACGCCTCCTCCGTCTGGGAGCCGGCCCCTGCGGATCCAGGCAAGGAGGCAACGATGCTGCGTCGGCTCATGGTCTACCTTGGGGCGGCCACACAACCGGAAAGCGAGCTGGCTACGGCCAAGCAGCAGGCAACCAAGAGCCCGAAATCACGACTCGCCAAGGGTTCTGGCGGGGAGAGCCTGTTGATCATTTCCGATGAGTACCGACGTGCCTGGCGCCTGACCGGAGTGGCCTTGGACCGAGGCGGTTTCGCGGTGGAGGACCGGGATCGTATGCGGGGGATCTACTATGTCCGATACGACGATCCTACACCGAGTGAAAAGAAGAAGAGTTGGGGTTCGAGGCTCGCATTCTGGCGTCGCGATGACGAAAAAGGGGTCGCCCAGTACCAGGTCAAGCTTATGGGCGATGGCGCTCAGACGCGTGTCGTCGTGCGTGATCAGGTCGGTCAGCCTGCGTTTTCCGATACTGCAGAGCGCATCTTACGGTTGTTGAACGAGCAGATCCACTAACTCTCCACAATCGAGAGGGGGAGTTGCCGCTTTGAGGCTATATCCGGGTAACTCATGTTTGACACCTCGTTGTCATTCCCGTTCTAATAAACAACCTCCCTTTGCGGTTGCTCCGACAGTAGCATCGTCAAGGGCGGTCACCTTCAGCCCAGGTAGCTCAGTCGGTAGAGCAGGGGACTGAAAATCCCCGTGTCGGCAGTTCGATTCTGTCCCTGGGCACCAACGAAATCAACCGCTATGGACTGAAAGTCCATAGTCTGGAGGACTACAGTCCTCATCCGTGGACAAGCCACGAACTGAAAGTGAAGGGACTTAACGTCCATAGTTTCAACTATGATGCGCTTCGCGCACTAAAGTTATTGAAGCAATGAACAGACGATCGGCGATTTTCTGCTGATTGGTATAAAGAGGGATTCCGGTAGAGGACCGTAAACACTTTACACGCCTAGCCTATGAACTTTCCGTTTCAATTGATCTGGACAAGGAACTAGCTGCCAACGAACGTGGTGGTTTTGCGCTTATGAAGCTTGCCCACTACTTCCGTGGCTTGATTACTCGATTATGGGGTCGGAGTAAACCGAGAGATGACTTGCTTAACGCTATGATCCAAGCGTGCGCTCAGGGAAGTTTGCGTGAAGATGAACTGTTAGCAAACAGCATATTTTATTCTTTGCCGGTCAGGGGGCTCCCCAGCATGTCATCGGTAACGGGATGCTTGCGCTACTTCGTCATCCTGACCAGTTACGCTTGCTGCAAGCGGAGCCGACTCTGATTGGAGCGGCGATAGATGAGTGCTTACGCTACGACTGTCCAGGACAATATGTAACAAGAGATGCCCTCGATGACATTGAATTTCGTGGTAAGAGGTTTAAAGCAGGGGAGAGAATCATCTTTTTAATTGGCGCCGCAAACCGCGACCCTGAACAATTTCCCGAGCCGGACAAGTTTGACATCTATCGTAAGTCCAACAAGTACCTTACCTTTGGTTATGGGATGCATTACTGTATGGGGGCACAGCTCACGCGTTTGGCTGCACAAATCGGGCTTGAGACATTGATTCGTCGCCTTCCGCGAATTGCACTGAAAACAGGGACTCTGGAATGGGAAGAATCCTATAGGACTCACGGATTGGAATCCCTGCCGGTTACTTTCTAGAAGGGTACTTGAAAAATTTAAGGTGCCCCCATATCCAAACCTCAGAGAACAGCTTGACATTCTATTACCCTGCCTTGGTCAAGCGCTGATTGACAAGGATCAAATCCCAGGTCTAAGGGCCTTGGCGGCTCAACTGGCGCCTATCCTCCAAGGTGGTTTTGAATGCCAGCGTGGTCCCGACAAGTCGCAAGTAGACTTTCATCAATGCATATACCCGACCGATAGCGAGTTGGCTCTGTTGCGGGCTAGAATATCGGAGATTGCTTTTACCGACAATACGGATGCCCGGTCGAACGGGACGCATTGGTACGACTTTCTTACTGAATGGTCCGAGCCTTCGTCTCCGCTGCATGGCGGTATACCGGAAATCTGGATGGAGTATGATAATAAGGATCCATGCCCCCATCCTGTGCCTTCCGTTTTCATTGCTTCAATAATTTTGGTGCGCGAAGCGCATCATAGTTGAACCTATGGACGTTAAGTCCCTTCACTTTCAGTCCGTGGCTTGTCCACGGATGAGGGCTTTAGTCCTCCAGACTATGGACTTTCAGTCCATAGTGGTTGATTAGTTTGCCGCAGAAAATCTCTCCATCCGCCGAAACCTACAGTAAGATTGCGGTGCCCTCTCTGGATCGCTTACTTGGTTCGGAGGTGGTTGATTTCCCCTCATCGATATTGTAGCGGAGAGAAGATCGGAGAATTGCTGTGCCCGGGATGTAAAATGGGGGATGCAAAACGGGACATCCTCAAAACGGGACGTCCTAATCCAATGCTGTTCAGCTAGGCATCACCGACAAAGGCACACCTATGAAGGTACAGGATAGTCTCGCGGAGCCGTGGATGCAGTCCTGGCCTGCGGACGGCGTTGAATCCGTAGCCTATTGCCCCGTATGCGGAGAAGCGAATCGTGAGGTGATGTATACTGACCTGGTTGACAACGCTTACCGGGTCGCTCCGGGTAAATAGACACTGTGGAAGTGCGTTCAGTGTGGCAGTGCCTACCTAGACCCGCGCCCGACCCGCGATCTGATCCACTTAGCCTACTCGAACTACTATACTCACCGGGTGCTGCGAAGAAAGGACGATTACACATCGTTAAATGCACTGAGGAAACTACGCCGTCGTCTCGTCAATGGATACACAGACTGGCGTTATTCTTCCGGCGAGGGGCCTGCCTCGCATTGGGGGATTCCAGTATTATTGGCTTTGCTTCCCCAGCGTAGAAGACTCGATAGCGAATACCGATATTTGCCCCACCGGCCCGTCAATGGAGGAAAACTACTGGATGTCGGCTGTGGTGACGGCTCCTTTCTCCGCGTAGCCACGCGCTGCGGTTGGCATGCCACCGGTCTCGACCCGGATGTCAATGCCGTTGCATCTTGCCGCAGCAACGCCTTAGACGTTCTACATGGCGGGATTGAACGATTCGGCGCCGTGGAAAGCAGATTTGATGTAATAACGCTCAACCATGTCATCGAATATGTTCCCGACCCGATCGAGTTGTTGCGTTCCTGTTATCGCCTCCTGAAGCTGGGGGGACAACTTTGGCTTCAGACTCCAAATATCGACAGCCTCGGCAGCCGACGTTACGGCCGCCATTGACGTGGCCTTGAACCATCAAGACACCTTGTCCTATTCGATCCGGTGTCACTGAGATCAGCGCTGCATCAGGCAGGTTTTCAGCGTTTCGACCGTCGGTTCGTTCCTAATCCGATAGCGTGGATAGTCAGGTGCAGCGAGGAAATCCAAAGGGGTATTCCGAATGATGATTCCATTAAGCTTTCAGGTGCCCAGCGCCTGTTCCTCATAACGGCACGTATACGTCAGGCCGTATCCTTGTCTTTGAATGAGGCTTTAACTGTAGTCGCGTATAAGAATGACCTGTTTCTATGATATGAATGATACCTTGGCGGTGCGATTTAATCCGCGATCATCGGAATTTCGCGCTGACCCTTATCCCGTCTATCGGTATCTTCGGACTCACCGGCCGATATACTACCAGGCCGAACAACAGGATTGGATATTGACGCGCTACGCCGATATCGTAGAAGTTCTAAAAAGCCCCGATTTCGGTCGATCAGGGTCGGGGCGACCGGCACCCTCGGTAACCGGCACCAACGGCGGATCAATCAATCGTCTCTTATCGGTACGGCATGAAAGCAACAACCTGATGGGTCTATGGTTGGTGCTGACAAACCCGCCTGACCACACCAGAATCCGTCGCCTGTTATTTAGGGCCTTCACCTAATCCCGAATTACTGCATTGCGGGCGTCTATTCAGGCACAGGTTGGCGGCTACGTCGATCAGGCCGTAGAGCAGGGAAGGCTGGTGGTTATCGGTGATCTCGCCTACCCGCTCATGCTCGATCTGAACTGTCGTGAAATTCTGGGAATTCCACAACCAGCTTGGCATCGCAATTTCAAACAGTGGACGGAAAGCATGTCCCTGGTAGCGGATATGGACATCACGCCAATCGCCTATGAGCGAGGTATGCTGGCGGTTGCGGGCCTGGCCGAATTCTTCCGCAACCGGGTTGCCGAATGCCGCGCCGGTTCTGAGCCAGCGGACAACCTTATCGGTATGCTGATTGAAGAAACGGGGCAATTGAGCGAGGAAGAACTGCTGGCAAATTGCATCATGATGTTTACCGTAGAGCACTCTTCGACCGTAAATTTAATCGGTATCAGTATATTGGCCCTGCTTAAGCATCCGAGGCAGTTGCAACTTCTTATGGAGGACCCCTCATTGATCGAAACGGCTATTTCGGAAGCCCTGTGTTATGACAGTCCCGTCCAGGGGGTCGCGCGCACGGCGCTGTGCGATGTCGAGTTGGCAAATACAGAAATTCATCAAGGCGAAAGAGTGGTTTGCCTCATTGGGGCGGCGAATAGAGATCCCGCCCGGTTTCCTGAGCCCGACGCATTCGATATCAGACGCTGGCCCCACCTCTCCTTCGGTTACGGCATCCATACCTGTATCGGTAAGCACTTATCCTCGCTGGTGACGCAGATTGTTGTAGGTACACTGTAATATGCCGCCTACCTGGATTATCCCTGGCGACAGATTCTTTGGAATGGGAGGACAGCTTTCTCGGGCACGGACTCAAGGCCCTACCAGTCGTTTTCTAGGGCGTGTTGACATTTCATGAGGAGAAAACCCTAACCCCCGGGCCTATCTCCTAATGGTACAGGATTTCCAGGATTCACAGGATCTTGTAATTGTTATTTAAGAAAAATAATCCTGTTAATCCTGTTAATCCTGTTAATCCTGTTAATCCTGTTAATCTTGTCCCATTAGCGGTTGGCACGACGATTATGTCAGCAGCTCCTAATTCCACATTCAAACCTCCCGATAGAGTTCTCCACCCATTTCCAGGAACTCGGCGGATTTCGCTTTCATTCCTTCCGCTACGGCGGTCTCTATGTCCTCGATCCGGTGGGACGCGGCAAAGCCGCGTACGTCTTGGGTGATCTTCATGGCGCAGAAGTGAGGGCCGCACATGGAGCAGAAGTGGGCGACCTTGTGCGCCTGGTGGGGCATGGTCCGGTCGTGATACTCGCGGGCACGTTCCGGGTCGAGGGACAGGTTGAACTGGTCTTCCCAACGGAACTCGAAGCGTGCCTTCGAGAGGGCGTTGTCCCGCAGCTGGGCGCCGGGGAGACCCTTGGCCAGGTCGGCGCTGTGGGCGGCGATCTTGTAGGTGATGATGCCGTCACGCACATCCTCCCGGTCGGGCAGGCCCAGGTGTTCCTTGGGGGTGACGTAGCAGAGCATGGCGGTGCCGTACCAGCCGATGTTGGCCGCCCCGATGCCGGAGGTAATGTGGTCGTAGGCGGGGGCGATGTCGGTGACAAGGGGCCCGAGGGTATAGAAGGGGGCCTTGAAGCAGTCCTCGAGCTCCTTGTCCATGTTCTCTTTGATCATATGCAGAGGGACATGACCTGGACCTTCGATCATGACCTGTATCTCGTGCTTCCAGGCGATCTTGGTCAGCTCGCCGAGGGTTTCCAACTCCGCGAACTGGGCCCGGTCATTGGCGTCCGCGATGGAGCCGGGGCGCAGGCCGTCACCCAGACTGAAGGCGACGTCGTAGGTTTGCATGAGCTCGCAGATGTCTTCGAAATGGGTATAGAGAAAGCTCTCCTGGTGGTGGGCAAGGCACCACTTGGCCATGATGGAGCCGCCGCGGGAGACGATGCCGGTGACCCGCTCTGCGGTCAGGGGCACGTGGCGCAACAGCACGCCGGCATGAATGGTGAAGTAATCCACGCCCTGCTCCGCCTGCTCGATGAGGGTGTCGCGGAACAGTTCCCAGGTCAGCTCCTCGGGCTTGCCGTCGACCTTCTCCAGGGCCTGATAGAGCGGCACGGTGCCGATGGGTACCGGGGCGTTGCGCAGGATCCACTCCCGCGTCTCGTGGATGTTCCGGCCGGTGGACAGATCCATGAGGGTATCGCCGCCCCAGCGGGCGGACCAGACCATCTTTTCCACCTCTTCGGCGATGGACGAGGTTATGGCCGAATTGCCGATGTTGGTGTTGATCTTTACCCGGAAGTTGCGCCCGATGATCATGGGCTCCAATTCTAGGTGGTTGATGTTCGCGGGGATGATGGCGCGGCCGGCGGCTACTTCCGAACGAACGAATTCGGGAGTGATCCGCTCGGGCAGATCGGTACCCCAGGGTTGGCCGGGGTGTTGGCGCAGGAGCTTCTCGTAGCGCGGATCAGACTGCAGCCGGTCGAGCTGCATGTTTTCGCGGATGGCGACGTACTCCATCTCCGGGGTGATCAGGCCCCGTCGCGCATAGTGCAGCTGGGAGACGTTGGCGCCCGCCTTGGCCCGCCGCGGGGCGCGGATAGGCGCGAAGCACAGGTGGGCAAGGTTGGGATCTTCCCGGCGCCGGCGGCCGAACTCCGAACTGGGGCCTGCCAGGGGTTCGGTATCTCCCCGTTCCTCGATCCAGGTGGTGCGTACTTCGGGCAGACCGGCAAGCAGATCGATGCGGGCGTTGGGGTCTGTGTAGGGGCCGGAGGTATCGTAGAGGTAAATCGGCGGGTTTTCTTCGAGCCCCTGATTGGTACGGGTAGGGGTCAGGGTCACCTCGCGCATGGGCACGCGGATGTCGGGGCGCGAGCCTTCCACGTAGATCTTGTGCGAGGCGGGAAAGGGTTTGGCAGCTTGGTCCGAGAGCTGGGCGGTCTTGGTGATGAATTCTTCGGGGATGGCATTCATTGCTTCAATAACTTTAGTGCGCGAAGCGCATCATAGTTGAAACTATGGACGTTAAGTCCCTTCACTTTCAGTCCGTGGCTTGTCCACGGATGAGGACTTTAGTCCTCCAGACTATGGACTTTCAGTCCATAGTGGTTGATGTCGTTGGCTTCTCCTGGACCGGAGAAGAATGTTATTACGAAGTGAAACAAACCACATCGCCGAAGCCGATAGTCGGCCGCGGGACAACCCAGGTCGGATTGAGTATGGGAAAAGTGATCCGGTCGCTTCCATGCAGCTGCGGAGTCACTCGTTTTGGCAGGGAAAGGACCATCTGTCGGTCATCTTCCTCCCCGTAGACGCCGGGAACGCTTGGTAACGGCATCCTTTCAAACCGGTTGCGGTAGGCAGACTGATCCGCCAAGGCCATGTTTTCGGTAAGCTTTATATGTACTCGCTCCCCATGATTGTTATCAGAACGGATAACGCGATTACCGACCCTGGGCGAGTGCTTTCGCCTGCCCTACCCAGTTATCGCGCTTAATGCGTCCTGAAAAGCGGATGATGTCCCTTTCCAGGCGTTCGATGTCATCATCCGAAAGGGTTGCAAGCTGCGCATAGCTGGAGATACCCGCCGTATTCAGCTTCTTGGCCAAGGCCGGTCCGATACCACCGATCGCTGTCAGATCGTCTTGCTTCTGTGGCGCCTTGGGCGGCGACTTCGGCGTTACCTTTGTCCCCTCCGGTAGCTTGGCGGCTGCGGGTTTGGTTTCCGTTTTTTCCGTGGCGGCCAATGCAGGTTCGGGAGCGGATGGCGTCTCGGCAGGAGCGGCCGACAGGCGTTTTTGAACCCTTCCTACCGGGGATAGTGCGTAGAAGACCTTGATCGATTCCAGGATTCCACCCAGATAAGTCATTGCTCCCTCGGATAGGCTGAGCGTATTTCGTTCCACCGTCTTCACGAAATCTTCCCACTCGGAATGGCCCCATACTCCCTTATGTTGTTTCACAAAGGTTACACTGTCGCTGACGATGGTTTTCACGGCCTTTTCCACACTTTCGGTTGCCGCCGCCGCCGCGTAGAACCGCTTCATCGCTTCCAGCAGATTGCCCAAATTCGTCTGCATATCCCCGGAGAGGTCGAATCCCTTTGCCCGCAGATTGGACATGAAATCCATCCAGGCCGCATGGTCCCATAGGCCCTTTTTCGTTGTAACAAAATCAATTGCCAGTTTTGTCAGTTCTTCGATACTGGTCGTTTTCCCGGTTGTCATTGAACCCTCCTGAGGGTGGTAGCCAGGATTCAGAACCTGTCCGGCTTACCCGTTCGTAACGAAAGGTCGGGGGGTAAAGGGTAGCTTTTCCACTCGATTGAAGTGCATCCTGGATCGATCTGACGAGATCGAACGGAAAATCTGACCGGTCCCCTCGGTTTCACAATAGAACAGTCGTAAGTCAAACAGGCGCTCAGCTAGACCGTGATCGTCGATAGCTGCATGGGGGTACGTTTACCGTCGATAACGACGATGCCGCTTTCGGTCACATGGTAGCGTTTTTTGTCTTCTTCAAGATCGTAGCCGATCATCGTGCCTTCGGGAATGCGCACATTTTTTTGCAGAATACAGCGGCGCAGCTTGGCGTTGCGGCCGATGTCGCAATTATCGAATATGACACAGGCGTCGATCTCGGCTCTGGCATGAATGTAGACGTTGCGCCCCAGCACGGAATCCCTTACCTGTCCCCCCGAGACGATGCAGCCCCCGGAAATGACCGAATCGATGGCCTGTCCCCGACGATCCTCCTCGTCGAATGCGAACTTGGCCGGTGGATCGGGATAACTGGCGGTGCGCAGCGGCCACTGCCGATTGAACAGATTGAGTTCCGGGGAAATGGCGCGGATATCCATGTTAGCCTCGTAAAAGGCGTCGAGGGTACCCACGTCGCGCCAGTAGGGGGCCTTGTCGGGGTCCTCTCCCGGTATCGGATTGGTGTTGAAATTATAAGCGAACAGCTCGGCCCGACCGATGGCCTTGGGCAGGATATCCTTGCCGAAATCATGTGAGCTCTCGAGATCGCGCTGGCCCTCCTCGATCATCTTTACCAGTATCTCGGTGCTGAAGACGTAATTTCCCATGGAGGCGTAGACCCGATCCGAATCCCCGGGCATGGTTGGGGCATTGGCCTGCTTCTCATGAAAACCAATGATGCGCCCGCTGTTGGTCGCCTCGATCACACCGAAATCCTTAGCAAACTTTTTATCCGTAGGCAGCGCGGCAACCGTGACATGGGCGCGTTTCTGCTCGTGATACTCGATCATCGCGCGGATGTTCATCCGATAGATGTGATCCGCGCCGAATACGACGACGATATCGGGTCTCGATTGCTCGATGAGGTTGATGTTCTGGTGGATGGCATCGGCGGTCCCTCGATACCACTCCTTGCCCTCGGTGCGCATCTGGGCCGGCACCGGAACCAGGAACTCGCTCTTCAGGATGCCTCCGAACTGCCAGCCGTCGCTCAGATGTTGCAGCAGGGACTGACTACGGAACTGGATCAGCACATAAATGGAGTGGATCCCGGAGTTGATCAGGTTACTGAGCACAAAATCGACGATTCGATACTTGCCGCCGAACGGGACCGCCGGTTTGGCGCGTTCCCGGGTCAATGGGTAAAGTCGTGTACCCTCGCCCCCGGCGAGAACGAAGGCTAGAACCTTGAGCTGCATAGTGGTCCCCTGTGCTGGAATGTTGTTTGGAGCTGGAACGAAAAAACCATGCGGGTGCTTGCATTTTCCGGCAAGGTTAGCCCTGTTGAGGGTGGCGGGCAAGGCCAAGAAGGCTCAGCGCGGATATTTGCGCCAGGTCCGGGTAGGAAATACGGAGGCAAAAAGCTGTTGTTCATCGACCTTGCAGTATCTTATCCATGGCGGCCTGAACCCGATTGGCCGGAGTTGCGAAGCCGATGCCCACGTTACCACCGCCGGGACCGATCAGGGCCGTGCTGATGCCCACGACTCGCCCTCCCAAATCCACCAGTGGTCCGCCCGAATTGCCGGGGTTGATGGAGGCATCGGTCTGTATGAGACCGCTGCTGCCGCTGCTGCCGACCCCCTGGCGTCCCAACGCGCTCACGATGCCGGACGTGACCGTCTGACTGATGCCGAAGGGATTGCCGATGGCCAGCACGAAATCGCCCACCTCCAGGTCGTTCGAGTCGCCGAGCCGCAGGGCCTGGAGTCCGGAGGGTACCGGCGAGATACGCAGTACTGCGATGTCGGCCCGGGAGTCGCTACCCACCAGTTGGGCCCGATGGTTGTGCCTGCTCTTGAGGGTAACGGTGATGGAGCGCGCATTTTCGACGACATGGCGGTTGGTGAGCACATAACCGCGACTCGAGTCGACGACAAACCCGGAGCCCACGCTCCGGTGACGACCGGTGTTCGGGTGCTTGGAAAACGGCACGCCGAACTGCTTCAGAAAGCGGCGGAATCTTGGATCGCGGAAGACAAGGGTGTTCCTTGTAGGGGACCTGTGACTCCACCGAGATGTTGACTACTGCCGGCATGACCCGGCGTACCAGGGGGGCAAATGTAGGATAGTCACTGCCGGAATACGAAATATCCTCCATGCCCGATGCCTCGCGAGGTCGGGAAACCGGAGCGCAGGCACCGAGGAGCAGGGCCAGGAAAATGGACAGGTAGGCAGTAAGACGCGAATGGCACATCACAATAGGGCAGATAGTCAAGAACATCAATCTCCCATTATCGATCTCCCATTATGGGCCAAACGGAAAGTGCAAACCACCGCAGGGGGCTGTCTCCCACGGTTCCGTCAGGGTCCCCATTCAGACCCGGATGTTAGACGCTGTCTGGCTAAAAGTGTATCGGCTGCAACTGTCCCAAACTGGTCCCTGTTTCCGCGCTTTCTCGTTAAATAGGCCGGCTATTCGCCTCGAAAGCGCGAAAAAATGCCCTCCGTTTGGATCATTTTCGCTGCGATCCATTTTAACCAGACAGCTTCTCAGAACAAGGCGTTACATGCCGGTGCAGGACCACGGATTCACGCCGATTGTCAAGCCAGTGTCATTGGTTTATTGGATCTGGCTGAGAAAGGGGGCGATTTTTTTGAAAAAAAGGTATCCCTTCCGATTCGGGACTATGATCCGATGAAGGGGTGGATATTGACCAGCCTCTGATGCAGATGTGCTGCCATTTCTACGGGGTGCATGCGATCTTTATTTTCGTTGTAGAAAATAAACTAATCCTCCATGAGCTTAGGTGTCAGATCACATCCTTCACCGGAATTTTACCCTCCTCACCTATCAGCAGACCGTTGCCGAATTTCTCGCGGTTAGCGAATTCCACATGATTAGGGAAACGATTCTTGATCTTGTCGATAAGCCGGCTGACCGCAGGGGAGGGGGTACTCTTCCAATGCAATGCTACTCCGACCGTTGATTCGGGTCGGTGGTAGACAGAATGCTCCTTGGCTGCATAAGCTTCGTTCAACAGAGAGATCTCTACACCTTCGGGTGTCTTGCCCACTGCCTCTAGTCGATCGAGTAGTGAGGCAATTCGGGCAAATCGGTCGTGAGCATGCTGCTCGTACACAGTATAGTATTCCGGCTGCCAATTGTTGTTGACCTCGATGGACTCGATAGTCTTATCTTTTCGATAGATGTGGGAAAAAGTATTCTTACGCGGATTTTTGTAGGAGCCGAATCCGAGTACCGAGGAGATGCGTTTTGCGGTCGGGAGGTGTTGCACCGTCGAGGCTTCATCCATGGCCTTAACGAGGGGAAAGATCCAAGTGTGGTAATCATCGATATCGATTGTCTTGTCGATCAGGCGTATAGCTTTGAGCTTCTTTTTTACCCGCCGGGGCGGCAAGTGGTGGCCGGTAAAATGCTTACTGTGGTGCGCCCATTCCCGACGGTAGCGATCAAGGATGGAGGAGTGCTCGATAATCCCGTAGAACTCATCCAATTGGTCGTCGTTCCGTACGTTATCGAAGCTGTGTTGGAGGCAAACGATATCGAAGTCGACGCTGAGCAGGTCCTGCAGGTCCTGCGCGAAAATCGCCCCGACATTGATCGCGTCCATGTGATAGATGATGTCCGTGGCTACTGCGATGCCCCGTTCCTTGAGGTCGGCGGCGAGCGCACGCACCTTTTCCACCGGGGCATGCAATCGGTTTTGCCGCCTCAACACCGCTTCGTCGAAGGATTGAATGCCGACAATCGCGCAGTCGAAGTTGAACTCTGCCAACACGTCCAGCTGTGCTTCATCCCAAATAGCAGCGTGTATCTCGAATGTTTTCGAGGGTGCGCGCCCCATGCCGGGAAACAACCGGAATACCTCTCTCATCGTGCCCGCACGTATGAGTGAGGGGGTACCGCCACCAAAAAAGTAGGTGGCGACACCACGCGCTTCGATGACCGGCAGAAAGGGCTCGATCACCCGGGGTAGGTAGTCGCCATGTAGCGCTCGTACAGCTCGGAGTCGCGGCGGCGGTCAAATGCAACTCCCTTGTAACAGCAAAAGTTGCAAACACTCGTGCAGAAAGGGTTGTGAACATAGATGCCAAGATCGCCGTCGTCTTGTTCGAACTCACTGAGTACCCTTTCCAGAGTCGTTTGCCGATAGATTTCTCGGAACTTTGCGATAACGGTTTCGTAACCCATTCGAGTTGTACCACTTGCAATATGCTTTAAAATCAATATGTTACGGAAATCATCCGGCGTCTAAGCCTTTGTTTCCTGGTTAATGACTACTGTATCAGCCTCGCGTCCTAAGATAACTGATTGATTTTTAAGGATTCACATCAGGTACAACTCTATTGTTATACTCACTCTACAGTCATAAGCTTTATGGAGATTCTGCGGTGGAGTCGCCGCTGCTGGCAGCATTATCCCAACCGCCGCTTCAGATGGATCAACAGTAGGGAGACCGCCGCCGGAGTGACGCCAGGGATACGGGCCGCCTGACCGATGGTCGCGGGTCGGACCCTGACCAGCTTCTCGCGTACCTCCGCGGACAGGCCCCGGATGTGCTCGAAGTCGAAATCGGCAGGTAGTCGTAAGGCTTCTTGGGCCTGTCGGCGGTCGATCTCTTCACGCTGGCGGCCGATGTAACCGGCGTATTTGCACTGGATCTCCAGCTGTTCCGCCGCCCTGGAGTCTACCACGCCCGGACCGAGTCCGGGCAGACGCATGAGCGCGTGGTAAGTCACCCCAGGTCTCGCGAGCAGATCCAGTGCCCGGCTCTCGCGACGGAGATCGTCGCCAAGGACCTCACGGAGCAGATCCGGGTTAAGGTCGTGCGGACGCACCCAGGTATCCCGCAACCGCGCCTGTTCACGCTCAATAGTCTCACGCTTCTGTTCGAAGGCCCGCCATTGTTCGTCCCCCACCAGGCCCAAGCGGCGGCCGGTCTCGGTTAGGCGCAGGTCGGCATTGTCCTCACGCAGGAGCAGTCGGTATTCGGCCCGGCTGGTGAACATGCGGTAGGGTTCTTGGGTGCCTTGGGTAATCAGGTCATCCACCAGCACGCCCAGATAGGCCTGATCCCGACGGAGGTACCAGGGCCCGTCGCCCCGGACCTGTAAGGCCGCGTTGAGTCCGGCCAGCAGGCCCTGGGCCGCCGCCTCTTCATAACCGGTGGTGCCGTTGATCTGACCAGCAAAAAAGAGCCCTGGGACGAAACGGGTCTGGAGCGAGCACTCGAGGTCTCTGGGGTCGAAGAAGTCGTATTCGATCGCATAGCCAGGGCGGGTGATACGGGCCTGCTCGAAGCCGCGCATGGAGCGGACCAGGTCTTGCTGCACGTCGAAGGGCAGGCTGGTGGATATGCCGTTGGGGTAGACCTCACAGATCTGCAATCCCTCGGGCTCGATGAAGATCTGGTGCGAATCCTTGGCGGCGAAACGCACCACCTTGTCTTCGATCGAAGGACAGTAGCGTGGCCCGATCCCTTCGATTACCCCGGTAAACATAGGCGAACGCGACAGGCCCGCGCGGATGATTTCATGGGTACGGGCGTTGGTGCGGGCGATGTGGCAGCTCACCTGGCGCGGATGGTCCTGCGCCTGGCCGAGAAAGGAGAAGACGGGTACGGGATCGTCGCCGGGCTGCTCCCGGAGCACTGAGTAGTCGATGCTGCGTCCATCGATCCGGGGGGGAGTCCCGGTCTTGAGTCGCTCGATCCGGAAAGGAAACTCTCGCAACCGACGGGCAAGGGCATTGGCGGGTGGATCTCCAGCGCGTCCACCCTCATAGCTCGTAAGGCCGACGTGTATGCGACCCCCGAGAAAGGTCCCGACCGTCAACACCACGGCGGATGCTCGAAAAGTCAGGCCCATCTGGGTGAGAACACCCGCGATCCGACCATCCTCCAGCAACAGGTCGTCCACCGCCTGCTGGAACAGGTCCAGGCCCTCCTGACCCTCGAGCGCTCGCCGTACCGCCGTCTTGTAAAGCATACGATCGGCCTGGGCACGGGTCGCGCGCACGGCAGGACCCTTGCGGGCATTGAGGATACGGAACTGAATGCCTGCCAGGTCGGTCGCACGGGCCATCAGTCCACCGAGGGCATCGATCTCCTTGACCAAATGGCCCTTGCCGATACCCCCAATGGCCGGGTTGCAGCTCATCTGGCCGATCGTCTCGATATTGTGGGTAAGCAGCAGGGTACGCGCCCCGAGACTCGCCGCAGCGAGACTTGCTTCCGTCCCTGCATGCCCGCCGCCGATCACGATGACATCATAAACATTCGCTGCTAGCATATTTTGTAGCACATTATTTACCAAGCAGGTCCAAACCCAGTGACCGTTGTTCCCATAGCGGACGGCATGCCATCAAGACCGTATCCTTTGGTCTGGAGTGGCGAGACCCCTTGCAGGAAGACATGCTGACACTCCTGATGGCACAGCACTCCAAAGTACGCGATAAACTGCCCTGAGCAGCCAGGCAAGAGGAGATCCCACTTGAGATCGTCGTCGGTCCGGTAGAACCTAAGCGACAAGCTCCAGCTAAACTGCGGCTTGCGGGCATCATGTTCGATGCCCTACAACCGAACGGTCAACAGGCATGGGCACTCGTTGTCCAGAAAAACTTCCTCGCGGTCAGTTGCTATACCTACACCCGCTGGAACGACATCTGGCGCAAGGCACGGGAGTTGTTGACGCCTTTTGCTCCCATTCTTGCCAAGGAGCGGGGAATCTCAGCAACCTGGCTTTAATATGTCGATCAGTTTCGGGTGACAGGTGCACGCGACCAATTTCAGGTACACCATCTGCTACGAGAGGGATCTCGACTCGTCCCTGCACACGTGTTTGAATTAGACGGCTTGTGGCACTCCCATCACGGTTTCTTCCAACAGCTTACCGAGCCAACTGCACATCGCAGGCTCAATAATGTCAATGTCGATGTGGTGAATGCCAATGAAGAGCTTCTCATCCAGATAACCACTGCACACCGCGCGTTACTCGATAGTCCGGCTATTGACGAGTCTTCATTGCTTCAATAACTTTAGTGCGCGAAGCGCATCAGAGTTGAAACTATGGACGTTAAGTCCCTTCACTTTCAGTCCGTGGCTGGTCCACGGATGAGGACGTTAGTCCTCCAGACTATGGACTTCCAGTCTATAGTGGTTGATTACTCGATCATGCCGATAGTGGCGGGCTACACCACTACATGGTCGAACTTCACAAGGCCATTGGTGGGTAACCGGGGGCTTTGCTGCGCAAACCGACCCCAAGGGAGCATTGCTGTCACAGCTAGCCGAATATCAAAACCTCTCCGATGACTGGGACGGCTATGGAGGAAAAGCCGCAAGCATCGAGACAGTAATGGATTCGGTACACTTCCTGAGGCGGCTTCCTTCGACGTTTCCTCTGCCGAAGTCGATGATCAGTGGTTCCGGGGTAATCGGCCTGTATTGGGAGGGAAACGGCTGCTATGCGAGCATTGATTTCGACGGCAGTGGTTACTATTGTTACATCGCCGATTGTGGGGACGAGGAGGCTGGAGAGGACAAGGTTCCAGTCGCGCAGGCGTTGCCCCAGCGCCTCCTGGAGGTCATAGCGATGACCGCTGATATTTCTGACCGTCACGGCCTGTCGAGAGGTATTCCAAGAGGTAGGGGTGCCTACCGATCGTTATCGCCGAATGTCGGAAAGTGGGCCCGAGTGCTCATGCGAATCCGAAAGCGTCAGTACTCACTCTCCCGATCCTGCCAGCGACTCAGAAACTGTCTAAAAAGGGACCGTAAGTCAGAGTAGGGAGTAAGGCTGGGTCGAGGAACAAAACCCAGCGTTTACGGGCCACCCCAGGATGTCCTGGTGGAACGCATTGGCACCCACATCGGCTTGCTTGCATCACGTCCATCACGCCGCACTTGGCTCTCTCGTGAGGGCCAGAGTTGCGACATGGTGAGCGATGAAGGCTGAAGCTGACATCGACGGAACCAGGCCTGCCCCAGCTTAATCCTGCCGATCCGAATTCCGATGTGCCAGAGTAGCAGGAGAGTATAGGTTAATCGATGGAGGAAGTTCGATGCGGTGGAATCCGGGAACTGGTAGCTGGTCTACTCCCGGCTCATACGGCCCACCTCCAGCACGCCACTCTAGGAGAAAACCGCCTGATTATCAGTATCCCCGATGTGACGGAAAAGGGACGCGCTTCCTTGGCATGAGGATGTGCCGCTATTGCGAGGGAACAGGTTGGGTGTGCCCTGACTGCCACGGCTCGGGCCGGCGGTTCTTTTTTTCATGCCGCCGCTGTTTGGGCAGTGGACAATATCAGAATAGGGAATAGGTTGGGTTACCGGTTGCAGCATGATTCTTCGCTCTCCAAACGCCCTGATCTGAATGGGCATTCGACTTGATAGCCGCCGGCAACTTTCCCCTAGCCTTCGGGCCGGTTCCGTGGCCTCCAGCAGCGGAACTTGCCCGGCAAGCATAGATCAAGCGGTGGGCACAGCCCACCCTACATCGGCCACTTATTTACCGATACAAAAACCGGAAAAAATCCGGTCCAGCAGATCATCCGGCGTAAACTCCCCCGTAATCTCTCCGAGGGCCCGCTGGGCCTGACGTAGATCTTCCGCCACCAGTTCCACGGCAGGGGCCTGTCTCAGCAGCTCCAATGCGGAATCCAGGCAAACCAAGGTCCGATCCAAGGCGTCCAGATGACGCCTGCGGGCCATAAACACGCCCTCGGTGGATGCCGGAAAACCACAGATCGCCTTGAGATGCTCACGTAGGGCATCCACCCCGGCACCCGTAAGGGTGGAGATTGCGACCTCCGGTCCTGAAGAGCCATGTGTAAGACCTGCGGGGGTTCCGGTCAAGTCGATCTTATTGCGCACATAGGTCAGGGGAACCTGGGGCGGCAGCATACCCACATCGAAGTCCGTACGGTCCGGATCGGACTGCCCATCAAAGACCCAGAGGATACGATCGGCCTGCTCGATCTGCTCGCGGGCACGGCGGATGCCTTCTTGTTCTATGGTATCCCGCGCGGGGCGCAAGCCGGCAGTGTCGATAATGTGCAGGGGTATACCCTCGATCTGGATCTGCCGGTGCAGCAGATCCCGAGTAGTACCGGGGATATCGGTAACAATCGCGGCATCGACCCCGGCAAGGGCATTGAGTAGGCTCGATTTACCGGCATTGGGGGGACCTGCGATGACCAGGTCGAGTCCTTCACGAATCAGGTGGCCCTTATGGGCACTGGCTAGTAAATCTTTCGTATCACGGATCAGGTCCTGCAGATCGGCCTCGACTTGTGAATCGGCGATAAAGTCGATCTCCTCATCAGGAAAGTCGATGGCTGTTTCCACGTAAGTGCGCAGCCGGACGATTCCCTCGAGTAGACCCCCGACCCGACGTGAAAGCTCCCCCTGCAGGGTGCGGCCAGCCAATCTTGCGGCCAGCTCGGTGGTGCTCTCGATCAGGTCCGCGACGGCCTCTGCCTGGACCAAATCGAGCTTGCCGTTCAGAAACGCCCGCTCGCTGAATTCACCAGGTTGGGCCGGACGGGCACCCAGCTCCAGGACACGTTGCAGGAGCAGATCCAGGACCACCGGACCCCCGTGTCCCTGCAACTCTAAGACATCCTCACCGGTGAAGGACCGAGGGGCGGGAAAGAACAGGGCGATACCCCGGTCGATGACCTCACCGTTCCGGGTCCGAAAGTCGGCCAAAGTCGCAAGGCGCGGCTCGGGTATCCGGCCGATCAGGCCCTCGGCTACAACCGGGACCAGGGGCCCGGAGATACGGACAATACCGACACCGCCAATGCCTGGTGGGGTGGCGACAGCTGCTATGGTCTCCGACGCCGCCATGGTAACTATTGCTTTGCATCACCTGGCAGCAAGGAGCATCGCGACAAACGATGGGATTCTTCAAATTAATATGGAATTTTAGTGACTAACACCTAGCATCAGCCGACTCTGCGGAGCATTGCGGAACTGAGGTCGACTGGATGCTCATGCTAGGCGTCTGAACGTAACGCAAAGAAAAACCGTATGATCAAGCAACTTTGTTAGCTGCAAGACGAATTTTAGCCAAATATTCTCCAATTGTGTCACTTTCCGCTGATAACTTTTTTTGAACACGGTATTTTTCCAGTAACAAGTCAGACTCGATCATCGTCTTATTTCTCCCTAGTTGTAGGTGCACATGCGTCGGGCAAAGTCGTTATCGCGCTGGCCCTGGACTTCAATGTGGATGTAGATCCAACGTTGTTCGCCATCATTGATAGTAACTTGCACCAACGCATTGGCAAAACGCCTGCCGAGTTCAGCGTCATGCACCACCTGGCGCAGTTCGGTATTCTTGAGTTCATGACCCCCCGTGCCCAATCGATCCGGGCATGTGCCGCGGGAAAATAGAAGGCCATGAATTCCGGAAAGGCGTGTTCGAGTACCTCTTTCCAGGGGCTGTCGTAGGCATCGCTGTTGCTGTGTAGGTCAGTCATAGGATGTCAGGCGGCGTAACTCGCATAACTTTTCGTACGCCCTCTTATGCAACTCCAGCTCGATATACTGCATCTTTGCCTAACTGTCAGGTCCTAGCCTTGACCGCTGCTTTCTCGATATTGTGCGTGATATACCACTGCTGGGCAATGGACAGAATGTTATTGACTACCCAATAAAGTACCAGCCCGGCAGGAAAAAAGGCGAAGAAGATCGTGAAAACGAAAGGGAGACTCATCATTACCTTGGCCTGGATCGGATCCGGGGGTGTTGGGTTGAGTTTCTGCTGAATGAACATGGAGACCCCCATGATCAGGGGCAGCACAAAGTAGGGGTCAGGACCGGATAGGTTATTGATCCAGAGTGCAAAGGGCGCGTGTCTGAGCTCGACGCTCTCCAGCAAAACCCAATAGAGGGCTATGAATACTGGGATCTGCACCAGGATCGGCAGGCAACCACCGAGGGGATTGATCTTCTCCTTCTTATAAAGCTCCATCATGGCCTGATTGAGGCGCTGCTTATCGTCTCCATAGCGATCTTTGAGGGCCTGCATCCGTGGCGTCATCTTGCGCATGTTGGCCATGGATTTATAGCTGGTCTCGGACAGCTTGTAGAAGGCCGCCTTGATCAGGACAGTGAGGATAATGATGGCCCAACCCCAGTTACCGACCACCGTATGAATCTTGCTGAGCACCCAGTAGATGGGTTGGGCCAGGACGGTCAGCCAACCATAGTCGACCGCAAGCTCCAGCCCAGGTGCGATGGACGCCAGGGTATCCTGCAACTTGGGTCCCACAAAGAGCCGGTTCTCGAAGCTGTGCGTAACGCCGGGAGGCAACATCACGGGCTCGGAGTATTTACCGATGATGTAGCGGGACCCATCGAGGACATTGGTATAAAAGGTCTCTACCGTGCCGCCGGGTGCAATCCAGGCCGACATGAAGTAGTGCTGGATCATCGCAATCCAGCCATCGGAGACGACACGCTTTAGCTTTTTGTCCCGCATGTCGCCGAAGGACTCCTTGGTATATTTATCCTCCGGGCTGTAGTACACACCTCCCGTGTAGGTATAGAGGAACTGAGAGGCATTGGGGTCAATCAGCTCGGTCCTTTGGAGTTGCTCATAGGAGCGGATCGCCAGTGATGCCCCGGTGTTATTGGTCACGATCTGCGTAAGCCGGACCACATAGCTGCCCCGCTGGAATCCGTAACGCTTCTTTACCTCGAACCCGGAGGGGTGAGTCCAGAGAAATTCAACAATCAGCTCATTCTCGTTCGGTCCAAGGACAAAGTGGTCGCGGGTGTTGGAGAAGGTTGCCTGGTGGGTCGGTAACTGTCCCTGCTCGCCCCCAAGGAGCCCGGATTGGGCGATGAACATGTTCGGCAGACTCGGCTTGAGCAGTCGGAACTCGGTTTCCGGGTCTTCCGCCACCACGGCGTAATCCTTCAACCAAGCGCTGGCAATGGTAGCACCTTGTCGGGATATCTCCAGCTCCAACACGTCGGTCTCTACGCGAACGAGGGCTTCCTTCCCCGCTGTCTGTACGGACGGGACGGGCGTATCCGGTACCTCCGAGACGTCCGGGGTACCATCCGACTCGGAGGTCTCCTTAATCGGCACAGGAGATTGCTGCACGGTCTCGGGCCGGACAACAGGGCGCCCATAGTCTCTCATCCAGGCCTGATAGATCAGTAGCAGGACGACGGCAAGGGCAAAGAACAACAGGAAACGCAGATTAACCATGGGAGGTATCGTCGGATGTCCTCGGGACCGGATCGTATCCACCCGGATGCCAGGGATGACACCGCAGGAGGCGCTGCAAGGCAAACCTGGTACCCCGCACTGTCCCGTGGGTCTCAATCGCCTCGATGGCATAATGGGAGCAGCTCGGATAGAAGCGACAATGGTTTCCGAGCAGCGGACTAATCAAGCATTGGTAACCACGGAGGAAACCAACTAACAGGTTACGCATAATCGTTCCCGAACTCGTTTCCAGTGCGCAGCCAGGGAGGAGAAAAGCCGGCCGTTCGGCAAGGTTACGGCATGGCGACGACAGAGCACTACCAGGTCGATACCCTGCAGGCGATGGCGCTGCTGACGAAAACTTTCGCGCACGATGCGCTTCAGGCGGCTCCGGTCAACGGCCCGCCGTGCGTATCGCTTTGAAATCGCAAGCCCCAGGCGTGCCGGTTTACGACCGCTACGTCGAGCGAAAACCGCAAAGCAGGAATCGGTCGAGGTTGCCGGTTGGGCAAGCAGACTCCGGAAATCCCCTGATCGCTTCAGACGTGCCTGCTGCGGAAAGCGCGCATCGGTAGGACCCGCTCGAGTAGCCCGGCGATCAGGTCGAGAGACGAGCACGCCCCTTCGCACGACGCGCCGCCAGCACCTTACGCCCACCACGGGTAGACATACGCGCGCGAAAACCGTGGGTCCGGGCACATTTCAGCCGGCTTGGCTGGAAGGTTCTTTTCATCTGTCAGTTCCAAGGAGCGTAGCACCCGCTCGCCGCTAACAATCTGATTGAAAAAGGGGTTGGATTATATTTTCTCGGCAGCCGTGAGGTCAACGACAAGTCTTGTCCAACATGAAAGTTGAATCTGAACCGGATGCAATTGTTCGGGCTATCAGCGACAATGAGCGGGTCTAACCGATCGACACGGCCAAACCTCAGCCCTTCAAAAGCCAGCTTCGAGTCAGCATTTCGCAACCGGACGTGGATCCTTAAACCCCTCAGGTACGGCCTCTCATGCAAGCGCTTATCCTCAGCTTATTCTTTCTGTTTATTTATGCCCCCATGCTTACAGCCGACTGGGATCGGCCCTTCATCGACGAGGCGGGATCGCCGGCGCCCCGCAGCGTCGAGGACAAGGATAGAAGTTGGAAGGAAGGGGCCATGCGCCTGCCGCCGTGGCCGAACGACAAGGACCTGGTCGAGTTCAGCGTGGATGATCCCGAATCTCGGTTTCGTTACTATATCGACGGCAAACACCTCTCGATAGGCGCCGACGGGGCGGTACGTTACACTTTGGTCGTGGAGTCCCGAAGCGGCGTTCGCAACCTGTCCTTCGAGGGCCTGCGCTGTACGCCGGGCGGCGTTTTCAAGCTCTATGCGTACGGCAACAATGGTCGTTTCGAGGTGATCGAGGGTGATTGGACCGCCATCCAGGGACGTCGCCACGACAAGCTCCACCGCGATCTGCACAAACATATCCTCTGCATCCTGCGGGAATTCGAGCCGCGTTCCAAACGGGATATGATTCACGCCATGCGGACCCGCGCCCCGGATAAAGCAAGCACTGGTTTCCTGTCTGATTAGGGCGCAGCGAGTAATTCTTGACTTCCCAGGATCCAGCAAAGGCCGCGCGACTCCCCCCGCCGCTACTCCCCTGCGTCTTAAGCGGTTAATCAATCCTGCACGTGTCCATCCATAAATCGAAGACCCCACCCGCCGTCCATGGATAACCCATTACTCGAATTGAAAGGACTCCCGCCGTTCTCCCGCATCCGTCCCGAGCAGGTCGAACCTGCCGTCGATGACATACTCGCCGCGTGCCGGGCACGGATCGAGGAACTGACGGGTCGCGCGGACCCGCCTACCTGGGAGGACTTTGTCGAGCCCCTGGAAGAGGCCAACGACAGGCTCGACCGGGCCTGGTCGCCGGTCAGTCATCTCAATTCGGTCATGAACAACGAGGCGTTGCGTAGCGCATATAACGCCTGCCTGCCCAAGCTCAGCGAGTACGGCACCGAGGTCGGCCAGAACCGGGCCCTGTTCGAAGGCTTCCGGGCCGTCGCCGACCAGGGGCACCTGAACGCCTCCCAGCGCAAGTTGTTGGAGAACGCCCTACGCGACTTCCGTCTCTCCGGCGTGAATCTGGCGGCGGACAAGCAGGCGCGCTACAAGGCGATCAACCGGGAGCTCGCCGATCTCACCAGTCGATACGAGGAAAACCTGCTCGACGCCACCAATGCCTGGAGCAAACAGATCATGGACCCGTCCGATCTGGCCGGGTTACCCGCTTCGGCCCTGGCCCTGGCGAAGCAGACGGCCGCTGATCGGGGCGAGGAGGGCTGGGTCCTGACCCTGGACTTACCCGCTTATCTCCCGGTCATGACCTACGCGGATGATCGTGGGCTCCGCCGTGAAGCCTATGAGGCCTATTGCACCCGGGCCTCGGACCAGGGACCACATGCCGGCAAGTGGGACAATACCGAGATCATGGACCGCATCCTCACGCTGCGTCACGAATCGGCGGCGTTGTTGGACTTTGGAAACTACGCCCAGCGCTCACTGGCCACCAAGATGGCCCGTTCCACCGAAGCGGTCATGCGGTTTCTGGACGACCTGGCGGAACGGTCCGTGGCCCAGGCCCGCCGCGAGCTGGAAGCATTGGCGCAGTTCGCGGAAGAAGGGTATGGATGCAAAGGGCTCGAACCCTGGGACCTCGCCTATTACTCGGAGAAGCTGCGCCAGCACCGGCACCGGATCACCGCGGAAGAGCTGCGCCCCTATTTTCCCCTCCCGCGCGTGCTCGCAGGCATGTGCGCGGTAGTAGGGCGGCTGTTCGATATCCGCATACGGGAGGTGGAAGGCATCGAGACCTGGCATCCGGATGTGCGATTCTTCGAGATCCGGGACGGCGACAGTAAGCTGCGGGGGCAGTTCTATCTCGACCCCTTCGCCCGCCCCAAAAAGCGCGGGGGCGCTTGGATGGACGTGTGCATAAACCGCTTCCACACCAACCGCAGCAACCGGATTCCCGTTGCCTACCTGGTATGCAATTTCACGCCTCCGGTGAGAGATCGGCCATCCCTACTCACCCATGAGGAGGTCGAGGTCCTGTTCCACGAGTTCGGCCACGGCCTGCACCATCTATTGACAATGGTTGATTATCCGGCAGTGGCAGGTATCAATGGGGTGCCCTGGGATGCGGTGGAGCTACCGAGTCAACTGCTGGAAAACTGGTGTTGGGAACCCGAATCCCTAGCTTTGATATCGGGTCACGTGGATACCGGGGAACCCATCCCCGAGGCCCTGTACCAACGCCTGCGGGCGGCAAAAAACTTCCAGTCCGCCATGCAGCTGGTACGCCAGCTCGAGTTTGCTATCTTCGACTTCCGCCTCCACCTAGAGTACGACCCGCAGCGGGGCGGGCGCATTTACGAGATCCTCGATCAGGTGCGCGATCAGGTCGCCGTGATGAAGCCGCCGCGTTTCAACCGCTTTGCCCACGGCTTCTCTCATGTCTTCTCCGGGGGTTATGGAGCGGGGTACTACAGCTACAAGTGGGCGGAGGTCTTGTCCGCGGACGCCTTCTCCCTGTTCGAGGAACGCGGCCTTTTCGACCCGGATACGGGGCTCGCCTTCCGCAAGGCCATTCTGGAGCAAGGCGGGTCCTGCGATGCCATGGATCTCTACGTGGGCTTCCGGGGCCGCGAGCCGACCATCGACGCCTTGCTGCGGCACTCGGGTATCGCGGCGTAGCGGCGTAGGATGCGGTGAGCGCGATGGTTTCGAGCCGGCAGCAGGTGCACGCCTTCCCCGCGCGAACCACATCAATGATGTAGTGAGTGCAGCCGATAGGCTAGATAAGGATCGCTTTTAACCAGACAGATTCCAGGTCGAGATCCGGGCCTCCGGCGTGGATCTTTACCGATCGCCAACACGCACATAGCACACATCAGGAGACCACCATCATGACCCATGAACTGCCTGCACTCCCATATGACAAGAAGGCCCTGGAGCCCGTTATCTCCCAGGAAACCATCGAGTATCACTACGGCAAGCACCACCAGACCTATGTCACCAACCTCAACAAGCTAGTGTCCGGTACTGAATTCGAGGGCAAGGGCCTGGAAGAGATCATCATGAAATCCTCCGGCGGTATATTCAACAACGCCGCGCAGGTGTGGAACCATACCTTCTACTGGAACTGCCTGAGCCCCAACAGCGGTGGTGAGCCCTCCGGTGCCCTGGCTAATGCCATCAACTCCAAATTCGGTTCTTTCGACGGATTCAAGCGGCAATTCACCCAGTCCGCCACGACCAACTTCGGCTCCGGTTGGACCTGGCTGGTGAAGGGCAAGGACGGCTCTCTGGAGATCATCAATACCTCCAACGCCGCCACCCCCATGACTGAGGGCAAACCCGCCCTGTTGACGGTCGATGTCTGGGAGCATGCCTACTATATCGACTACCGCAATGCCCGCCCCAAGTATCTGGAGGAGATCTGGAAGATCATCAACTGGGATTTCGTGGCAGCCAAGTATACCGGCTGACGCGGCTGACCGATTGCAGGGCACCTTAGAAAATTCAAGGTGCCCTAAATCCATGAAGGCCTAACCTCCGACCTGCGGCTTTGGAGCACGTACGAACTCGGCAAAGTCCGGATTCGTCCATCCGGGCTGGGCCAGCTTTTCGGGGGGTGGTGATAAGCGAGAGCTGTAGTCCATGATCGCGGATATATCCTCGGCGCTGAATCCTTTGATCTGCTCGACCATCTCCACGTCGGCGTTGCGCCGTTTGCCCTGCGCTATCCACTCGAACTGACGGACCAAATAGGGGTAGTGTTGGCCCTGGATGAGAGGTGCGTACTCGTCGGCTATGCCTTCCCCCTGCGCGCCGTGGCACTCCAGGCAGTACTCCCGGTACAGACGTTCCCCTTTTTCCAAGTCCGTACCCGGTCCTACGCTGTTGTTCGGATTCATCGGCAACCGGCTGACGTAGGCGGCCACGTCGGCAAGTTGCTGTAGGCCCAGGGCGTCCAGCATGGTAAAGGGGAACATGGTGGGGGTATCCCGGTTGCCTGCTCGGATGTCTGCCATCTGCTTGATAATCACGGGGTAGAGTTGACCGGCGATCTGGGGGTAGAGACCGTCGGCGGTCCCCCAACCCTCCGGTTGATGACAGACCGCGCACATCAGATAGATTTCGCGTCCCCGCTCCGGGTTAGGCGTAAGCCGCAAGGCCATCTCCGCGCCCTGGGCTGCGGTATCCGCATCCGGCCAGGGTTTGGGTGCGGCCAGGACTCGAGTCACCGCCACGACCGCGGTGCACATAAACAGGATGCCGAATACCAAGGTCATGAGTTTTGACGGGCCCATGGATCCGTACCCCGCAGTAGAGAAGGTTCGGGCTTGTAACTCTATACCACGTCGATCCGGTCTATGAATAATATAGGTCAATTCAGGCTGGTGTTAGGGGCTGTTGACATAATCGTCGTGCCAACCGCTAATAGGACAAGATTAACAGGATGAGCAGGATTAACAGGATTATTTTTCTGGACAATCAATCGTAATACCCTGTTAATCCTGGAAATCTTGTGAGTCCTGTACTATTAGGAGACAAGCCCGGAGGTCAGGATTTACCTCTTTTCCCTTCCCCAGCGGGGGACAGGCTTTGCTTTACCTATCCTGTGGGCTAAATGTCAACACGCCCTAGTACCTCATTTCTCTCGATATTGCAGGTAGAGTCGCTTGAGTTTGATGCGAACATCCCCTATGCATTCGCAATATCGACCGAAACTATGTACTAGTGCTTCGAACCCCTGCTGTTTGTGCCACGTGGCACTTGGATTCCGGCACTCCCTGCTGGAATGACGAGGTGGGAACCGAATGGCCTCAGGAACCTTCAGTGCGCTTCCTCCCAGTTTTTTCCTATCCCTAGGTCGACCGCCAACGGCACCCGCAGTTCCGCCGCTGCTTCCATCTCTTTGCGGATGCGCTCTCCTGCGGCTTCTGCCACTTCTTCCGCTACCTCGAACACCAGCTCGTCGTGGACCTGCATGATCATCCGCACCGCGGGCAGCTCGTCCTGGATCCAGTGGTCCACCGCAAGCATGGCCTGCTTGATGATGTCTGCGGCCGTCCCCTGCATGGGGGCGTTAATGGCGGTACGTTCGGCACCCGCCCGGCGGCCCTGGTTGCTGTGGTCGATGTCGGTCAGATAGATCCGGCGGCCGGACAGGGTATCGACGTATTTGTCCCTGCGCCCTTGCTCGCGGATGTTCTCCATGAATTCCTTGACCTTCGGATAGCGCCGGAAGTAGAGGACCACATACTCCTGGGCTGCCTGGCGCTCAACGCCGAGTTGGCGGGCCAGGCCGAATGCGGACATCCCGTAGATGAGCCCGAAATTGATGGTCTTGGCGGAACGACGTTGGTCGCCGGAGACCTCCTGGGGTGGTACGCCCCAAACCTCCGCGGCGGTGGCCCGATGGATGTCCAGGCCCGCGTCGAAGGCGGCCAACAGACGCTCGTCGCTGGAGAGATGGGCCATGATGCGCAGCTCGATCTGGGAGTAGTCCGCCGCCAGAATGCAATGACCGGGGGCAGGGATAAAGGCACGGCGGATGCGCCGCCCGTCCTCGCTGCGGATCGGGATGTTCTGCAGGTTGGGGTCGGAAGAAGAGAGGCGGCCAGTGGCGGCTACCGCCTGATGATAGCTAGTATGCACCCGGCCGGTGCGCGGGTTGACCATCTGCGGCAGCTTATCGGTGTAGGTGGACTTGAGCTTGGCCAACCCCCGATAGTCCAGGATGAGTCGCGGCAGCTCGTGTCCCTGCTCGGCGAGCTGTTGGAGCACGGATTCGGAGGTCGATGGGACCCCCTTGGGGGTCTTGGTGATGACCGGAAGCCCCTGTTCCTGAAAGAAGATTTCTCCGATCTGCTTGGGAGAGCCCAGGTTGAATCTGCGTCCCGCTGCATCAAAGGCCGCTTGCTCCAGATCCTGCATACGTGCCGCCAGGTCGGCGCTCTGAGCGGCGAGCAAATCCGTATCGATGCCCACGCCGTTGCGTTCCATGCGCGAGAGCACCGGTATGAGGGGCAGCTCGATCTCCCGGTATAGATTCAACAAGGAGGGTTCCGCCTGTAGCCGAGGAAACAGTTCCCGGTGCAGGCGGAGGGTGACGTCCGCATCTTCGGCGGCATAGGGACCGGCCTGCTCCAGGGGGACCTGATCGAAGCTGAGTTGCTTGGCACCCTTGCCTGCGATGTCCTCGAAACGGACAGTTTCCTGCTCCAGGTACTTCTTCGCCAGGGAGTCCATGTCATGACGGGTGGCAGTACTGGCCAGCACATAGGATTCCAGCATGGTGTCTTGGGCGATTCCTGCTAAGCGAATGCCGTGATTGGCCAGCACGCTCATGTCGTACTTGAGGTTCTGGCCCAGCTTGGGCCGATCCGGGTCCTCCAACAGGGGCCTCAGGCGCTCCAGTACCCAGTCCCGGTCAAGCTGTTCAGGCACCCCCGGATAGTCGTGGGCCACCGGAACATAGGCCGCCCGGTGCGGCTCGATGGCGAAGGACAGACCTACGAGCGCGGCCTGCATATAATCCAGGCTGGTCGTCTCGGTATCGATAGCGAAGAGGTCCGCGGATTCCAGGCGTTCAAGCCAGGCCTCAAGGGCCGGTTTTGAGCATAGGATCTCATACGCATTGTCCGCTGTCGGCTCTGCGACCGGCCGCTTATCCGCCTGATCCGGGTCGGATTCATCCCCCAGGGTTGCCAACAGACGCCTGGACTCGAAGCGCTCGTACCAACCGCGCAGGCGGTCCGGGTCGGGAGGGGCAGGCTCCAGATCCCCGGGTCCCAGGTCCAAGGGGACGTCCAGCTTGAGGGTAACCAGTGTCCGCGCGCGGGGTAGCCAATCGATGCTTTCACGCAGGCCCTCCCCGATCTTGCCCGTGATCTTGTCCGCATTCTCGATCACTCCATCCAGGCTGCCGAACGCGTCGATCCACTTGGCCGCCGTCTTGGGTCCGCACTTGGGCACACCGGGGATATTGTCGGCACTGTCCCCCGTCAGGCTCAGGTAGTCCACGATACGCTCCGGCGGGACGCCAAATTTGGTAATGACACCCGCCCGGTCGAGCAGGGTGTCGGTCATGGTGTTGATCAAGGTGATGCGGTCGTTGACCAGCTGGGCCATATCCTTGTCGCCGGTAGCGATCAGGGTATCCAGATGCTTGGCCGCGGCCTGCATGGCGAGGGTGCCGATGACATCGTCCGCCTCTACCTCGGGGACCACCAGCAGCGGTAGACCCAGGGCGCGGATGATCTCGTAGAGAGGCATGATCTGCTCGCGCAGATCTTCCGGCATGGGCGGCCGGTTGGCCTTGTACTCGGGAAAGATCGCGTTCCGAAAGGTCTTACTGGCGGCATCGAATACCACCGCCATGTATCGGGGCCGGTAGTCCGCGCTGAGCTTGCGCAGCATGTTGAGCACACCGATCGCTGCGCCGGTGGCCTCCCCCTTCGAGTTGACGAGCTTGGGGAGGGCATGATAGGCGCGGAACAGATAGGCCGATCCGTCGACCAGGATGAAAGGATAGTGCTTTACCATAAGCCATACCGGTCCGTATCCAGTGTCCGAACGGTACCACGAAAAGTCCCTCCTGGCGGTCGCTTACGAGAAATTTTAGGTATTAAGATTGCCTATGGCTCCCGGCGGATGTCGTGGCCGACTTCCAATATCAAGAAAACCATCTAGCGAGGCTTCGCCTCAGACCGACGAGTGCCCAACTCAAGCGTCGTCGCAAAACGCCAATAGGACAGGATTTACAGGATTTACAGGATTTACAGGATTTACAAGATTTTTGTATTTCCTGAATTTCCGACGCCCGATCACACCCTGACCAAACCGGCAAGCATGCTTCACAACAAAAAATCCTGTTAATCTTGAACATCCTGTTAATCCTGTACGGTTGGCCGGCGAGACGAGCCGTCGCCTTAAGCCCATCAAGCATGAATTTTTTGTGCCGCGCACAAACTTGACTCATTTGTAAAGATACAGGTCATTCAAGGGATCCTAGCCAAGTTCAACCCTGGAGTTTACCTCACGGATTCAGGTTGTCGATTGAGAACACCCCCTGGCAGCAACTCACGTCCTAAGAGACTGTCTAAGAACTAACTAACCCGTAGTGCCCACCAAATACTATGCCTGACCGGTGGGCACAGCCCACCCTACGGGTACGGTTCTATGAAAATCAATAGCTTAGTTTTTAGACAGCCTCTAAGCCCGTCCGTTGTCCTGCTCCACGGCATGCAACAGGCGCTCGAAGATCTCCGGAAAGGAATAGGCGACCCGGTTCCAGGAGGGGATCAACTTGGCCTCTTGAGGCCCCTTGCTCTGCTCCCAGGCATCCCAGAGAAAGCCGCGGAAATAGCTGACGGCGGATTCTTCCCCGTACAAGTCGAAGGACAGCGTGTTGACATCCGCGTCGTAGCTATACCTGCGGACGTACTTCAGCGCGGTTTGGTAGTAGCTGTGCAGGATCATATCCACGAAGGCATCGTCCAGCGGCACACCGTGGGAACGCATATAGGTGAGATAGAACTTGGCAATGTCCACTACCATGCGATGCAGACCGCGCTCGGTATCCTCAGGGGATAGCTCCTGGTGCTTGTGCTCATAGTTGGGCGCCAGATCGATCTGGGCGATCTGGCGCGTGGTCAGCTGATCGTAGACCTGGGACAGGGTCGCCACTTCCAACCCCCAGTCGTAGGCCACATTCAGCCTCCGCGCCAAGTCCGCGGTGAAACTGAACTCCCCGGCCAAGGCATATTTGAAGGCACTGTGGTACTGGAAGAAGCGCTCGAGCTCACCGTGTCCGCGCTGACCCATGATCTTGGACAAGGTCTCGACGAACGGGGCGACGAACAGCCGGGTCACACGCCCTTTCAGCGCGCGCTCGGTGGGTGAGATGCGGGCATAATAACCCTTGCAGAATTGGAAGTGGTTATTCGGACTGGCCACCGGCTCGATGAGCCTTCCTAAGAGGATGCGGTCATAGGTAACGATGTCGCAATCATGGAGCGCAATGACGTCGACATCATCGCGGGCGAACAGATACCCCAAGGCTACCCACACCGACTGCCCCTTGCCCTGCACCCCGAAGGCGGTCCCCCCCCGCTCCACCAACTCGCCCAGCAACCTCTGGAGGCGCGGACCCTCGATCCAGACGACTTGAACATACCGCTGTTCGGTCTCGAGGCGCCCGAAATATTCTTTCGCCTGGCGGAACTGGCGCTCCTCCGAGGCGCCGCCGAGGGCGACCACGACGTTACTCAGATAACGCACCGCCTCGATCTGCTCCAGGGTGCGGTCGAGCACCCCCGCGTTCCCCATCTCAGTATAGAGCGAGGGCAGCAGCAGGCCGATGTTCTGGTACCGGGCGTGTTGCTCTAACCGGCGTTCGAGTTCGTCCAGATAGGAGGCCTTGTCGAAGGCCTCGTAGAGACCATGCAGCGTAGTGATCAGGGGTTCCTGATGAAAATCGGCCATGACGCTCCTCCGCGAGTGGTAAACCATTATAACCGACTCGGTCGGAAGTGAATGCTCGGAGTCTTGTCCAACATCGGAGACGGCGCGGCTGGCGTCGCTGCGCCGACTGATCCAACGTTCGTAATGCTTGGCGTGGGTGGGGCGCTCGATGATACCGATTGGGAGCCGGTTTCACTTACAACCGGGGGAACGACAGCTACTCTCCGTATGGCGAGCCGGGCGTGAGTTCATCGCTGCAGAACTTTGGCGACAGCTATGATGTGCGCGGTAATCTTGGCATCCGCGTGAGTTGGTAAAGGGTGCCGGACGGGTGTCAGCCCGCCCAAGATCCGGAGTTAATACATCGTATTGTTATTCTCGGATTTCTCGGGTATCTCTGTCATTATATCCTGATGCTCAACGACCTTACCGTTTTCGTCGAGTCTGAAGAAATCCATGCCTACGAGCTCATTACCACTTAAGATGATATGAGCGTGGAGAGCAACTAAATCTCCCTCCGCTATGGCACGGACAAACTCAATACTTCTATCGGGATGCTCTTTTGCCACTTTTTCGAAATAGGCAATAAAGGATTCGACTCCATCGCCGAGCGCAGGATTGTGCTGAATGTAACGGCCGCCGACATATTGTTCTGCCGCTTTTCGTGGCTCTCCGTCAAATGCTGTTTTATAAAAAGCAATAGCATTCTGCTTGTTTCGTTCCAACCTATCTGTCATTTTGGTTCTCCTTTTAGACAGCCTCTCAGGCCAACCGGTAGCGCTGTTTCATGTTCTGGTAAACGAGGTCGGAGACAGCTCGAATGGCGTCACTACGCCGAGTGATCCAACGCTCGTAATGCTTGGCGCGGGAGGGGCGCTCGATGATACCGATAAAGATATAGGGGTAATAGCTTCCCCAGCGTCCCGGCGCCTCGACGATGCCCATGTTCCCGCACAGGCGGGCCGTGGAGCCGGTCTTGTCATAGATTTTCACGCCCTCCGGAATGGATCTGACGCCGTGACAGATGCGGTCACGATTAGGCAGGGACATGATTTCGCGCAGCTCGTCCGTGAAGGGCATCCGGTCGTGCCACAGGGCATATAAGAAGCGGCTATAATCGTGGGCCGACGCCAGATTGCGGTAGGTGCGCCCATTGGGGGGAATCGATTCCACGATCCGGGTCTCACGGAAGATGCCGGGTGCCTTCTTCTTCAATACCCGTTCTACGTCCTTCGGCCCGCGGTTCCGCTTGTGCCGGCTGACGATGGCCATAATGCGGTTGGTCGCCCGGTTGCTGCTGTGACGGATCATATCTTCCATGGTCTTGCGCACCCCTCTGGTATAGCGCAGCCTGCCGCGGGCATCCTCGAGCGTGTAGAAGTAGGCCTGGGCGACAAAGGGCTTGATCATGCTGGCCGCCTGGCGCGGGACATCCTCGTTGATGGCGACCAGTTTTTTGCGGGCGGTCAAGTCGTAGACGGACCAGGAGGTCTTTTCTTCCGGGCGTATCAGGCCCCGGAGGCGCATGCCTTTGACCAGCTCCGAGACCTGGCGTTGCAGGAGCGGCTGGTAGCCGCCGGCCTGGACCAGGGATGGCAATCCCAGCGCCAGGGCACCGGAGCAGGATGCCAGGGCGGTGAGGAATTCCCGCCGGGTGGGGAGAGAAAGGGTGTTTTCCGAGCGCCCAGGGTCCCGAAAGTCGTCATGCGTGCTCATGGTCGCTGCCCACTCCTAAATCTGAATTCTCCAGAGTCTTGATGACCAAGTCGCGGGATAGGACCGACACCCGACGTACCTCCGTGCGCCGAACCCGACATCGACTATCTATGCTAGCATAGACGCTCGCAATCGAAAGGACAACCGGCGAATACAAAAATTGTGATATTTGTCAGATAGATTCGGAGTGGTTTTATAATTGTGGGAATAATGATTTAGGCACAAGATGTCGGGCGTTGACGACCCGTGAAGCACGAAATCTTGTGTTTCCCGCCGGTGAGTCCGGTTCCCCAAACTGCGCCGAATCATTCAAGATTGATTGTCGGCCGCGTACTCGAAGGCGTCGGAGAACATATGATCCATCGCCAACCCGCGGGCCCCGAAGGCCGCCCGGCCCGCATCCACCATAATCGGTGGTCCGCTCATGTAGACATCGAAGCCACTCAGGTCCGGATGGTCGGCGGCGACCGCCTCGTGGACGAAGCCGGTGCGTCCCGTCCAATCCGCGTCCGGCTCGGACAGGACCGGCGTATAAATCAGATTGGAGTGCTCCCGTGCCCATTGCTCGGGCAGGTCCGGCAGGTAGAGGTCACGGCGTGCGCGTACCCCCCAGTACAGGTGCATGGGACGCTCGATGCCGATATGGAAGGCGTGTTCGATGAGGCCCTTGATGGGCGCGAAGCCGGTTCCCCCGCCCATCAAGATCAGCGGGCGCTGCGAGTCCTCCCGCAGGGTAAAGGTCCCCAACGGTGCCTGGATGCGCAGGATGGCCTTCTCCTGCATGCTCTCGAAGACATAATCGGTGAACTCACCGCCGGGTACGTGCCGTATATGGAGCTCGATGCGCTCGTCGTCATGGGGCGCATTGGCGATGGAGAAGGCGCGCTTGCGTCCGTCGCGCAAGATGAAGTCCAGATATTGTCCGGCCAAGAACTGGAGACGCTGATTGTCCGGCAGCTTGAGGTAGAGTCGGATCACATCATGGTTCAATTGTTGCTTGGCGACAACCCGACACGGGAGGATGCGCACCTCCAGCCCGGCCGCGGTCGTGACCTCCTGGACCCGGATGATCAGATTGCTCCGGGGGACGGCCTGACAGGTCAGGCAGGTATCCGGGCTCCGGCCCTCGAGCCCCTCCGGCACGCCCTCGGGATAAACGACTTCGCCCTGCAGCAGCTGGGCGGCACAGGAGCCGCATTGACCATTGCGGCAGCCATACGGCAGGCCGATTCCCTGATGCAGCGCGGCTGCCAGCAGACCCTCGCCGGTCGCGACCTCGAAGGTGTGACCGCCGGGCTTGGTACGGACCTTGAAACTCATGACACTCTCTACAATTTATACGGATAAAGGTGGTTAGGATAGGGCTTGTGCATGTCGATAACCTTCTTCAATATGGTGTCGTCGGCCGTTTCGACAACCCGTCAGTAACCGAACAACGGATGCATCCGTGTGGTTTGAGACCTTTATCCACCAACTCTGGCAGGTCATGCTCGACCTGTCGCCTTCCCTGCGCTCGGGCTGTTCATCGCCGGACTCGTACCCCTGTATCTACCCGAGGGCTTGGTGCACCGGGGACTCAACCGTCCTGACCTGCGCAGCGCCGCCAGGGCCGCCTTGATCGGCGTGCCGCTGCCCCTGTGCTCATGCGGGGTCATCCCCGCCGCGCTGGGTCTGCGTAACCAAGGTGCCTCCAAGGGTGCGACCACCGCCTTCATGATCAGTACACCCCAGACCGGTGTGGACTCCCTTCTGGTCTGCGCTTCCTTTCTGGGCTGGGGCCGTTCGCTTTATTCAAGCTGGCAGCGGCCTTTGTGACGGGCATGATCGGCGGCACCCTGGTCAACCGTTTTACCGCGCCTGACGATCGGCCTCGGCCTGAGTCCCTTGTGACCGCCGCCGAGCCGAACGCGGACGGACTGAAGGGGGCTTTGCGCTACGCTGTGTTCGACCTGTTGGCGGTGATCGACTTGTGGGTCTTGGCAGGGGTCCTGGCAGCGGCGCTGATCGCCACCTTTATCCCCACCGATTATCTGGCCGGCCTGACCTGGGCCCAGGGCATCGGTGGCATGTTGCTCGTGTTGGCTATCTCGGTCCCCCTCTATGTCTGCACCACCGGCTCAGTACCGATCGCCGCCTCCCTCATCGCGGCAGGTATGCCGACGGGTACGGCGCTCGTCTTCCTGATGGCCGGACCGGCCACCAACGTCGCGACACTTGGTGCCGTCTATCGGGTGCTGGGGACCCGCATTCTGGCGCTCTACCTCGGGACCGTGATCTCGATGAGCATCCTGCTCGGGCTCGGCTTCGACTTCTTGCTGCAAGATGCCCATGTCGGGTGGGCTGTGCCCACCAGCGGGCACAGTGAACACGGGGGGCACAGCCCACCCGACATCGCGATCGGTTCCGCTCTGGTGCTGAGCGGACTGCTCGCCTATCTGTTAGGGCTTCGCCTCAAGGCGACGCTCCGGACGTGGCGCGACCCGGAATCGGGAACGGACCTGATGCTCAAAGTGGAGGGTATGTCCTGCGGGCACTGCGTGGCCAGCGTGAAAAAATCCCTGGAAGGCGTCGCGGCTGTCAGCGCGGCGACACCGGCCCTCGCTTCCGGTCTGGTACGGGTACGCGGTGACCGTTTGGATGTCACCGACTTGATCCGGGCTGTGGAAAAGGCCGGGTTCCGTGCCTCGGAGTGTGGTTCGGCAGAAATCCGGTTGACGGGAAAGCTCGGATAAACTAGGGTTGCCCCAGGTTCCAGCGCTACGGTATTCAGGGTTCCGAATCACTCACGGAGAGCAGTCTCATTCCGCTCCGGATCCGCCGGGGTTTGCCTGCGGACCTGTTCGCTCAGTCCGTCCGCGCTTGTCCGATACTCGTCGACGGCACTCCCCCCTGATCCAAAATTGGTTGATCCGAAAACCGGGTGTCTGCATCCGGCGGATGGACCTTCCGGTCAAGAGCACGCTTTCCGATTTATATTTGGGATTTGGGATGTGAGGTGTTGGAGGACCTTGAAGTCGAAGGCGGTCAACAGGATACGGCGGTACACAGCCGTTCACTATTGTCTGACTTGTGCATTGGTCAGGCGACGGTGCCAGATCGATCAATGCACAATTGCACGAGAGAGAACGATGCGGATTTACGTAGGAAACCTGAACTACGAGGTCACCGATGACGAGCTGAGAGAAATCTTCGCCGAATTCGGTGAGCCGGCAAGCGCGGATGTGATCAAGGATAAATTCTCCGGTCAGTCCAAGGGATTTGGTTTTGTGGACATGCCCGATAACGACCAGGCTCAGGAGGCCATCAAGGCGCTGAACGGTAAGCTTGTAAAGGGGCGAAATCTGACGGTCAACGAGGCCCGACCCAAGGTCCCGAGGTCCGGCGGTTTCCGCTAAGCGCGCATGTCGGCGTGCGGTCCTTATTCTGCAGGGACCGCACGCCCTTGCCCGGCAAGGTCCGGGCAGCCGATTCGGACCTGAGCGGTCGCTGTCGGTGAGGGTTCGGATTCAGATCAGTCGATCCCGAATCGACTCCAGCATTCGTCCACGCGGCGCTTGATTTGCTCATCCATGCGGATGGGCCGACCCCATTCTCGTTGGGTCTCCCCGCGCCACTTGTTGGTGGCGTCGAAGCCGATCTTGGAGCCTAGCCCCGATACCGGAGAGGCGAAGTCTAGGTAGTCGATCGGCGTGCGCTCCACGATAACCGTGTCCCGCGCCGGGTCCATGCGTGTCGTCATAGCCCAGATAACATCCTTCCAGTCCCTGGGATCCACGTCCTCGTCCACCACAATCACGAACTTGGTATACATAAACTGGCGCAGGAATGACCAGACGCCCAACATCACCCGTTTGGCGTGTCCTGGGTATTCTTTCCTCATGCTGACCACCGCCAGGCGGTAAGAGCAGCCTTCCGGCGGTAGGTAGAAATCGAGTATCTCCGGAAACTGCTTCTGCAGGATGGGGACGAAGACCTCGTTGAGCGCCACGCCCAGGATAGCCGGCTCGTCCGGTGGCCGGCCCGTGTAGGTACTGTGATAGATGGGGTCGCGGCGCTGACTGATGCGGTCGATGGTAAAGACGGGGAAGCTTTCGACCTCGTTGTAATAGCCGGTGTGATCGCCGAAGGGACCCTCAGCGGCCGTGTCCTCGGGGTGGATGTGACCTTCGAGCACCAGTTCGGCGCTCGCGGGTACCTGCAGATCGTTGCCGATACTGTCGGTAACCTCCGTTCGGCTGCCCCGCAACAGACCGGCGAAGGCGTACTCGGACAATCCATCGGGTACCGGGGTAACGGCGGCGAGCATGGTTGCTGGGTCCGCCCCTAAGGCGACGGATACGGGAAAGGGTTCGTCCGGATGCTCCAGACGCCACCCCCGGAAATCCAGGGCGCCGCCGCGATGGGCCAGCCAGCGCATGATGACCCGATTAGTATCCAATACTTGCATGCGGTAGATGCCAAGGTTCTGGCGCGGCTTGTCCGGTCCCCGGGTCACCACCAGCCCCCAGGTAATGAGGGGCCCTGCGTCTCCCGGCCAACAGGTCTGAATAGGTAGCTGGCCCAGATCCACCTCCGCTCCTTCACGCACCATCTCCCGGCAGGGAGGATCACCGAGCCGTTTGGGCGCCATGTCGAGCACTTTCTTGAACAGGGGTAGCTTCTGCCAGGCGTCCTTCATTCCCTGAGGCGGGTCCGGCTCCTTGAGGAAGGCCAATATCTTTCCGATCTCCCGCAGGGTAGTGACGGACTCCTCCCCCATCCCCAAGGCCACCCGCCTGGCGGTACCGAAGAGATTGCCCAAGAGCGGGATCCGCGATCCCTTCGGCCGTTCGAACAGCAGGGCAGGTCCTCCCACGCGCAAGGTACGGCCACAGATCTCGGTGATCTCGAGGTAGGGATCGACTTCGATAGACACCCGCTTAAGCTCACCCCGTTGCTCGAGCCGGGCGATGAAATCCCTCAGGTCCTTGTATTGCATTGGAATTGTTGTGAAAACCGTAATCAGCCGAAGTCATGCAGGAATCTTGTAAATCCTGTCTTAGAGACTGTCTAAGAACTAACTTATTGATTTTGCTCGTTCCCACGCTCCAGCGTGGGAACATCACCTTGGCCGCTCCAGCGGCTAGGCTTGGTGACGCTGGAGCGTCAAGACTTGCTCCCACGCCGGAGCGTGGGAGCCAGAGGAAATCTGTAGTTTTTCCAACTAAAAATCAATAGGTTAGTTTTTAACCAGCCCCTATTAGGGTTGCGCGACATATAACCCAGGACCGCGCCTTAGTAATGGCATTGGGCTGGAGTATGGGGGCCGGCGCTCCTACGACAACAGCTAACGACTGGCAACCGGTAGCCTACTTGCCCCATTCTTCGCACCTTTCGCCGTATTTTTCAGTGCTTGTAATCCTGTGGTCACCCCTGTCAAAGACACCGGGATGCGGTATTTCTTGCCGTTAGTAAGGTGGTAGCCGATGTTCGCCTGTTTCCCTAATTCAAGGTTTTTTCGCAGTTTCTTCGACACGGGAAAGATGTCCAGACAACCCTCGGGGCGGCAATGGTGAAAGGGATGGGTGGTAGCCTTTACCTCGTCCACGCCGAACTCGACCCCCGGCGGCGTGAGCAGGACTTCCAGGGAAGTTCGTATTGCGAGCAACAAGCGCGATGGCTTATCTGAAAACTGCAAAACCGCACTTATCAGCGGTTTTTCTTTATCGTCCTTGAGAAAAACCCGTTGTATGAGGAAACAAGGGGCATTTTCCGGACATTGCAATGCCCAGTCCCCATGGGCCTCCTCTACCTTGGTCGGCTGTGGTTGGGCCTCCGTGTCGGCCGATTGTGATTGGGCCTGTGCGTTGGCTGGCTGTGGCTGGGCCTCTGTGTTGGCTGGCTGTGGCTGGGCCTGTGCGTTGGCCGATTGTGGTTGAGTTCTCTCTTCGCCGGCACCGGTCAGGGGCCAGGTCAGGGATAGTAAAAGGGCCGCACTTACAAATTTTCGGGTCATCATCTCGTAGCCCCCAACTCTTGGGAAACTCGCCGGCCGCGCCCTAGGCGATCTCCGCGCGTGTCGTTTGTTCATCCATCCAGGACAGAAGACGGCCCTCAACCAGCCCTTGATCCCCGGGTGTTTGGACCGCAAAAGCACAAAGGGTAAGGCTTCAGTCATCGCCGCTTCGGCTTCCGGCAGTGTAAAATAACCTCCGCCCAGTGGCAGACAGGCCGCCGGGCAGATCAGTCTTCCCTGCATTGAGCAAGATAATTAATTATAACGCTTCAATAAGGCCGTGGAATAGGGAGAACCACGAATGAACACGCATCAACACGAAAAGCCTTGATGCAAGAATGGCTTTTGGTTGCGGAATAGACCACGAAAGACACGAAAGGTTATAATCCTTTCGGCCTCACCACGTCATTCCGGCACGGATTGCCGGAATCCGGTGCCAGGGATGGCAACAAGAGTAGCGCTCTGAACCATCACCCAAGGTTTTATTTCAACAGCGATTATTATTCGATAGCTGTCAGGTAGCCTTGATAGGGATAGATCGGTGGAAGAACAGCGGGCCGATTTGTGGTAAAAAGGAGCGACATCCTCAACCCCAATCAGGTACCCCATGTCAAATACGAACAACCCACTCCTCGACGCCCATTGCGAGGTCTGCCGGATCGGCGCGCCTGCGGTAACCGATGAAGAGATCGAGCAACAGTTACCGCTCATCCCCGAGTGGCGGCTGATCAAGGAGCAGGGCATCAAAAAGCTGATGCGCCGCTATGATACGAGCGATTATCAGCGCAGCCTCGCCCTGGTCAACGCGGTCGCGGCGCTCGCCGAGTCGGAGGGACACCACCCGGTCATACTGGTCGAATATTCTCGGGTGACCATCTGGTGGTGGACCCACAAGATCGACGACCTGCATCTGAATGATTTCATCATGGCCGCCAAATGCGACCAGAGCTTCGCGCAGTTGGCCTGATGAGTACCTTGAGGATCGAGGCCCTGAGAAGATCCCGATCCCCTATTTCCGCCTCATTGAGAACAAAAGAATCATGACGGCAGCGTACCCAACAAGGGTGTTGGGCACTACTCGGCTCGCCTCCATGCCGAGATCGGTAGTGGTAAATTCTCAAGTGGTTAGCGTAGAGCAGTTCATTGCTTCAATAACTTTAGTGCGCGAAGCGCATCAGAGTTGAAACTATGGACGTTAAGTCCCTTCACTTTCAGTCCGTGGCTTGTCCACGGATGAGGACGTTAGTCCTCCAGACTCTGGACTTTCAGTCCATAGTGGTTGATTAACCCCGCCCCATTCCTTTGATCCCTTCTCCCAGCCCTCTCCCGGAGGGAGGGTGTCACAAAAGCCCCTCTCCCACCAGGAGGGTGTTGTAAAAGGCTTTCCTCCCGATCAGATAAGATGGTTCAGAACCATGGGGGGCAGCCAAGGAGCGGAGTTGCCTGAGCGTGGTATCGGATCAAGACCGGTCAGATGAGCCTGCAACCAGCGGAAACTCCCTTGAAGCCAGTGCCATGTCACCCGTTGGCTTGGGTCTGGCCACCTCCGCTCAGAGAGACGCGCCACCCGCAAACCGGTCGAGTTGATTGCTGGTGTTGACCGCAATCACTGGGCGATGAATCGGCATCGTCGCTGGCTACTCCTGCCCCGCACGGGCTACCTTGAATTTCTCAAAGTCCTCGGCCATCAGCGATTGATGGAAAATGCCAGGCGCACATTATTGGCGACCAGACCATCGTCCTTTTGCTCGCTCTCGCTGAGATAGAACTCGAAGATGGTCTCGCGACTCATCAGCATCTCTTCCGTCACCTCATCGGCGACTTCGTTGGCGTGACAGAAGACGCTGGTATAGGGGGAGTCCGGCTCGCGCGGGTCCGTGACCCACAGGTTGGGTGAGATGCGGTCGATGATCCGCATAAAGCCGTAACCCTTGTCGAAGAACCACTTGGTGCATATGCCGCGCACACAGGAACCGGGCTGGCCCCATTCGTTGCGGGGCTCATAGGTGACAGGTAGCAGGTCAGGGATCAGAAAACCGGGATAAAAGGTGTCGACGGTTTGTTGCAGCTGGCGCGAGACGTTCTTGAAGCCGATCAGCTCCACCCGGCAACCGGCGTTCTGCAGGGCATTGACCACCTGCAGGAAATCCCCGTCTCCCGTGACCAGCAGCACATGGTCCAGATTCCTTGCCTGCAACATGGCGTCCACGGCCATGTCCAGATCCGCGTTGGCCTTGGTGGTGACATTGCCGTTTTCGTCCGTGTAACGGCGCACCTGCTTGACCGTAATCTTCCATCCGAAATCTCGTACCATCTGTTGATAGATCCTGGATTTCTTGGCGTAATCCGGGTCTTCCCTGGCGCGCTCCGAATCGAAGGCCAAATAGGTGTTGAGCCGCTGCAGATGGCCCCCTTCACGGGCCGCGAAGCGGCGCAACACATCGTAGCGCATCTGATAGCCACCGTTGTACCTGACGTTTTCAGCGTCGACGAACACGCCGACTCGTAGATTGGAACTCAAGAGATAAACCTCATTTAAACAATTGATGATTAGGGGTTCTCGGTCCGTCATCCAAAACAAAAGATAATGCCTATTCGGTCGCATCACCGGTCGCATAGGCAGTCCGGTCGAAGCCGAACCCTTGACTTCGCGGGTTGAAAAATCCCATGACAAGCACCCTTCATGGGTCCATATCGCTTTCCTCCAAATGCGGGGGGGGGGGGGGGGGAAATGTTATCAAGGGTCCCGATGCCCCATCACAAAGACCCAATCCACCCCGATATCGAATTCGGCGAATCGCGCTACCTAACGGCTGGCCCGGTTGTCGATCAGATCACTGACCACCGCGGGATCGGCAAGGGTAGAGGTATCACCCAGAGTGTCGATCTCGTCGGCCGCGATTTTACGCAGGATCCTGCGCATGATCTTGCCCGACCGGGTCTTCGGAAGGCCGAGGGCCCATTGGATAACATCCAGGGTGGCGATGGGACCGATCTCGCGTCGGACCAATGCCGCCAGCTCCGCTTTCAGAGCATCGCTCGGCTCCACATCGGCCATAGGGGTGACATAGGCGTAGATGCCCTGGCCCTTGATGTCATGCGGGTAACCGACGACGGCGGCCTCCGCTATCCGAGGGTGCAGTACCAGGGCAGACTCGATCTCGGCGGTGCCTAGACGGTGCCCGGAAACGTTCAGCACATCGTCGATGCGGCCGGTGATCCAATAATAGCCGTCCGCGTCGCGGCGTGCCCCGTCACCGGTGAAGTAGTAGCCGGGGTACTGCGTGAAGTAGGTTGCCGCGAAGCGCGCGTGATCACCGTAGACGGTACGCATGGTGGCCGGCCAGGGACGGGTGATGACCAAGGCACCCTCCCCCGCACCCTCGATCAGGGTGCCGTTGGCGACATCCACCAGGGCCGGTACGACACCAAAGAAGGGCCGGGAGGCGGAGCCCGGCTTGAGCGTGGTCGCACCGGGCAAAGGCGTGATCAGGTGGCCGCCGGTCTCGGTCTGCCACCAGGTGTCGACGATGGGGCAGCGCTCATCACCGACGACCCGGTAGTACCACTCCCAGGCCTCGGGGTTGATGGGCTCGCCCACGGTGCCGAGGATGCGCAACGACTTGCGGGAGGTCTTCCTGACGGGCCCCTCGCCGGCACGCATCAGGGCACGGATGGCGGTGGGGGCGGTATAGAAGATGGCGACATTGTGCTTGTCCACGACCTGCCAGAAGCGAGAGACATCCGGGTAATTGGGGAGACCCTCGAACATGAGCGAGATGGCCCCGTTGGCCAAGGGTCCGTAAAGGATATAGGTGTGGCCGGTGACCCAACCGACGTCTGCGGTGCACCAGTAGACCTCTCCCTCCCGGTAGTCGAAGGTGTACTTGTGGGTGATGGCGGCGAAGACCAGGTAGCCGCCCGTGGTGTGCAGCACGCCCTTGGGCTTGCCGGTGGAGCCGGAGGTGTAGAGGATGAACAAGGGGTCTTCAGCGTCCATCGCTTCCGGCGGGCAGTCCTCCGAGGCGGTCGCCATGGCCTCCTGGTACCAGATGTCACGACCGTTGGTCCAGTCGATCGTACCGCCGGTGCGCTTTACCACGACCACGGTGCTCACATTCGGACACTCGGCCAGGGCGGTATCCGCATTCTTCTTCAAGGGCACCGGGCGCCCACCGCGGATCCCCTCGTCGGCGGTGATCAGGGTCCGGCAATCGGAGTCCAGGATGCGATCGCGCAGGGAATCGGGGGAGAAACCGCCGAAGACCACGGAGTGGACGGCGCCGATCCGCGCACAGGCCAGCATGGCGACCGCGGCTTCCGGAATCATGGGCATATAGATGCAGACTCGGTCGCCCTTCTTGACGCCGCGGGCTTTGAGCACGTTCCCCAGACTGCACACCTGGCCGTACAGTTCGCGGTAGGTCAGCCTACGATCCTCCGCCGGGTCGTCGCCTTCCCAGACGATGGCGACCTGATCGCCGCGGGTGTCCAGGTGGCGATCAAGGCAGTTGTAAGCCACATTCAGCTTGCCGCCCTCGAACCATTTGATGTGGAGGTTATCGGCGTCGAAGCTGTAATCGCTGACCCGATCCCACTTTTTGCTCCAGGTTACGAACGTCTCGGCCTGCTCCGCCCAGAAACCTTCCAGATCAGCGACGGAACGCCGATACATGGCTTCGTACTTCTTGGCATCGATGTGGGCGTTGGCTGCAATCTCGGCGGGGATATCATGGACCTTGATCTCTGTCATGAGAGCCATCTCCACTTTCGGTTGGTAGGAGGCCTACGGTTACGAAACAGACACTTATTATGCTAAACGCTTGTTGCCGGCTTTGCCAGCCGTCACCTCACCGCATCGGGGCTACTGAAAAGAATTGTACCCGACGCGAATCCTTGTATCCTTTGCGCCTTTGTGGTTCAACAGTCGCAACTGCCTGCTTTGAGCTTTCCTTAAGTGAGCCTATGGCCGCAATCGATTTCAAGGTCGTTATCCCGGCCCGTTACGGCGCCAGTCGCCTTCCCGGCAAGTCGCTGCTCGGGATCGCTGGGGCATCGCTGATTCGGCACGTCTACGAACGGGCCCGGGAATGCGCCGCCAACCAGATTGTGATCGCCACGGACGATATGCGCATCGCCGACGTCTGTACCGCCTTCGGCGCCGATGTGGCCCTGACCAGGACCGATCACCACAGCGGTATGGACCGCATTGCTGAGGTCGCTGCGGCCCGTGGTTGGCCACGGGACAGCATCCTGGTCAACCTCCAGGGCGATGAGCCCTGTATGCCACCGGCCCTCATCGACCAGGTGGCGCGTGACCTGGCGGGCCACGGCGCGACCGGCATGGCAACTCTTGCCTATCCGATCCGTGATGCGCGAACGCTCTTCGATCCGCACACGGTCAAGGTGGTCACGGATACGGACGGTTACGCGCTCTACTTCTCGCGCGCCCCTATCCCTTGGCATCGGGACGAATCCCTCGAGGCGCATGAACCCCTGCCCCAGGGCGTTCGGTTCCTGCGCCACATCGGCCTGTATGCCTACCGACTCGCCTTTCTCATGCGCTTCGTCAGCTGGCAGCCCGCCCCCTTGGAGCTGGCCGAGTCCCTGGAACAGCTGCGGGTGCTCTGGCACGGTGAAACAATCCACGTGACCCAGGCCCGAGAGGAGCCAGGTCCGGGCGTCGATACCCTGGAAGATGTGGAACGGGTGGTCCGATTTCTAAAGCGATCCTGAATGGTTCGGTGTTGCCCAGAAGCTCTAAATTAGACAGGATTTACAGGATGTTTACATTTTATTAAGCCGGACCCTCTCACAAGTGCTTCTCAGGTGCTGACCGAGAGAGACTATATTGATCTCAACCTCCGCGCACACATGAAAGACGAGGGCGAAGCGACGCTTTACAACCAGGTTGTTGATTAAGAGCGCCCCCTAGATCTCACCACTTTCCTCCGACTGCATTGTGATTGCCAGCCGACATGCATCATCAGGAAAACCATCATGAGCAGCCAGAGTAATGCTTGTCCAGACTTAAACAAGAAAACCCATAGAGATTGATGGGTTAGCGGTCGGGGCGGTAACGGCATAGAAAACCAGCTGAGTACCACCAAGGTAGTGGGTATGATAGCGATTCCACCCAAGGGCAGTTGCAGTTTTATAATGCGAAATAGAGCAATAAATGGAATTAGGGTCAAGATATCGTCGTACGGCGCATGGTAAGTCCACAGTCTCGCTATAATGGCTGTAACATCCATAAGGAGCCACAAGACCTTATGTCGATAAACATATAACCACCAGCTCAATAGAACAACTAGCACCAAGAGAACCGGGAGGGCCCGGTTCCCGGCACCGATGGCGTTCATCCATTGATGAACATTGGCATATCCACCGGAATCATTCAAGGTGATCTTTGATTTGATGAGCCACTGCTTTATCAGTAAAATAGAGTTAGGCTCCTGAAACGCACATGCTGACAAGGTGATGAAAATATACATCCCAATACTTAAGAATCACCGGCTTCAGACCATTTTCATCGACTGCCAAAAGCAACATAAAAGGCACCGTAATACTTGGTTTTACCAAACAAAATAGCATCAATGATGCTACCAGGATGTCCTTGAACCACGAGGGTCGAGCCTTTCGAGCAATCAATAGGCTGGATAACAGTATGGGTAGCACATAAATGCCAAGTTGTCCGTTGCCCATTGTCCCGTCCGTGGAATACATGGAGAGAACCAACAGCAATAGTAAAGAGGCGTTCCGGATAAGTATTAGCGAAGCTTTCACGGTCAATGAGGATAATGAGCCAAACAAGGGCACCCAACGCGGTGAACGCCCACAGCCATCTGACCGGCATGGAATTGAGCCACCCCAGAAAGGGCCACAGATGGCATAGGTAGCCGGCGGGTAGACAGCCGTCTCTATTTTTTCATAGACCGGATAACCAGCGAACCAATGGCCTACTTCATTGCTTCAATAACTTTAGTGCGCGAAGCGCATCATAGTTGGAACTATGGACGTTAAGTCCCTTCACTTTCAGTCCGTGGCTTGTTCACGGATGAGGACTTTAGTCCTCCAGACTATGGACTTTCAGTCCATAGTGGTTGATTGAATCGTTGGAGCAGGTCAATTGCACCCCATTTACCGGTATCGAACAACAGTCGGTGTAGCTCGAATTTCCACTGCATAATGGCGACGATGGCCATTAATGCACTCGATAAACCCAGAATTTTAGCGCCGTGGCGTTGCCACCAAGTGCATGCGTTGGATGGTGCCTTAATGGGGTGAGTAACCATTGCTCTCAGATCTTTTTTAGGCTTTTCGATCAAGAGCGACAATATTCTTCGGACCCCGGTTTCGTGAGTTCTAATGGCATGATAGATTCAGGCAGTCTCGTCATAGCTCTTTTGTCCTTTGCTGCATTGATTCCTAACGGGTAAGTTCATGGGCAGACCGACCTGTACCGAATTTATTATAGACGCCTTCTCAGCCAACACCAAATAACACCGAACAGCACTAGTGCTCCATTTCGCCTTATTTTGCATTCTCAGAGCCCTCCCAAACGCGCCAAGGCTAGGCACCGCGCGCAGGGAATAGCTCACGCTCTCGCCAAGCACTGTAACACCGCCTTGGCGCGTTGGAGGGCTCCCTTCGGGCGCGACGAGAAGCGGTCACCTGCGGTGTTGCGCGAGCTTGAAAGAGAGGTTGCTATTCCTGCGCTCGCGCGCCTCGCATCTGGCCGCTTCTCGCCTCGCTGAGAACGTAAAATAAGGCGAAATAGAGTACTAGGATCGAACGAGACCGATCCTGAATTATTAGTGCGGGTTGGGGGATCGGACGTGTTGTGTTTCGACGCAACCTACACCCGGATTACCTCCCGTGCTGCTCGCCTGCGCGGACCTCGCCCTGCGTGTAGTATATACCCATCGATGGGCATGTTTTGGTATTCTTCCCCTCCCCCGTTATGCGGACGAATTTTCCGTGGGGATCCTACCGGCTCAGAGGCTGTCCAAAAACTAACTCATTGATTATAAAAGCATGATTGTCATCTGGCTCCCACGCTCCAGCGCGGGAGCAGGTCTTGACGCTCCAGCGTCACCAAGCCTGGCCGCTGGCGCGGCCAAGGTGGCGTTCCCACGCTGGAAATCAATAAGTTAGTTCTTAGACAGTCCTCAATAGTTAGTCGGTAGATGTCGGGGTTCGTTCCTCACCCCAACCTACGCCAACAAACCATGCTACAGACGATTCGAGAACGTGCCCAGGGCTGGATCGCCTGGGTGATCGTGATCTTCATCAGTATTCCCTTTGCGCTCTGGGGTATCCAGTCTTACCTGGGGGTCGGTACGGAGCGGGTGGTCGCGACGGTCAACGGGACCGAGATCACCGAACGCGTGCTCGACGATCACTACCGGGGGTTCAAGGCCCGGTTGCGGGATCGGTTGGGGGCCGCCTACCGTCCGGAGCTGTTCGACGACAACCTGATGCGGAATCAGGTACTCGACCAGATGATCTGGGACCGTCTCCTGATGCAAACCGCCGAGGAGCTGGGATTGCGGGCTTCGGATCGGGCGCTGCGTGGTTCCATCCTGAGCGACCCCGCGTTTCAGAAGGATGGGCACTTCGACAAGGCAACCTACGAACACATGCTCGAGTTGCAAGGCATGGTTTCCCACCAGTTCGAGGACGAGCTGCGCCGGCAAATCGTGAGTACCCAGCTATTGCGGGCCATCGTCGCCACGGAGATCCTGCCGGACAGAGAGCTTGAAGCAGCTGTCCGGCTCGATCGTCAGCAACGGCGCTTGAGTTTTATCCGGGTACCCAAGTCCGCCTTCCTGACCGAAGCGCCGATTTCCGACGCGGAGGTTGCCGCCTACTACGACGCAAATCGGTCGCGGTTTCAGATCCCGGAGCGGATACGGGTCCGATACCTGGTATTGGATGCCGGATCGATGGCCCCACCCGAGATACCCGGTGAGCAGGAGTTGCGCGAGCACTACGAAGCGGAAAAGGAGCGCTTTACCCAGCCTGAAAGGCGCCGTATACGTCACATCCTGATCGTCCTGGAGCCGGGGGCCGACGCGGCGGAAGAAGACATGGCCAAGGCGGACATCACAGAAATCCGGGAGCGGATTGCGGGTGGAGAGGACTTCGCCGCCTTGGCAAAGGATCTCTCCCAGGACCCGGGATCGGCGGTGCAAGGCGGGGATCTCGGATTCATCGAGCCGGGTTTGCTGGACCCGGCCTTCGATCAGGCCGCATTTGCCCTCGCTGCGGACCGACTCAGCGAGGTCATCCGCAGCCGCTTCGGCTATCACCTGATCGAGGTCACTGAAATCGATCCGGGGGAAACCCAGCCCTTCGAGGCGGTGAAGGGTGAGCTCATCACCGACCTGGAGCAGCGCGGTAACGAGGGATTGTTTTTCGAGCTGGCCGAGCGTCTGGCCAACCTGAGCTATGAGTCTCCGGACAGTCTGGAGCCTGCGGCCGAGGCCCTTGGCCTCAAGCTCCGGACCAGCGATTGGATCGACCGTTCCGGTGGGGAAGGTATCCTGGCTCACCCCAAGGTGCTCGCCGCCGCCTTCAGCGACGAGGTGCTTCTCGAAGGCAACAACAGCGACCTCATCGAGTCCGATCATGACCAACTGCAGGCGGTCGTACTGCGCGTACTGGAGCACGAGGAGGCAGCCGCCAAACCCCTGGATGCGGTCCGCGACGAGATCGTGACCATCCTGCGCGACCAGCGCGCCGCGGATGCCGCCGCTGCCAAGGCCACTGAATTGACGGAGGCACTGACCACCGGCGGGGCCCTGTCGGAGATCGCCGGGGACTACCAGGTGGAGGACTTCGGGCTGGTTGCACGGGATGCGGAGCAGGTACCGGCGCAGATCCTCGATTTCGCCTTTACGCTGAGTCGCCCGAGTCGAGGCAACGGAAATTACGGCAACCTGTCCCTGAACGACGGGGACAGTGCCGTGGTGATTCTGGTCGAAGTCGTGGACGGTTCCCCCGAGGACCTAGACGAGACGACCCGTGACCGGATGCGCGAGGGCCTGACGCGGGACATTGGCTACGCCTATTACGAAGATCTGTTGGCGGATCTGGAGAGCCGGGCCACTATCACCCGCAGCGCGTCAGGGAAAATGACGGAAGAAGAATAGAGATAAGGCGGACAGGGTTTTCGGGAAGTAGTGATTCCTCTCTCCGAACTGCGATTGAAAAGAAGAGCACAATTAATCCAATACTCTTGGCCTATCCCGTTCATGATCCACAATACAGAAGAAACCAAAGGGACGGTCAGTGTTATTCCTTATCTGGTGGGGTTGATGTGGGGCTATGTAAGCAATATCATTGACTTTCAAATCAAGGGTCCTGTTCCCTATAATAAGGGTACCCAAACCCCGGACCCCTATAATCACATGTTCATGTCTAGTGGGTCTCATAACTGGTGTAACCTTTAGGCTGAACTTCAAAGTAACGGACATCAAAGGCTGTTTTCTCACCAAACCTGCCGGTTGACTCTATGCACTTAACATTATGGAAACTGTTCCCATCGGTATTCTTATAATCCAAAATATCTCTCCCCTCCCAGGAGAAGTTGGAAGAAAATTTTAAATGAGCCTGTAACTGAGGGACAATTTCTTTACTCGATCGAAGGGAGTGATAGTCACAGATGGAAAATGCCGGATCGGCATGGGTAATTTTTCGATCCTCGGGAAATAGTCTGTCAAATTGAACGACGATTTTCCGCGTGTTATCTGCCAGTTTGGAAACCGATTCCAGCAAATCTCCTCCCATCATAGGACAAGATTAACAGGATGCTCAGGATTAACAGGATTATTTTTCATAAATAACAATTATAATATTCTGTGAATCCTGTACCATTAGGAGACAAGCCCGGAGATTAGGGTTCACCCCGAGCGGGGAGGATCCTCACGGAAGGATTAGCCGCAAATGGACGCAAACAAATGCAATGAGGCCAAGAACCGTCGAGGATGGCGAGCCGATGGCGACCGATTTGCGTTCATTTGCGGCAAAAAAATTCCCCATGAAAGAACCGAATAGATGTTATCGGTACTTCGGCACTATTGTACGATCTCTATGGCTGGTGGCCGCGTCCGGCGTTGCGGCGGGGCCGGGCGTCCATCTCGCCACCGCTGAGCCTGCGTTGCGGGAGGTAACCCTCACCGGGTTCACCCGGGCGCGCGCCGAGTTGCCGCTCGCAACCGAGACCGCAGGCCGGGTGGTTGCGGTCGCCTACGACATCGGTGAGACCATCGGCAAGGATGGGATCTTCGCACGTCTGGACGATACCTTCATCGAGCTGGAGCTGGCGGAGGTCGAGGTCCAACAGGAACGCCTCCGGACCCGGGTCGCCTATGATCGGCGGGAGATCAAACGCCACACCGAGCTGGCCCGCCGGAAACACACCTCCGCCTCCGATCTCAGCGCCCTGGAGCAGACCCTGCGGGACAACCGCTACGAGCTGCAGGCCCTGGAGATCAGGCAGAAGGTGCTCCGGGAGCGTCTGCTGCGCACCCGCATCCGTGCCCCCGCTGGCTGGCGGATCACCCGCCGCAACCTGGAACCGGGCCAGTGGGTGCAGGAGGGGGAAAACGTCGGCGCGGCCGCGGATTTCGCTACGCTGATCGTACCCTTCGCCCTCACCCCGGACCAGTATAGGACCCTGACCGACTCCGACAACGAGGGGATACGCCTGCATTTGCCGGATCTGAACCGGGATGTAGCCGCCTCCATCTACCGCACCTATCCCGGATTTGACCCGGTTACCCGCAAGCTTGCCGTGGATCTGGTGCTCCGTGACCGGGTCGAGCCCCACCGCGGCGGCCTGCGGGCGCGGCTCGGTCTACGGCTCCCGGAACGCACCGGGGCCGTGACCTTGCCCAGTACGGCGGTGGAGCATAGCCACGAGGAGCTCTGGGTTACTCGGGAGGACGGCCAGCGCCTCCGAGTCATACTGCTCGGAAGCGAGCAGGGGCCTGACGGCGAGCGCCTGCGCGTGGCCGCGCCGGATCTCGCGTCAGGCCAACGTTTCCGACTCCTGCGCACTTTTGCCGCAATCAACCACTATGGACTGAAAGTCCATAGTCTGGAGGACTAAGGACTGAAAGTGAAGGGACTTAACGTCCATAGTTTCAACTATGATGCGCTTCGCGCACTAAAGTTATTGAAGCAATGAACGCAAATCGGTCGCAAAAGATCCTATACTCTTGCGAATAATCGACCGCATTGCGGTTTCATCAGTAAGCGCGAGGTGCTGGCATGGCGGCAGAGACTATCGACCACACCACCCCCAAGACTACCTGCAGGCCCGACCGCTCCGAAGCGTTGAAGCGTGCCCATGAGGCCGCCGCCTATAATGCGTGGTTCCGGGAACAAGTCCAGGCCAGCCTTGATGACCCGCGCCCGAGCATGCCCGACGACGGGGCTCGCGCCAGGTTCGCTACTCGCAAGGCCGTCTTACGGCAGCAGCCCGAATGACCCGCCTGGTATGGCGGCCGACAGCACTGGCCGACCGCGCAGCCATCATGGATTACATCGCCCAGGATAACCCGGCCGCTACCGTCGATCTGGATGACGACTTTGAAGTCAAGGCTGATCTGGCCAGAAAGCGCCCGAAGTTGTACCGCGCCGGCCGCATGAAGGGTTTTCTCCTCATTTGTTTGTTCAACAGTAACTATTGCAGGTATGGGGGTCCGGGATAGTTACGTTTAACAGATGAAATGGACTGGTGTCATGTTACGCACCATGGTTACGTTAGCTTAGCACAGGGTTTGGACGAACAAAATGCCCAGACGCAGTCTCTTCAGGCTACGAGGCGCACCGACCTTCCGGTTGGGATCACTATCTGTCGGTGTTGGTGAGGCATCAGGTACCCGGGAACTAGGGCGCGTTGATATTTAACTGTAACCGACCATTCTTCAATATGTTAAATAGCTACAACACCCCACTGGTCATCGGCGCTGTTCGGCGTTATTGGGCGTTGTCAGAGCGGGCGTCGTGTTGGGTTACGGCGCATTCGACCCTGTCGCTGTGCTTTGGGATCGGACAGCGCACCTAACCCAACAACCTACACTTAAGGCGATTTCTGTCAAATGACAGATCAGCCTGCTTGTCTTTTCGTCCGTCTTCTGGGTCGCGACAACAGTTACATCGCACAACGATGCGCCTGTTGTCGCTCCTTGAAGACGAACGAATAGCCGACCCATCCTGGTCTATCATTTTCCGGCAATCGCCTAAGGCGAGGTCCGCGCAGGCCGGCAGCGCGGAAGGTCATGTGGGTGTAGGTTGCGTTAAGACGCTGGCACTGGCCTGACCGTAGATCAACGAGCCGTTGTGCGTCGAACGCAACACGCCCGACCCCCAAGCAGCGCCAAAGAACCCGGGACCGCTCTAACAAGGCCAGCCCATGCGACCTGTCGTCCGCTTTACCCTGGGCCAGCGGGTCCTGTTCAACCTGGTCTTCGTCCTGCTGATCGTAGCCGGGGCCTTTGCGGTCGGCCGCATTTCGGTCGAACGCTATCCGGAGATCAACTTCGGGAAGGTCATCATCAATACCTTTTACCCCGGCGCTTCGCCCCAGGACGTGGAGTCTCTGATTACCATCAAGATCGAAGAGGCCCTGGAGGGACTGGAGCAGGTGGAGTTCATCCGCTCCAGCTCGGTGCGGGAGCGCTCTGCGATCTTGGTCAAGTTCCGCGACGACACCGACTACGCCGCCCTCTACGACGAGCTGCGCTTCCGGGTACTCGGCATGTTGGAAGAGCTGCCGGCAGGCATCGATCCACCCCGCTTCGACCTCATCCGGACCTCCACCTGGCTGCCAGTGGTGGCCGTCAATCTGGTCGGCGAGCGCTCCAACCGGGCCCTGACCCTGATCGCCGAGGAGCTCCGGGTCCCCCTGGCACGCATTCCCGGCGTTATCGAGGCGGAGCTCGAAGGTGAACACCAACGCGAGTTCCATGTCTATTTGGATCCGCACCGACTCAGCGCCCGGGGCGTGAGCTTCGAGGAGGTCGCCCAGGCGCTCGCGGACGCCAACCTGACCATCCCCGCCGGCGACTATCAGGACAGCTCCGGAGAATTCGTGGTCCGAGTGGACGAGCGTTTCCGCTCCCGCGAGCAGGTGGTCGCCACCCTGATCCGGCGCGACCTGGACGGTTCCTTCGTGACCCTGCAGGACCTGATTTCGGAGGCCGGCGTCGGCTATCGGGACCCCCATATCATCACCTCCGTCAATGGTCGGGACTGTGTCACCATCAAGGTGCTGAAGGCCCCCGCCGGCAACGCCCTGACCATCCACCAGGAGGTCCGGCGCATCGTCGCGGAGTACAGTCCCAGCCTGGCGCGCCAGGGGGTGGAGGTCATCCTGACCCAGGACTCGACCATCTACATCGAGGCCTCCATGAGCACCCTGGGCTGGAACCTGGCCTTAGGGATCGTTTTGGTGAGCCTGATCCTCTGGTACTTCATGGGTCTGCGCAACGCCGGTCTGGTCACCGTGGGCATTCCCTTCGCCTTTCTGGTGACCATGATCCTCATGGAGCTCACTGGCAACTCCCTGAACGAAATCACCCTGTTCTCCTTCGTACTGATATCCGGGATCATCGTCGATGATGCCATCGTGGTGGTCGAGAACATCTACCGCCACGTCCAGCAGGGCGAGCCCCTGGAACAGGCCATCATCGACGGGACTGCGGAGGTGATGCTGCCGGTGATCTCCGCCACCGCTACCACGGTAGCGGCCTTTCTCCCGATGCTGATCATGACCGGCTCCACCGGGGAGTTCTTCTCCCTGATTCCCAAGGCCGTGAGCTTCGCCATCGTTGCCTCCCTGTTCGAGTGTCTGTTCATCCTGCCTCTGCACTACCTGGATTTCGGTCCCCGTCCTAGTACCTCACTCTCCGAGCGGGACAATATCCTGCTGCGGGGCCTGCGCCGCGCTACCGACGGCCTGATCCGATTCACCCTGCGCCGGCGTTACTTGAGTCTATCCCTGGCCTTCCTCGCCTTCCTGGTCTCCGTTGCCATCCTGGAGGTCTCGATCGCCGGCTTGGCGCCCCTCATTCGGATCAAGTTCTTCCCGGACGACTACAGCCTCTACTACGCCTTCGTCGAGGGCCCGGCCGGCACCGCCATCGAGCGCACGGACGCGAAGCTGCGGGAGATCGCCCGCTACATCATGGCCGACGGTCCGGGCTATGCCCACTCGGCGGCCGGCTTTGCCGGCTTTGTCTTCAACGAGGACTACGAGCAGGAGTTCGGTCACCACCTGGGTACGGTCACGGTGCCCCTACCTGATCGCAAGGTACGCGCCTTCCAGGATCCCATCGCGCACCTGGATACCATGCGTAAGCGCCTGAACGAACGCTTCGGCGGAGAGGGCTTCGAGATTCACATGCGGGCCGAGAAGGATGGGCCGCCCACCGGCAAGGACGTGAATATCCAGATCATCGGCCCCAACGAGCGCGCGGTGCTGGGGCTGTCCGACGCGCTGCTGCGGGCCCTGCGGGAGAACCCGGAGCTGGGGCCCCAGCTCACCGAGCTGACGGACAATCGGGGCCAACCCGCCCGGGTATTCCGGCTCGACGTCAACCAGTCCAAGGCCCGGGAGCTGGGATCGACCCCAGGGGATGCCGCACGGCTGGCCGCCGCCGTGCTGGACGGCCGCTACATCGGCCACTACCGCCTGAGCGACGAAGAGGTGGACCTCAAGCTGCGGATCGATCCGGCCTATATCGACGCCCCCGAGGCGGTACTCTCGATCCCGGTCCGGGAGCACCCTTCGGGGCCCGTGCACCTGGGGGATCTCGTACACCCGGTGGTCGAGATCCAGTCCGGTGAGTTCAAGCGCTACCGCGGCCAACGCAGCTTGGCCATCACCGCCAACCTCAGGCCCGGGGCCCCCATCTCCTCCCCCCTGGTCGCGGCCTGGGTCAAGCAACACTATGCAGCGATCCACGACCGGTTCGCCGGCGCCACTCTGGTCTTCGGCGGTGAGTTCGAGGAGACCCAGCGCTCTTTCGACAGCCTGACTCGGGCCTTCGGGCTGGTGGTACTGCTGATCTACCTGATCCTGGCGACCCAGTTCAAATCCTATCTGCAGCCACTGATCATCCTCTCGGCGATCATGTTCGCCGTCACCGGCGTGGTCTTCGGCACCCTGGCGACCCAGACCCTGTTTACGGTCAACAGCTTCATCGCCGTTGTCGGCGTCACCGGCGTGGTGGTCAATGACTCCCTGGTCCTGCTCGACTTCATCAACCGCCGCTACCGGGAGGGCAAGACGCGCCGGGAGGCGGTGACCGAAGGTGTCCATGTACGCCTGCGCCCCATCATCCTGACTACCCTCACCACCACCCTGGGGCTGCTCCCCATGGCTCTAGGCATTCCCAACTATTCCCTCATCTGGGGCACCATGGCCTCGGCCTTTGTCACCGGTCTGGCTACTGCCACCTTCCTGACCCTCTTCATCGTCCCCGTCGCCTGGGATCTGCTCATGGAAACCAAGGAGCGGAGGGCTACTAAGCGGAAGCAAAAGGCGGCTGCCGAGGCTTGAGGGTCCCCGAAGACCTGTTCCTGAATTCTTTGGTGCGGACTGGAGGACCGGACGGGTTGCGGGTAGTGGTTAATTTTTAAATGCCACCCTAACCAGCAGCTGGCAATAGGTCCATATTATAGCGGTGCAGGAAGAGTTTCAAACAGATCTCGTGCATTTTAACGCATTTGGAAAAAGACAACGTCTTACGCACGAAGCGTGCTAAATGCTGTCGCAAGGTATTATTCCAACGCTCAACGTGGGCTGTTTCTCCAGTTTTTTTGCCGACAGGGTTATGTTGCTCGTTCGGAATAACGGCTTGATAAGCTTTCCAATAGTCGGTGAAAACAAGCGCTTTTTTATAAGCGAATGGTATGCGATTCCAGAGTATTTGGCATGTCTTTTCACTTCGATCACCACACGCATCAGCAATAACCTCTCGGGTCTCCCTGCTCAGTGCGATCCAGACCCAAATTTTGTTTCTTTTTAAAGACATAAGAGCACAACTCATCCATTTCCAACACCGGTGTTTGCTCTGGACCAATCGGTGTCAGCGTCGCTTCAAGAGGAGGGAGCGTGTCCGCTTTTTCTTTTAACCAAGCGCTCAATGTTTGACGACAAACCCCATGCGTACGCTCGATCCCACGCATACTTGAGCATTCCTGATAAGCTTTTATGATGAGAGTTTTCGCTTCCTCCGTATAGCGATTTTGGGGTTCAAGTACACCCTAAGTGCCACAGGTTTTACAGTGGTATTGTTGGTTTCCGCACGCATTTAGGCCGTTTTTTAACCTCTTTGCTATGACATTTTCGACAGGCATGTACTTTAGTCTCAATAACCATGATTGAAAACCCCTTTGATTGATTTTAAGGTGGCAGTAGCCAGACCGGTGACAAAGGCCGAGGCCATGGTGCCCCAGATGAGGGAATAGTTGGGAGTGCGTCCACCATCCAAAGATGTGGTTCGCGCTCTCCGGTGGTGCCATCCTGTAAGACCTACCGTGCCCACCACATCGCCCACCGCATCGTCGATGCGGTTCGCGGTCGGGATTAGTGTAGTTCTGCCACGGCGTACCGCGCTCACTGCATCATCTACGGGCTTTGCCGATCTGCGCGTTCAGCTCGCCCTGCCGTGGCAGTGCTTGTATTTTTTGCCGGAGCCGCAGGGACAGGGCTCGTTGCGCCCGATTTTGCGCTGCTCGCGCACATAGGGCCGCTGTCGCTCGGCGCGGTCTGCTGCTGGTTGTTCCTGCTGCCCGTTGTCCAGTCCATGGAAGGCCTCGTGCTTGAGCTCGAACGCCTGTTCTGGCAGCTCCGTCGCGCCGAGGGGGGGTAGCTCGTCCATGGTTCGAAGCTGCACTTTGAACAGGGTCGTGACGACTTCCTGCTTGATGCCGTCCAGCATGGCGCTGAACATCTCGAAGGCCTCTCGTTTGTATTCCTGCTTCGGGTTCTTCTGGGCATAGCCGCGTAGGTGGATGCCCTGACGCAGGTAATCCATGGCCGCCAGATGGTCCTTCCACTGGGTGTCGAGCGTCTGTAGCATCAGGGTCTTCTCGATTTGACGCATGACGTCCGCGCCTACGGTCCGTTCCTTTTCCGCATACCGAGCGATGACCTCATCGCCGATGCGCGTGCGCAGGGTCTCCTCGTGCAGGTCCTGATCCCGGTCCAGCCAGTCGTCGATCGGCCATTCGCCGCCGAAGCCCTCGGCCAGGGCCTGCTCCAGGCCGGGGGTGTCCCATTGCTCCTCCAGGCTCGCAGGCGGTATGTAGCTATTGATGGTCTGTGCGAGTACATCGGCCCGCATGGCCGTGACCGTATCCGAGACATCCGTGGTGTCCATCAGGTCGCGGCGTTGTTGGTAGATGACCTTGCGTTGGTCGTTGGCCACGTCGTCGTATTCCAGCAGCTGCTTGCGGATGTCGAAGTTGCGTCCTTCGACCTTGCGCTGGGCGTTCTCGATCGCCTTGGTGACCCAGGGGTGCTCGATGGCCTCTCCCTCCTCCATGCCGAGCTTCTGCATCATGTTGCCGGCTCGTTCGGAGGCGAAAATGCGCATCAGGTTGTCTTCCAGGGACAGGAAGAAGCGGCTGGACCCCGGGTCGCCCTGACGCCCGGAACGGCCCCGCAGCTGATTGTCGATGCGCCGTGACTCGTGGCGCTCGGTGCCCACCACATGCAGCCCGCCGGCGGCGATAACCGCGTCGTGACGTTGTTGCCAGTCCGCGCGGATGGCCGCTTCGGCGTTGGGGTCGGGGTTGTCATCGAACTCGACCTCCAGGTTGCCGCCCAGGACGATATCCGTCCCGCGCCCGGCCATGTTGGTGGCGATGGTGATCGCACTCGGACGCCCGGCCTGGGCGATGATGCCCGCCTCGCGCTCGTGCTGCTTGGCGTTGAGCACCTGGTGCGGGATCTTCTCCTTGACCAGGAGCCCGGCGATGAGCTCCGAGGTCTCGATGGAGGCCGTGCCCACCAGCACCGGCTGCCCCCGCTCCACGCAGTCACGGATGTCTTCGACGATGGCCCGATATTTCTCCTGCTGGGTGAGGTAGACCAGATCCCCCATGTCATCGCGGATCATGGGCTCATTGGTGGGGATCACCACCACCTCCAAACCGTAGATCTGCTGAAACTCGAAGGCCTCGGTATCGGCGGTGCCGGTCATGCCCGAGAGCTTGGGGTAGAGGCGGAATAGGTTCTGGAAGGTGATAGAAGCCAGGGTCTGGTTTTCCTGTTGGACCTGGACCCCCTCCTTGGCCTCCACGGCCTGGTGCAGACCCTCCGACCAGCGCCGCCCCGGCCTGGTGCGGCCGGTGAATTCATCGACGATGACCACCTGGCCGTCCTTGACGATATAGTCCACGTTCTTCTGGAACAGGGCGTGGGCCCGCAGGGCGGCGTAGACGTGGTGCATCAGGACGATGTTGGCCGGATCGTACAGGCTCTCGCTCGTGCCCAGCAGGCCCAGCTCGGCCAGCATCTCTTCCACTTTCTGGTGGCCGTCCTCACTGAGATAGAGCTGGCGTGCCTTCTCGTCCACCGAGAAATCTCCGGGGCCGAAATCCGGCTGCCCTTCTGCGTTGGTGATGGGCTCCTGGCGCGTAAGGCTCGGAATGATCTGGTCGATCTGCTGGTAGAGGGCGGTGTTGCCCTCCGAGGGGCCGGAGATAATCAGGGGCGTGCGGGCCTCGTCGATGAGGATGGAATCCACCTCGTCCACGATGGCATAGTAAGGGTCGCGCTGTACCCGCTGCTCGGCCTCGAAGGCCATGTTGTCGCGCAGGTAATCGAACCCGAACTCGTTGTTGGTGCCGTAGGTGATGTCGGCGGCGTAGGTCTCCCGCCGCGTGACCGGACGCATATGCCGGTAACCCTGGCCCGCGGGCGGCTCATAGTCCGGATCATAGTGGTAGGAGGTGGCATCCGGCCCCAGGCCCCCCGAGGAGTTGATCACCCCCACGGTGAGACCCAGGAAGCGATAGAGCCTGCCCATCCACTCCGCGTCGCGGCGGGCCAGGTAATCGTTCACCGTGATCACGTGCATGCCCTGTGCGGGCAGGGCGTTCAGGTAGGCGGCGAGGGTCGCCACCAAGGTCTTACCCTCACCGGTGCGCATCTCGGCGATCTTGCCGTCGTTCAGGACCATGCCCCCGATGAGCTGGACGTCGAAATGCCACATGCCCAATACACGCCGGCCCGCCTCGCGCACCACGGCAAAGACCTCGGGGAGGAGATCCGCCAGGGTACCGCCCGCTTCCAGACGCGCGCGGAACTCGCCGGTCTTCGCCTGTAACTCGGTATCGGAGAGCTGCTCAATCCGGGGCTCCAGGGCATTGATTTGGGCGACCTGCTTCGACATCCGCTTGATCAAGCGTTCGTTGCGGCTGCCGAAGACCTTCTTGAGCAGAGTGTTGACCATCGATTGGAATTACCGAGATGAGAGAAATAGCGGAATCATACTGAAAATGCCCAAGCGACGCAGTTAGCGAAGGTTGGCGCACAGGTTAGCAGATCGGTTTTCCCGGTGCTGGAACACTCCCGGTCGGTAGGCGCGGGCAAGCCCCGCACCTATCGCTGCCGTCCGGTCGGTCGACGGCGATAGGTGCGGGGCTTGCCCGCGCTTTCCTGGGCATTTGCTCGCCCGGCGCGGTGGCTTTCCGGTCCAGCGCCGGCAAGCCGGCGCTACCGCGCATGGCGGACTACCGCGGTCGCGGTTGACGCCTGAAATCTGGAAGCAACGTGTTAATCGAAAACATCTTTATACGCGCTTGCCCTGGTCCGGCGCAGGGCGAGTGCGCATCCGAGGTGCCGCTTTGAAGGTACGGTCAGCCGTCAGGTTATGATACGGCTTGTCATCTCGACCGCAGAGAGAGATCTTACGCAGTAACGATGTTGTTTGGGCGGTAGTGCTTGATGCGTAGTGATGAACTTCCTGCTGAGTGATCGTTCAAACCCCATCGCGTCATTCCGGCAGGGATTGCTGGAATCCAGTGCCAGGGATGGCAGAAACAGTGGGGGTCTGAACGATTACCGTGTTGAACCTTTTTCCGGAGGAGATAATTACACGATCGCTACCCACTCTAAATGTCAACACCACCTAGCATCCTGCAATGCGATCATTCTTCCGCTTATTGGCTATTGCTCCGAGCGGTAGGCTGCTACTCCTGGCAGTCATGATGTTTCTTGCCAGCATGACCGAGGGTATCGGCATATTGCTGCTGGTGCCGTTGCTGGGCCATTTGCAGAGCGATCAACTGGGTGCCACCGAGAGCTCGGTTACCCAGACGATCGCCGATATCTTAGCGGCCATTGGCCTGCCGCTAACGACCGGGGTCCTGCTGGGTCTCTTTCTGGGACTGGTAGTGTTCCGCAATCTGGTGCAGTTTACCCGCGGCTGGTATGCGGCCCGTTTCCAACACCAGCTGACGGATAATCTCCGACGCGACTGTTTCGATGCCCTGTTGCACACGGAATGGCACCGGACCAACAGCGGGCGCCAGTCAGATCATGCCAGCCTGTTGCTGACCGATGTCAGCCGCGTCGGCGTGGGCCTGAACGCCAGCCTGTCACTCTTGGCTGGAAGTGCGACTATGGCAGCGTATATTGCTGCAACCTTCGTGCTGTCCTGGCAGATGACATTGATCGCTGTGTTCAGTGGCGGTCTGGTGTTTCTACTCCTGGCCGGACAGCGCCGGCGTACCCTGGGGCTCGGCCGGGATCTGAGCGGGGCCAACAAGGGTATCCACCAGGTGGTGCAAGAAAGCCTTGCGGGCATGAAATTGACCAAGATCCTGGGCAATGAAAAACGGCACCTGGAACAATTCGAGCAGGTGATTCGGCGCCTCCGTGAGAAGCAGGAGCACTACCTTGCCAGCGAAGGTCTCTCACGTGCTCTCTACCAGACCGGCGGTGCCCTGCTGTTGGTGATCTATCTCTACCTAGGGCTCGGCCTGTTGCAGCTACCCATTGCGGAACTGCTGATCCTGGTGTTGGTCTTCGGGCGTTTGATCCCCCAGTTTGCTAGTGCTCAGCAACAGTACCATCACTGCCTACATGCCCTACCGGCACTGGATGAGACGCGGCGCCTGCTGACCGACTGTCGGTTGCATGCCGAACCCCAGGGTGCATCGGACACCGCACCGCGGCCGCTTTCCAACACCATCTGTCTCGACCGGGCCCGGGTCCGGTATCCGGAACGCAAGCGGCCGGCCTTGGATGGGATTTCGGTATGCTTCACGGCCCACACGACCACGGCCATTATGGGGGCCTCCGGGACCGGCAAGAGCACATTGGCCGATGTCCTAATGGGATTACGGGCCTTGGACGAAGGGCACCTGCTGGTGGACGATAAGGTCATCGCAGGCAAAGACCGAATCGCCTGGCGGCATTCGGTGGCCTATGTACCGCAGGAGGTCTTTCTCTTCAACGACAGTATTCGCAACAATTTGCTCTGGGGGTGGGCCGATGCCTCCGAGGAGGAGCTGAGATTCGCGCTACAATGGGCCGCGGCGGATTTTGTGCTGGACCTGCCCCGACAACTGGATACCCCGGTCGGAGACGGCGGGATACGTCTGTCCGGGGGCGAACGACAGCGTCTGGCCCTTGCCCGTGCCTTGTTGAAAAAGCCCTCGTTACTGATTCTGGACAAGGCCACCAGCGCCCTGGACAGAGCAATCAACCACTATGGACTGAAAGTCCATAGTCTGGAGGACTAACGTCCTCATCCGTGGACAAGCCACGGACTGAAAGTGAAGGGACTTAACGTCCATAGTTTCAACTCTGATGCGCTTTGCGCACTAAAGTTATTGAAGCAATGAAGCCCGGGTGCGCGAGGCCATCAAATACCTGCAGGGTGATCTCACCGTGATAATCATCGGGCACCGGTTGGCCACATTGGAGCACGCGGATCAAGTGATCGTGCTCGAAGCCGGGCAGATCCGCGCCCGAGGCCCTTGGGATGAAATTCAAGGCATGCTCGAGTCGGAGATATGAGCAGGGCTACCGAGTAGTAATCACTCTTGAAACATAGCCGGTAGTGGCTAAATTCTAAGTGGTATGGTTGTGCGAAGTAATGATTTGAACCCCCCTGTTTTTGCCATCCCTGGCCCTGGATTCCGGCACTCCCTGCCGAAATGACGAGGGCGGAGCTGGCAGACTTCACCACTTAGGACCGTAGGGTTGATACTACCTGCCCTCTGCCCTCTGCCCTCTGCCCTCTGCCCTCTGCCCTCTGTCCCCTGATAACTGACAACTGATGAAGGATCCTAGACAGTCTCTTACCGTTGCCGGATCGCTCTTCCTATACTCAACTGATGCCGACACTACTCGACCAGGGCCACGGCCTTTACCTGGGCATAGACCCGCTTGCCCGGGGTCAGCTGTAAGCGCTCGGCCGATTTGCGGGTGATCCCGGCCAGCAAGGGGGTACCGGCGAGATCCAGGCGGACCAGGATGCGCGCCGCGCCGTTTTCCACCAGCCCTGCGACCAGGGCCGGGAAGATATTGAGGATGCTGGTATCGGTCTGGGGTTGCAGAGTGATACTCACATCGTGGGCCAGCACCCGTAGGCGCGCCTTGTGACCGATGGGCAGACCGATGCGGGCGACGCTGAAGCGGCCCCCGGAGAAGTCGAGATAACTCAGGTGATAGGCCGGGTCGTGGGCCGCGATCTCCGCCTCGATGATAGCGTCGGCCTCAGTGCCCAGGCCACGGGCGAGGTCGAGACGGGCCCGCAGGTCGCCGAGACGGCCGGAGGCACGCACGCGCCCGGCCTCGAGTAGGACCAGATGGTCGGCAAGCCGCGCCACCTCGTCCGGGGCGTGACTCACATAGAGGACCGGCATCGCCAGCTCGTCATGCAAGCGCTCCAGATAGGGTAGGATCTCCTGCTTGCTGTTACGGTCCAGCGAGGCCAGGGGCTCGTCCATCAGCAGCAGGCGCGGGCTGGTCAGCAGGGCGCGGGCGATGGCTACCCGCTGGCGTTGCCCGCCGGACAGACGATCCGGCCGCCGTTCCAGCAGGTCCCGGATTCCCATCAGGTCGGCCACTTCATCGGGCCGCACGCGACGCTCGCCGGGGGCGATGCGCGTGAGGCCGTATGCGAGGTTGCGCTGTACCGACAGGTGTTGGAACAGGCCCGCCTCTTGAAACACGTAGCCGATCGGCCGCCGATGGGGCCTTAGGAACAGCCGCCTGGCGTCGTCCTGCCAGGTCTCGGCGCCGACCCGGAGCCGGCCAGCCATGCGCTGCAACCCCGCCACACAGCGCAGGATGGTCGTCTTGCCGCAGCCCGAGGGACCGAACAGGGCGGTGATGCCCTGCATCGGGCAGTTGAACCGCACCTCGAGCGAGAAGCCGCCGAGCGATCCCGCAAAACGCGCCTGGATGTACTCGTCTGCGCGCGTCACAGCTTAGTACGGCAGTAGCGGTAACATGGGAATCATTTTTATCCGCAAATGAACGCGAATAAACGCAAATCGGTCGCAAAAGATGAAAAATGATAGACCAGGATGGGTCGGCTATTCGTTCGTCTTCAAGGAGCGACAACAGGCGCATCGTTGTGCGATGTAACTGTTGTCGCGACCCAGAAGACGGACGCAAAGACAAGCAGGCTGGTCTGTCATTTGACAGAAATCGCCTTAGTCCACAGATTACGCAGATTCTCACGGATTGTTTCATTTTTATTTTAAGTGGAGAAGTTTGCCAGTCCCTACCCTGTCATTCTGGCAGAGAGTGCCGGAATCCAGTGCCGGGGATGGCAAAAACAGCGGGGATTCGAATCATCAGGTCGCATAACCATGCCACTTTAAATTAATCACTACCCGATTCTTAGTCCATTTGCGTGCAGTTGCGTTTATTTGCGGATAAATTTTCCATGAAAATCCTACCGGCTCGATGTTATCGGTGACCGGGAGCATCCGTACCCGCCCGTCCGATACGCCTTTCGAGCAGGAAGGTGGTCAGAATGACGACGAAGGAGAACACCAGCATGCTTCCGGCCAACAGATGGGCCTGGCTCCATTGCAGGGTCTCCACATAGTCATAGATCGCGATCGACAACACCTTGGTCTCGCCGGGGATATTGCCGCCGATCATCAACACCACACCGAACTCACCCACCGTGTGGGCAAAGCCCAGCACGGTGCCGGTCAGGAAGCCGGGGCGCGCCAGCGGGACGGCCACCGACCAAAAGGCGTCCCACGGCGAGGCCCGCAAGGTGGCGGCGATCTCGAGGGGGCGCTCCCCGAGGGCCTCGAAGGCGTTGCGGATGGGTTGCACCACGAACGGCATCGAGTAGAGCACCGAGCCGATCACCAGGCCCTCGAACCGGAACGCCAGCGAGTGCCCGCCGAACAGACCGGCCACCCATCCGCCCGGACCATTGGGGCCTAACGCCACCAACAGATAGAATCCCAATACCGTCGGCGGCAGGACCAGCGGTAGGGCCACCAGGGTGGCCACCACCTCCTTCCACACCGATTTGGAGCGGGCCAGCCACCAAGCGATCGGGGTACCCAGGATCAGCAGTACCAGGGTGGTGATCGACGCCAAGGCCAGGGTCAGCCGGATCGGCGACCAGATCCCGGCCAGCTCAGACATGGGTCAGCCGGCGGGACGCCGGCGCCCCCACCCCCGCGCTCCTCCCGGCCGACCAGGCACAAGCCGGCGACCGGTCAGTTGCCGGTATCATAGCCATAGCGCATCTTCACCGCGGCCGCCGCTGGGCCCTTTAGAAAGGCCATGAACCCGTGGGCCGCCCGGTTGTCCACGCCGCGCCGCAGCAGGACCGCATCCTGATCCAGCGCCGGGTGGAGGTGATCCGGCACCAGCCAACGCGATCCTGCATGATACTGGGCAAGCTGGGACAAAGCGACGAAGCCGACCTCAGCATTGCCGGTCTCCACGAACTGATAGGTCTGGGCGATATTGTTGCCGTGCACCAAGCGGGGGGCGAGTCCGGCGTAGACCCCCAGGGTCTGCATCACCGCCACCGCCGCCGCCCCATAGGGTGCGGTGACCGGGTTGGTGATGGCGACCTTGGTGATACCGGGGTTGCGCAGCGTCGTCGCGTCCGTGACCAGCGATTCGTCCCTGCTGAACAGCACCAAACGGCCCCTGGCATAGGTGAAGCGACTGTCCGCGACGGCCAGGCCCGCGGCGACCGCCTGGGCGGGCCGTACCTGATCGGCGGCGAGGAAGACCTCGAAGGGGGCACCCTGGGTAATCTGGGCGTAGAGCTGGCCGGTGGAGCTGAAGCTGTAGCTGGCCTCATGCCTCGTCGCCTGCTCGAACAAGACGCCGATCTCCTTGGCCGCCGCAGTGAAATTCGCGGCCACCGCGACCCGTACCCTTGCTGCCAATGCCGGTGGGGCAGGGATCGAAAGCATAAGCACCATCACTAGCAGGCCAGTGAGAGTGCGTAGGCCAAGGGTTGCGACGGGTATTCTCTTCACGGGAAACGGCTGGGCATCAAGTCCCGCCTGCCTGGTGCATAACCGCGCGAGACTTGAGAGTTAGCATGGGGTCCGCTGTGCGGACCGTTGGCGTATTGTGGCCATTTGGTACATGAAAACAGTCGGTTAGGGTTAAGTGTCAACAGGACCTAGTACCAACGTAGATTGGAGCCCGAAAGGGGGTGATACCCTCGTGACCGAAGCACATCCAGCCCATGCTGGCGCCAGGCCTGTATCCAGGCATCTACGGCCTTGCGGGCACGCTCGACCCGCTCTCTACTGTTTCCGATCCTGCGAGGATTTTCACGGGGCAATTTCAAATCGTACAGCAATGGAGTCATGGCAAAATGAATATCGCCATGATAGATAGCTGAAATCAAGTACAAAGCGGCGACTTCCACGGTTATCACCCAGTCCCGTTTTGACTCGGGTATCTCGAAGCGCTCGCTTGGAATCGGCAGTAACATGCTGGCGGTCGGATCCATAAGAGATCTTCCCGTAAAGTAGCGTTGGTCGTTGCGTAATGCGAGGAGTCGCTCGAAAAGTCGATCACCCCGGCGCCCCACTTCGACGGCGGCGGGGCTCGACTTTTTAAAGTCGCGACTTGTCAACCTGTGAACGAGTTCTGCGTTACTGAGTCGGCCCGTTTCCGGGGCCCAGCTGTAAAAGTCGAATGCCATTTCTTTGGTCTTGCTATAGAGGTGTTGGTTGCTACAGCTCGGATTGTATTCCGGGCAGAAGGCGCAGTGACTATATAGGATACCCGCTATGATTGCTTTCAAATAGCACGTTTCTCCTATATTTTCCCAATCCACTATTTTGTCCAGACCTCTTGTGTTGCATTCGGATCAGGCCATGCCCGGTCCGGCGGGTCCGAGTGTTCCATTGTTTCCAGTCCACCCAACCCCGTCACCTCCGTAACATTTCCCGCGGAATCGATCTCGCTGACGGTCACACTATGGACGATTTTGCCACCTTGGTCACGATAAATGAGGACGTCACCAGGTTGAGGCGTATTTGTTTCGGAAAAGTCTCCGCCCTCGAGTAACTTGTCGACTTCACTGTTGTTGATCCAGTATTCACCGTCGGTAAAGGTTACACTGTGACAATCGGTGTCCATACGCGCATCAGGTACGATGTTACCTATTGTTGCATCATACCGCCCAAGCGATTTGGTTGCCTTTATGGTGGATCCATCCTGAAGCACCAACTCGTACTCTTCAACCACAAACATGTCATCTGGAGCACCACTATGTCCAGCTAGAGACGGATCACCGATTTTCCGTGCCACGATATTGCCGTTCTCGTCGTGTTTAAAGACCAAACTACCGCGCTTCGATACCGGCGGATTGCTCGGACCGATGAGAAAGGTCGTGCTCCCAGTGGTGATGACATCCCCCCGCGCCGTGACATCGCCCAGTCTGGCGGCGGGCCTGCCGTTGGTCGGCATCGTCGGCTCGCCGGCGGTGCTGGTGTCCTCCCGCGAGGCGGCGTCGGTTGTCTGGTTGTCGTTGCGAGTGGTTGGCTTTGACATCGTGTGTAATGGACGAACGTTTGACCTAGCTGAGGGGGTAGTGGCTAAATTTTAAGTGGAGAAGTTTGCCAGCCCCTACCCCGTCATTCTGGCAGGGAGTGCCGGAATCCAGTGCCAGGGATGGCAAAAACAGCAGGGATTCGAAATCATGAGGTCGCACAACCATGCCAATTTAGATTTAACCACTACCCAGGGGAAAATGATCCGGTTGCTTCAACCATCCGCAGATTACGCGGATTCTCACAGATTAAAAACGCAACGATCCGTGACAATCCGTGTAATCTGCGGATAAAAAAGAGCATGTGAGAAGTTGTCTGGTTAAAACGGATCCTAGCGTCGTGTTGCGTTATGCTGTATTGTTTCCCCTAGGCGTTTTCTCGCGCGTCTTAACGCAACCTGCACTTAAAGCGAGGTCCGCACGTGCAGGCCGCGGGGGGGATCATGTGGGTGTAGGTTGCGTTAAGACGCTGGCACTGGCTTGGCCGTCAATCAACGAGCTGTTGTGCGTCGAACGCAACACGTCAAATTCCCAAGCAACGTCAAACAACTCAGGATTGCTCTTAACCGGACAGCTTCTGATCTTTTGCGACCGATCTGCGTTCATTGCTTCAATAACTTTAGTGCGCGAAGCGCATCATAGTTGAAACTATGGACGTTAAGTCCCTTCACTTTCAGTCCGTGGCTTGTTCACGGATGAGGACTTTAGTCCTCCAGACTATGGGCTTTCAGTCCATAGTGGTTGATGCGGTTCAAATAAGACGTTACTATGCCGACAGGATCCAAACACCGACCGCCGCGGACCCCATCCGCTCCGGCGGCGGTCCGGCTGCAGAAGGCCCTGGCAGACGCGGGTCTGGGCTCACGCCGCGAGATCGAGGACTGGATCCGCGCCGGGCGGGTGCGGGTCAACGGCAAGCCGGCCAAGCTGGGTGACCGTATCGAGCCGGCGGACCACATCCGAGTCGACGGCAAAGCGGTCAAACGCCGCCCCGCGCGCCGGACGGAGCTACGGGTCATCGCCTACAACAAGCCGGAAGGCGAGCTGGTGACCCGCCATGACCCGGCGGGCCGACGCACTGTATTCAGCTGCCTGCCGCGCCTCAAGACCGGGCGCTGGATCGCCGTCGGCAGGCTCGACATCAACTCCTCCGGTCTCTTGCTCCTGACCAACAACGGCGAGCTGGCTAACCGACTCATGCACCCCGCCACGGCGCTGGAGCGGGAATACGCCGTCCGCATCCTGGGTGAAGTGCCGGAGGAGGCCCTGGTGCGGTTGACCCACGGCATCGTACTCCAAGACGGACCGGCCTGTTTCGAGGAAATCGTCGCATCGGGCGGGGAGGGCGCCAATCGCTGGTTCCATGTCCTGCTGCGCGAAGGCCGCAACCGGGAAGTGCGACGCCTATGGGAGACCGTCGGCTGCCGGGTCAGTCGGCTCAAGCGCGTTCGCTTCGGCAACATCATCCTGGGGCCGCGGATACTCGCTGGCCACTGGCGCGACCTGACCCGAGACGAACTCACAGACCTATTGGCACTTGCGGGTATGGAACGACCCCCTGCACCCGCCCGCCGGACAGATAAGACCCGATCGCCGGCAAGACATCAGAATGCGACAGCGTCTCGCGACCCGAACAAGCCGAAAAGAAAGCAGATTCGTACCAAGACCCAAGGCCACAAGCCGCGGGTCCGGTGAGCGGATGCGGTTCGTTTCACTCACCGCATCCTACGACTATCTTCCTATTCCGGGGTCAGGAGCCATGGTGAACCCCGCATACCGGACCCAGGATACTATACAGGGCAGCGGGCAGGTAGGGGACAGGACCAAGATGATGTTTGTGTTTGATTCGGCGCGGATGATTGGTTCTTTGTTCTACCGTCCGGGTAGCGCCCAATCTACTCAGAACTTTACTGCTTCGAACGCTACGCCCTTTCTTTACGGCACAGTCGCTCAGCTTTTAGTTGGTGTACAATTTGGCGAGCAATTCCTGGCAACGTTGATGATTGTCCCTGGCGTCCTGCAAATCCTTCACCAATTTGTCCCTTTCTACTAAGAGGTCGTTCTTCTCCCGCTGAACGGTAGCAAGAAAGCTATCCCTCTTTCTTTTTTCCAAAAGCCTGTCCCTCTCCTGCTGAACGCCAGTGAGATGAGCCCATGTTCCCAACACCGCAGCTACCCCAACCGTGGCAATGAATGTAATGTGGGTGTAGGGTAGAGGAAGTTTCTCCCTGTATTCGGGGAACAACCAAAGCGCCCAAAGTATTGACAGGACCAAGCCAATCAGAAAGACTAGGATCGATCCTTTGATCGCTTGGGTAGCTTTCGATCCCGAGTCGATTAGGTTTTTTGGCAATTTGACCGATAATGTTGTTTCGTTCGCTTCTTTACCATCTTGTTTGGCCATCCGATCTCTCCCTTAGCAAGTTCCAACCTTCCCGTCTGCCTCTTCCTTTTGCTTCTGCCACCGCCGTTCCAATGCCTCCGGAATCAGTTTCTGTAGGCGCTGGAGATAATTGCCGGGTGCGGTTCGGGAAACATAGTCGTAGGCGCCTTTGGCAATGGTCTCGGGTGCCGCATAGGCAGTTACCAGGATTACCTGGGTCCAGAGATCCTTTTTCCTGGCCGCCCTGGTCACATCTAGCCCAGCCTCGTTTGTCTCCATACGCAGATCTGTAATAACCAGATCGAAGTCGTTCTCATCAATCAACCGGATGGCATCCGCGGCACTCTTTGCTGTCGATATCTGGCCCCCGGTAGTCTCGGATGCGACGAACTTCAGCTGTTCAAGAAGCCCAGGTTCGTCGTCCGCAACCAATGTTTGAACTTCCGACATGGTCATTTCACCTCTTAGTTGTTTGGAAACTCGATGTTTAATAAGGGAAGACGGATGACAAAACGGGCGGTTTCACCCGGTGTGCCCGTCTCCTCAATCGTACCCCTGTGTGCCTCGATGGATTGTTTAATGGTTGTGAGCCCGAGTCCTCTCTGCCTACCCTTGGTAGTCGAAAAAGGCTCGAAGATCGATCGCTTCTGTTGTTCAGGGATTCCGGGACCCGGATTGATGACCTCGATACGTAGCCAGTTGCCCCCTCCTTCTTGGTAGGCACGGATCGCGATGTAGGGATCGGTCACCTGTGCACTTTCCATGCTCTCCAGCGCGTTTTTAATCAGCTCCGCGAAGACATCCGTGAGCAAGATCTCGTCACCCATCAGCGCCATGGACGGTTCAGGATAGTCGATAATGAGGCGTACCCCGCCGAGTCGGTCACGATTTTCCTGCTCGACCCTTGCCAGCAGATCTCCCAGAGCCAACGGTCGCAGATCGGGTTCAGCAGGTTTCAGCAAACTGCGCCAGCGTGTGAGCAGCGCCTTGCTCGTCTCGAATGCCTCCTGATGTCGGTCGAACAAAATCTTATGCTCATTGCCGACCGCATCTCCCAGCGAGCTCTGTAGGACAAAGGCCGATCCCTCGGCCTGGGCGATCCGGTTGCCGATGCTGTATGCGGCCTGGCGGGCGAAATCCCGCCAAGCGGTTTCTCGCTCCTGCACAAAGCGATTACGCAGGTTCAGGTTCTCGATTGCTATGGCCGCAACCCCTGCATAGGTTTCAAGGCCGGTCCGATCCCTCTCGTCGATTGTCCGCTCCTTCATCAGAAACCGGTAATCCACCACCAAGACCCCTCCCGCCTTGGCGTGACCCACCAGGGAGACACAGGCGAAGGCCCGTTCCTCCTCTTTGGAGTCGGTGATCTCGCGGAGGGTTGTACGAAAGGGATCGGGCGCGCTGTCTCCTACGATGATTGCTTTCCGCTCGACAAGACAACGGTGGAAGGCGCCGCCCAACTCCTGCACGGAAAACCGCTGTCGTTTGGTCGCCTGACTCAACGGATAATCATTCGCTTTTTCTGCACGGAGGTCGGCTTGGAACTGCTTGGCCTGTTCCAGATACCAGTGGAGGTTAGCCTCAGGGCTATTCGGAAGTTGATTTTCCTGAATCTTGAGATCTTCCTAGGTCTCGCCCGCCTCTTGCTTCGTCTTGGGTCCGATTGCCAGTTTGCCGTAGATCCTGTCTCCCTCTTCATCGTTTTCATCGTTCAAGAAGAGTAGGGCACGGCTAAAGCCGAGCCCGATGCCCGCCGTTATCCCGGTCAACAACAATCGCAGGATAGTATCGATGTCATGCCGCGGATCCTGGATACGGGAATAGATGACACTCAAAAAACGCAGGGGCTGGATTTGACGTTCGAGTTGTTTATAGAGATTCACACTATGTACAGCGATCATCGCCTGGATGGCAAAGGTCTCCAGCAGGCCGAGATCATCTTTCCCGAAGGCGCCCAGCTCCGGGTGTTCCATATTGAGTACACCCCACAGACCATTCTCATCTTGCAAGGGGACGGCGAGCTTGGCCCGGGTCTCGGGTATAACTCGGTAATAGATCTCCCGCCATTCGGGAGCTGTGACATCCTCGACCAGGACCGGCATTCGGGTCCGGGCCACCTGTCCAACAATACCCTGGGATAGGTCCTGGCGGTAAAACTGACCTTCTTCGGGAAACCCATGCTGGGCGACCAGATTAAGCGTTTCTTGCGAGCGGTCATATCGGAAAAAAGAGCCAACCTTTGCACCTGTGATATCCATGGCCTCTTGGAGAATCAGATCCATGACGCGCTGGTTGTCGGACGCACCGGTGACGATGGCCTGATCTACCCGACGCAGGGCCTCTTGTTCCCTGACCTTTCGGCGCAGATCCTGTCTGATTTGCTCCTGGTCACGGGTCGCCTTGATGGTCAGAGCCGCCACTGCCGCCAAGGTCGGCACCAGGACCTCTTTGTCATCCGTACCAAATTGCCGCGGGACACGATAGTTGGCAAACATCACCCCGACTGTCTCGGTGCGCTCCCGCAGGGGGCAGAGAATGCGGGATTTGATCCTCTCCTGGGCCACGAAACTGTCCTTGCCCTGTGCGGTTACTTGAAAATCTTCCGAGCAGTCTTCGAGGTAGCGAATCTCCCCATCCTTGATGATTTGGTCAGCCTCCCCCAGCATAGTCTCATCAGTCGCCTCGCTCTTGATCAGCCGTTCAGCCCGAGCCGGTGAAGAGGAGAATTGTTTCTTCGACTCCAGGTATTCATAGATGGTCACCACATCGGCCGCCAGGATATTGGCGGCATAGCCGGCGATATCCTTCAGGAGCCGGTCCGGCTTGATCGCCGTCACCAACCTGCGGGTGATGTTGTGCATGTTGACAAGATGGCGGGCCCGGTTGCGGCCCCGTAGCTCCCGGATGGCGTTGCGGATGGCATTCTCCGCCTTGTGGGAAAAGGTCTCTCCCCAACGGATCTCGTCCTCGGTGAAACGATGCTGGGAATGGAAATAGACATAGAGGATGCTCTTGCGCCCATCCACGACCAAGGGAAAGGCGGCAATGGCCCTGACCCCCTTTTCACAGAGATTCGGTGCTAGCTCCTTGACGGCGTCGTCTTGCTCGCCGCGGCTCTCGTCCGGAATGAATCTGGGATGCCCGGACTCGATGGCCTCATGGCCAAGGCGGTGATGACCAGGTTGTGCCTTGTGGAAAAACCGCAGGCCATGATCGCCGGCGGTCACTTCATGGGTGAATCTCTTCGGGCGCATCAGGCTCGAATCATAGGAGAAATGGAGGCTGGCTGCGTCCGCACGGAGGATCTGTCGGAGCCCATTGGCCACGGTCTTGAGTTCACTGGGTAGCTGGGTAACATGGCCCTCAAGAGTGCCTTCGCTCGCCAATTCAGCCAAGCGCCTTGCTTGCTGAGGGGTAATGCGTTTGGTGGGGTCCGTGTAGCCTGCACCCAGGGTACCAATGGCATGGACCTGTGGGTAATGTGTCTCAATGTTGGCCTGCAGCTCCAAGACATACCGCCATCCATCTTCCGGCAGCGGCGTTTCGGGACCTTCCTGCCAGTGGGCATCCCGCCACCAGTCCTTCACCGGGCGTCCCGATCCATCCCGTACCAACAACATGGGGACCCAGGTCCGCACATAATCTCGATGGCCCCGATGCTCATAGATCCATTTATCGAAGCGGGGGTCCAGGCCATGGATTATCTCGATGCGTCGGGGATGGCTGCGAACCACATCCACCTGAATATCTCTCAGCTCCTCCGGGGTATCCATGGGGTGCTTGGCGATTCCGGTCCAGTCTACATCACCGGTGCTGAAGACAGTCTCGATGGTACGTTCCGCGGGACGCACCAGTTGGACCGCCACATAGTCGAATCCCATCTCGGTCCGGATTCGCTCACAAAGGCGGCGCAGAGTATCTTCCAGGGTGAAGAGTTGGGCGATGGCCTGTTCCGCCTCGTCCATCGGGGTCAGCAACCGCTGGGCCTAGCCCAGCCCGGCGGAGACCTGTCCGGCGGCGGCCTCCAGTACGGAAACGTCGCTTGGTCTGAAGTGGGCCCGTTGCAGGGAATTGACAAACAGGACACCGATGGTCTCGATTTGCCGGTTGATCGGTACCCCGATCAGGGAGCGTGTCCCTTGCTCCACCAGCCCCTTACGGCCCCGTTCGTCGATGCGGGCATCATCGATCCGAACGGATTCGCCCTGATCGAGAATCGCGCGAGTCAAACCACCCTTGTCTCGGGGCCTGCTGACAGGCCAGTCCATGTCCGCGGAACGGCCACCGAGTGTGAACCCATTTGTGTGGTTATCCAGTAACCAAAGAACACTGGCATCACAATCGGTCAATTTCCAGGCAGCCTCGACGATAATACGCATTGCTTCGTCGAGATCCGGAGATTCGGCGACGGCGCGGGTGGCTGTCGCAAGCAACCACGCTCGTCGCGTCCGACCGGCATGCTCTCCGACGACAATACCTACCCCAGCCCCGCTTGGCCGCGGGGGACGATAGCGTCTCCTTGGGTATTCTTGACCCAGATGGCAACGGGTGCTCCCACGAGCTCATACGCCAGTTCGCACAGGGTCTCTAAAATCGGGTCCGGCTGATCGAATTCATCGTTTGCGACGATTGCGCCCATGGTCTTTTTACTCCCGTTGTCGGCGACAGGCGTCCTATTTGTCGATGCGCTGCATAGTCACGAGATGGGCAGGTACCGGAAGGCAGGCCGATCCGGTCCTAGGGGCCGTTGACATTGAGTAGGATGGGCAAAGCAAGCGTCCGGCAAGCTGGACTCAAGACTTCGGTCATTCCACGCGGGTTCCGAAACCGCGATTGCCTGGGAAGATGCACAGAGCGCAGCGTGCCCATCACCATTTGATGGGCACGCTGCGCCTTATTTGTCTCCCGCCAAGCGGCCGCGGTTCGGGAAGCCTTGCGCAATGACCAGCGCTCGAGGCCATCCGGATAGACCAGCTTCGCTTTGCCCATCCTATGGGCTAAATGTCAACACAACCTAGTTTGAGCCCCGTGCCTTTGTCCACCGAACGGGCGTAGCGATCAAAGCGACGCTGAACCAGCGCTCAGATGCTTATGCACGGTATGGTTTTTGGTTCGCAGATGGAGAACGAAACAATCTGTCAAAATCTGTACAATCTGGAGATAAGAAGGATGGGTAGTGGTTAAGTTTCAAGTGACATGATTGTGTGACCTGATGATTCAGAGGCTGTCTAAAAATTAACCCATTGATTATAAAAGCATGATTGTCATCTGGCTCCCAACGCTCCGGCGTGGGAGCAAATCTTGACGCTCCAGCGTTACCAAGCCTGGCCGCTGGAGCGGCCAAGGTGGTGTTCCCACGCTGGAGCGTGGGAACAAGAAAAATCAATAAGTTAGTTCTTACGAAGTCGGGGCCGACAGGCTTCATCACTTAAAATTCAACCACTACCAAGGGATGATGTTAGGGAGGTTATAGGTAGTGACAGGTCTCAATCTGATCCGACGGTCGGATTTTCCACCCCTACCATGGATTCTATGAGTGCCAACAAGGGCACCCGCAGATGGAGCGGTAGGCCCTCCCAGGCGGCCAGCAGGCGGTTCATCTGCCCCGCAGTATAGTCGCCTGCCGGATCCAGGACATAGCCTTCCTTGCCGGTCGCCAACCACTCCATGCTGACCCCGAGGGCACGCGCCAGGGCCGCCAGGGTGCTCGGCTTTGCCCCTTTGCTTTCGCCGGACTCGATCTTGTTGATCGCGCCCGGCGTTACGCCGACCCGCTCCGCGAGCTCGGTCTGTCTCAGTTTTACCCGTTCCCGTGCGGAAGCAACCCGATCGCCGAATGTGTTCATGCTCAAAAATTACTTGAGCGATCGGTCCGTATGCTATATTGATTGTGAATATATTCATATTGCGGGCAATGGGCATAACCGGGGCGGAGGCGATTCAGCGCTTGGGAAGCATGCAGAGACTGGCGAACGACACTCTCCACCAAATCAAATAGCCCCGAATCAAAACATGATGTTGCCGGATTGGTTTTCCCGGCGCTGGAACGCGTAGGTGCGGGGCTTGCCCGCGTTTTCTTGAGGTTCGACCGGCCGGCTTGGTTGCCTTCCAGCCCAGCGCCGGCAAGCCGGCGCCTACCGGTCATGGCGAACCACCGCAGGTGCGGCTGACGACCCGAAGCTGGGCAGTAACCTGTTAATCGACAACAAATTTATCCACGCTCGCCCTGGTCGGCCAGACTCGCCTTTGCAAGGCTGCAAGCGGTTCAAGTATCATACGCCCCTTTATCTCAGCCGTTACGAGCAGCCAAACGAGGAAACCTGTTTCATGCCCAATGTCCGCGTAAAGGAAAATGAACCTTTCGAAGTCGCTATGCGTCGTTTCAGGCGTTCCTGCGAGAAGGCCGGCGTCCTGGCGGAAGTGCGCCGCCGCGAGTTCTATGAGAAGCCTACTGCGGAGCGCAAGCGCAAAAAGGCCGCCGCCGTCAAGCGCCATCACAAAAAGCTACAGCGCGAGAACCGATGCTGGGATCGCCTTTACTGAGCCGGACTCCAGAGGGTACACCCCATGCTCAAGCGACGCATCCAGGATGACATGAAGGCCGCCCTGAAGGTGGGCGACAAGCGCCGGCTCGGCGTCATCCGCCTCATACTCGCCGCGATCAAGCAGCGGGAGGTGGACGGGCGGATCGCGCTCGACGACCTCGAGGTCCTGGCGGTGCTCGACAAGCTGGTCAAGCAGCGGCGCGACGCCATCGAGCAATACACCAAGGCGAACCGGCAAGACCTGGCCGAGCAGGAGGCCTACGAGGTCGGCGTCTGCCGAGAATATCTGCCCGCGGCCCTGGGTGAGGACGAGCTGATTGCGCTGATCGACGAGGCCATCGCCGTCGTAGCGGCCACTTCCGTGAAGGGCATGGGCAAGGTCATGGGTCGGATCAAACCCCAGGCCCAGGGTCGGGCGGACATGGGCACCGTTAGCAGACTGGTCAGGGAACGCCTCACAGGCTGATGGTCGATGCCGTTAGGTCAAGCGTTACCGGTCGCAAATCGAGAATTCTTTTTTTGCCGCAAATGAACGCGAATGAACGCAAATCGGCCGGAATCGGCTCACTGCCGTCAACGGTCCTTATCCCATTGCGTTTATTTGCGGATAGCTTTTCCGTGGGGATCCTGCCGGCTCGGCGTCATCGGTAGCTGAGAGCGTCCGTACTGGTTACCACTGCTGCTCATTTTGATCCATGGCCGGCAGGATCCCACCCGAATTTATCGACGCCCTGCTCGCCCGCACCGACATCGTCGGCCTCATCAACAGCCGGGTCCCCCTGCGCAAGGCCGGAAAGGACTACCAGGCCTGCTGCCCCTTTCACGACGAGAAGACCCCGTCCTTCACCGTCAGCCCCGACAAGCAGTTCTACCACTGCTTCGGCTGTGGCGCCCACGGCAGCGCCATCGGCTTCCTCATGGAATACGAGCGCCAGGAGTTCCGCGAGGCGGTGGAGGAGCTGGCGCAACAGGCCGGTATGGAAATCCCGGCCGCTGGAGAGGGTGTCCGGGCAGGCCCGGATCTACGTCCCCTCTACGAGCTACTCGACCAGGTGGCTACAGGCTATCGTCGCCAGCTACGCCAACACCCCTTGGCCCCTCGGGCCGTGGAATATCTCAAAGGCCGCGGCCTGACCGGGGAGGTGGCCGCCGCCTTCGGGCTCGGGTTCGCACCGCCCGGCTGGGACTTCCTGCTCGGTACCTTCGGCGACAGCGCCCAGGTCCGCGAGCACCTGCTCCAGTGCGGGCTCGTGATCGAGCAGGACGGCAAGCGCTATGACCGCTTTCGCGACCGGATCATGTTCCCCATCCGCGACCGCCGGGGCCGGGTCATCGGCTTCGGGGGCCGGGTGCTCGGCGATGACAAACCCAAGTATCTGAATTCACCCGAGACCCCGGTCTTTCATAAGGGCCGCGAACTTTATGGGCTGTACGAGGCCCAACAGGCCAATCGGAGACTCGAGCGCCTGTTGGTGGTCGAAGGCTACATGGATGTCATCGCCCTGGCCCAATTCGGCATCACCTATGCCGTCGCCACTCTGGGCACCGCCACCAGCGCCGAGCACCTGCGGCTGCTCCTGCGCGCCACCCCAGCGCTGGTATTCTGCTTCGACGGTGACTGCGCCGGGCGCGACGCCGCCTGGAAGGCCCTCGAAACCGCCTTGCCACTGGCCACCGGCCGCCAGCAGATCGGCTTCCTGTTCCTGCCCGAGGGCGACGACCCGGATACCCTGATCCGGCGCCAAGGCCGCGCCGCATTCGAGCAGCACCTAGGCACCGCGACGCCCCTGTCCGACGTCCTGTTCGACCGCCTGGCCGCCCAGGTCGATATGTCCAGCCTGGACGGCCGCGCCCGCCTGGCGACCTTGGCCAAGCCCCTGCTGGACCGGGTCCCCGCCGGCGTGTTTCGCGACATGTTGGGCACCCGCCTCGCCAAGCTGGTCGGCGTGGCCCGCAACCGCATCGATACCGGCGTGGGCACCGGCAGGAGGCGCGCCGGACCGCCGAAGCCCCGCCAACGGCCGCCGCGGGAGTGGCTGGCGGTCGCCCTGGTCTTGCAGCATCCGCGGCTGGCCGCACAGCTGGCCAGGCTGGACGACGCCTGGAAGACCCTCGACAAACCCGGCCTGGGGTTGCTGTCCGATCTCCTGGAACGGATTGCTGCCGATCCCGAGCTGACCACGGCCCAGCTCGCCCATTACCTGGAAGACAGCCTGGATGAGCGTTACCGGCCTTATCTGAGTCGGCTCACCGATCACGGCCTGCTAGCCGGCATCCCCGAAGCAGGGCGGGCGGCCGATCTGCTCGGCGTCATCCAGGCCCTCAACGCCGAGGCCAGAGACGCCGAGTCCGAACGACTGTACCTCCGCACGAGCCTGTCGGATCTCAATGACGAAGAGAAACAGAGACTGCGGGACTATCTGTCCGCCGCACGACGCGACGGCGGGTGAACCGGGCGCTTCGAGCCGATTTCCGATCGCCGGCAAGGCCGGGTGGGCCAGACCCACCGACGACTCGCCGGTCGCAGGCAGGCTGCGGTCGGCGGCCATGGAATAACGAACCGCGTCATGATCGGGTCAGGGCGAGCGCGTATAAAGTTGTTGTCGGTTAACCGGTTGCTGCCGGCTTGCGGTCGTCAGCCGCAACTGCGGGGGTTCGCCATGAACGGTAGGCGCCGACTTGCCGGCGCTGGGCTGGAAGGCAACCAGGCCAGCCGGTCGAACCTCAGAAAAGCGGGCAAGCCAAAGCGCGGGTAAGCCCCGCACCTACCGGGAGCGTTCCAGCGCAGGGAAAACCAATCCGGCAACATCATGTTTTCAGGAAAATTTATACGCGCTCACCCTGGCCTGTCTATCGCCGGGCAGACCGCCTATACTACCGGCGACTGGTAGCTGACAGCCGGATGCTCAAAATGAAAATCATCATTCTCGGCGCCGGCCAGGTGGGTTCCTCGGTGGCGGCCAACCTGGTCAGCGAGGCCAACGACATCACGGTGGTCGACCTGAAGCCGGAGTTGTTGCGGGACTTGCAAGACCGCTTCGACCTGCGCACGGTAGAGGGTCACGGGGCCCATCCGGACGTCTTGGTGCGGGCCGGTGCCGGGGATGCAGATATGGTCATCGCCGTCACCAACAGCGACGAGACGAACATGGTGGCCTGCCAGGTCGCCTACACGCTCTTCAACACGCCCACCAAGATCGCGCGGGTACGCTCCCAGGACTTTTTGGACTACCCCGAGCTCTTCTCCCCCAAGGCCCTGCCGATCGATGTGCATATCAGCCCCGAGCAGCTGGTTACCGGGCACATCATGCGCCTGATCGAAACCCCCGGGGCCCTCCAGGTGCAGGACTTCGCTTCCGGCCGGGTGCGCCTGGTGGCGGTAAAGGCATACCACGGGGGTCCTCTGGTGGGCAATAGGCTGCGCACCCTCTACGACCACATGCCCGACGTGGATGCCCGGGTGGCTGCCATCTACCGCCGGGACCGGGCGATTCAACCGGAAGGGAACACGATCATCGAGGTCAACGACGAGATCTTCTTCATCGCGGCGCCGAGACACATCCGGGCCGTGATGAGCGAGCTGCGCCGGCTGGAAAAGCCTTACCGGCGGCTCATTTTCGCCGGGGGCGGCAACATCGGCACCCGGTTGGCCAACGCCTTGGAGCGCAACTACCGGGTCAAGGTCATCGAGAGCGTCCGGGACCGCTGCAAACGCATCGCCGAGGGGCTGGAGCGGACCATCGTGCTGCAAGGGGATGCGGCGGACGAAGAGCTGCTGATCGAGGAGAACGTGGAAAACACGGACGTATTCTGCGCCGTGACCAATGACGACGAGGCCAATATCCTCTCGGCCATGCTGGCGAAACGTCTGGGGGCCCGTAAGGTGATGGCGCTCATCAACCGCAGCGCCTACGTGGACCTGGTCCAGAGCGGTCCCATCGACGTGGCCATCTCACCCCAACAGGCCACCATCGGCAGCTTGCTGAAGCACGTGCGGCGAGGCGACGTGGTGGAGGTGCACTCCCTGCGCCGCGGCGCGGCCGAGGCCATCGAGGCCGTCGCCCACGGCGATGCGGACTCCAGCAAGGTCATCGGTAACACCATCGAGGATATCGAGCTGCCCAAGGGGACCAACATCGGTGCCATCGTGCGCGGCGATGAGGTGATCATCGCCCATCACGATACCGTCATCGCGCCCGAGGACCATGTGATCCTGTTCTTGCAGGACAAACGGCGGGTACCGGAAGTCGAGCAGTTGTTCCAGGTGGCCCCGACCTTCTTGTGAGGGGGTATGAAATCGTCCGCGGTGCGCAAGGTCCTGGGTCTGTTGCTGACGCTGTTCAGCCTCAGCATGATACCGCCGGTGCTGGTCTCCCTGTGGTACCGGGACGGCGCGGTGTTGCCCTTCCTCAGTGCCTTCGGGCTCATTCTGGGTACCGGTCTGCTTATCCTGCTGCCGGTTATCCGGCGCAAGAACGAGCTGCGGCTGCGCGACGGCTTCCTGGTGGTGGTCCTGTTCTGGACCGTACTCGGCGTCAGCGGCTCACTGCCCTTTATGCTGGCGGAGAGTCCCCGCCTGTCCGTCACCGACGCCATCTTCGAGTCCATATCCGGACTCACCACGACCGGGGCAACCGTCATCATCGGCATCGACGAACTACCCCGCTCTATCCTCTATTACCGCCAGCAGCTCCAATGGCTGGGCGGGATGGGCATCATCGTGCTAGCCGTCGCCGTGCTGCCCATGCTCGGCATCGGTGGCATGCAGCTCTACCGGGCCGAGACCCCGGGGCCCATCAAGGACTCCAAACTCACGCCCCGCATCACCGAGACCGCCAAGGCACTCTGGTACATCTATCTGGGGTTGACCATCGCCTGCGTTGTGGCCTACCGGATTGCCGGCATGCCCCTGTTCGACGCCGTCGGCCACGCCTTCTCCACTGTCGCCATCGGCGGCTTCTCCACCCACGATGCGAGCATCGGCTTTTTCGACAACACGGCGATCGAGATGGTCGCAGTGGTCTTCATGCTGCTCTCGGGCGTCAACTTCGCCCTCCACTTCATGGCCTGGAACCGCCGGCTGCCGACTGCCTACCTGTACGACAGCGAGTTCCGTTTCTACATTTTCCTCATGGGCGCCTCGACCGTCGTCGTCACCCTGGCACTCTATTACACGGGTACCTACGGCCTGTGGTCGGAGGCCTTCACCCAGGGGCTGTTCCAGGTGGTCTCGATCGGCTCCACTACTGGATTCACCACGGCTGAGTTCTATGCTTGGCCACCCTTTCTCCAGATCCTGCTGCTGTTTGCCAGCTTTGTCGGGGGTTGTGCCGGCTCTACCGGCGGCGGCATCAAGGTGATCCGGTTTCTGCTACTCATCAAACAGGGCTTGCGCGAGATCGCGCGCCTGATCCACCCCAGTGCCCAAATGCCGGTACGCATGGGGAGCAAAACCGTGAATCACCGGGTGGTGGACGCGGTGTGGGGCTTCTTCTCCCTCTATGTGGCCAGCTTCACCGCCATGTATCTGGCCCTGGCGGCGACGGGTATCGATCTGGTGACCGCCTTCTCCGCCGTGGCGGCCTGCATCAACAACTTAGGACCAGGGCTGGCCGACGTCGGCGCCAACTATGCCAACCTGCACGATCCGGCCAAGTGGATCCTGTGCTTCGCCATGTTGCTCGGCCGCTTGGAGATCTTCACCCTGCTGGTACTCCTCTCGCCCGCATTCTGGCGGCGTTGAGGTCGGTTACCAGCTACCAGTCGCCGGTCGCCAGCTTCCGGCAGGATAGTTTTTGGTTGCGGAGTTGTCCGAATCGCAAAGGCGTGGAGGATCAGGCGTTTAAAGATCCGGTAGTGGAGATCGATTTACATTCCCCACACCCCGATCCGGCATTCTCCATGTTGCTCTTGTCTGACAAAGACTTTCTTTTCCCATGGAATATCCGGGGTGCGATCGAAGATGACCAGATAGCCCTCTGCGGTACCGATTCGGTCCATATAGTCGGTAGTCTGGGCAAGTCCCTCTTTGATGGTCACCTCTGGAGACCTGCGCTGGATCTTGAGCTCGATAACCGCCCGTTGCACGGGACCCTGGAAGCCCCGATTCGCATTCAGGGGCCACTGCACCAAAAGATCGATGCGGCGACGCCCCAGGCCATATTCCCGGTCTATACGCCCGCCACCGTTGACGATGCGTTGCAGGAACGCCTGCATCAATAATTGCGGACCGGCCTCCTTATAGTCGAAACGTTCGATCCAGATCTCACTGTTTCCCCGGAAGAACTGCCGGAAGCCATGCAGCAACCTGGGAAAATCGATCCGTCCATCTTCCATGACGTACCAGGCCGTCTCCTGTGGTATCCGAGTCTGGGCCACCCAGGTCAGGGCGTGCGGGATGACCTCACGGTAAATGGGATTGGCGATTTCGACCTGCGGGCGGGTGCGGATCAGCCCCAGGTCCTGCACATAGAGCTGGTCGTCCGCGCTGGGCGGGGCGAGTCCGGTTCGATATCGCCGCTCAGGAGCTCACTGATAACCTTGTGTACTCGGGGTTCTCGCAACTTATCGGCCAGCTGGTCGATGTGTGTATCCCGCCTCTCGATGAGTCGTTCACGGGCATCTTCCACGATCGCCAGGGTGATCGGGCAAGCGCGGTCCTGTGCCTCTTTGGCCCGGAAGCAGGCCTCGTAGCCGAGGGCATTCACCAGCCAGGGCTGACCATTTGTCTGCTCGAAAACATAATCGATGACCCCGGCTGCAAATACCTGAGCGGTCTCCTCGGTATATTGGGCATAGAGAGTGGCGGTATCCTCATGGCTGAAGTTCCCCAGGCGGAGCGACTCGGATTTGATGTTGAAGACGCTACCCCCGGTGATGATCCGGTTGTCACCGTCATGGATGCGGTAATCCCGCACGTCCCGGACCCCGCACAGGAGCACTGTCTGGGGGAAGGCTCGGGGGCGATCCGGGTAGCCGGCACGGATCTGGCGCAGCAGGGAAATCAAGGTATCCCCCACCAGGGAGTCCACCTCGTCCAGAAGCAAGACGATGGGGCGGTCGTTCTCCTCCGACCAGCGGGAGAGCAGCCCCTGTAGGGCGCCGTGGGGACCAAATTTACGCAGTGCGTCCTCGACCCCCTCCCATAGCCTCCGGTCATCTAGGTAACGGCGGGCGTCTTCGGCAATCCCACTGACAATCGTGCGCATGCCCGCTCCACATCCCCGCGCGCCGCCTGGACGGGCTCCAGGTTTGCATACAGAGCCCTGTAGTCCGCCTCCGCGTTGAGTTGTTCCATCAAGGCCAGCAGGCAGCTGGTCTTGCCGGTCTGGCGCGGGGCGTGGAGAACGAAATAGCGTTCTTCCGCAATCAAGCGGTGGATTTCACCCGTGTCCCAACGCGATAGCGCAGGAATGTTGTAATGTTTGTCCGGTCTTATCGGACCTGCGGTACAGAAGGTCTTCATCGATGCCCTCACAGCAGACCGTATCTGAGAAGCTGTCTGGCTAAAAGTGCATCGGCTGCAACTGTCCCAAACTGGTCCCTGTTTCCGCGCTTTCTCGTTAAATAGGCCGGCTATTCGCCTCGAAAGCGTGAAAAAATGTCCTCAGTTTGGATCATTTTCGCTACGATCCATTTTAACCAGACAGCTTCTGAGTTATGGGTGTCGCTTCCGTGCGGTCGATACAGAGGGTTTTCGGGTTGCCGGCAACCGGTCACCGGATAGCCGGAAGCCGGCAATACAGGCTCACCCCCGGTCGAACCGGGAGGCATCGCCCTTGCCCTGCCGCAACACCAGCGGCGGCTCCTGGGCCATATCCAATACCGTCGTCGGCTCCAAGCCGCAGAAGCCGCCGTCGATCACCAGCTCCACTTCCCAATCCAGCAGCGCGCGCATCTCGTAGGGATCAGTGAGGGGCCTGTCATCCGCCGGCAACATCAGAGTGGTACTCAGGATCGGTTGGTCCAACTCCGCGAGCAGGGTCCGGCAGATGACATTGTCCGGCACCCGGATGCCGATGGTCTTGCGCCGCGGGTGCAGGAGACGCCGCGGCACCTGTTTGGTCGCCTGATGGATGAAGGTGTAGGGGCCGGGGGTAAGACTTTTGAGGAGCCGGAAGGCCTGGTTGTCGACGCGGGCGTAGGTCGTGATCTCCGAGAGGTCGCGGCACACCAGGGTGAAATTGTGCTTGTGGTCCAGATCGCGAATGGCGCGCATACGCTCCAGTGCCGGCTTGTCACCGATCCGACAACCCAGGGCATAGGAAGAGTCGGTGGGATAGACGATCACACCACCCTCCAGCAGGATGTTTACCGAACGCCGAATCAGGCGCGATTGGGGATCTTGGGAATGGATTTCGAAAAACTGTGCCATGGATGGATACCGGATTTTCCCCCGCTTACCCGGAAACGGCCCGGGGCAACCGCTGTGTTTCCCAGTCGGCCCAGATAGGCGTGCAGAAACTCGGTAGCGGGGCCATACCCCCGAGCCCGGTCCGGGGATTTCCCGGCCCGTGGAAATCGGAGCCTACCGAGGCCAGGAGACGATTCTCTTGCGCATAACGGGCGAAGAGCAGGCACTCGTCCCGGGTGTGGTTGCCGGAGACCACCTCGATGCCCACACCACCGAGCTCCCTGAACTCGCCGATAAACCGCAGCAGCCTGGCGCGCGTGAAGCGATAGCGCCCCGGATGGGCGATCACCGCCTGTCCTCCGGCACCGCGGATCCAACCCACCGCGGCCTCGAGACTCGCCCAGTCTCCCGCCACGTGGCCGGGCTTACCCTTGACCAGATAATGCTTGAAGACCTCACGCTCATTCGATGCGTACCCCTGCTGCACGAGAAAGCGGGCAAAATGGGTGCGACCGATCAGCCGCCCATTGGAAAAGGCCCTGGCACCCTCGAACGCCCCCTCGATGCCCTCCCTGGCGAGGCGCCGGCCGATCTCCTCGGCCCGCCGGCGGCGATACGCCAACAGCCCCGTCACGCCATCGCGCAGCGCCTGGTTCCGACAATCGATCCCCAAACCAATAATATGGATAGTGCGACCACCCCAGGTGACCGAGATTTCAACGCCGGGTGACAGGATCAAGCCGGCGGCATCCGCGGCCGTCTGGGCCAAGGTCAGTCCCTCCAGGGTATCATGATCCGTCAGGGCCAGCACATCCACACCCTTGACCGCGGCACGGGCAATCAATTCCGGTGGCATCAAGGTACCGTCGGAGGCCGTCGAGTGGGTATGGAGGTCGTATCTTTGGGACATGTGACTATTCTATACCTGCCACATGTAGATTTTTCACGGCGATAGTTCATTGCTTCAGTAACTTTAGTGCGCGAAGCGCATCATAGTTGAAACTATGGACGTTAAGTCCCTTCACTTTCAGTCCGTGGCTTGTCCACGGATGAGGACGTTAGTCCTCCAGACTATGGACTTTCAGTCCATAGTG
>Ga0209679_1000003_pt1 | contig 143331 bp, 125 predicted proteins | sample WorMetHEROISLAND_4_FD_187408 | JGI IMG/M metagenome (GOLD analysis project Ga0209679, IMG submission 187408) | Marine gutless worms symbiont microbial communities from Max Planck institute for Marine Microbiology, Germany - Olavius sp. 2 HERON... ...
GATCGAATCGACCTTTGGCACGATACGCCACCGGACGAAGCGATCAAAAGGATGCCTAACCCGTGATGGCATGCTGCACATGATGTTCAAATTATCAGCATGTGCAGAGAAAACCTGGCGCAAGCAGAGGGGATTTAACTACCTGGCCAAGGTGATAACGGGAGTGAAGTTTAAAGATGGAATCGAGGGGACGACGGGCAATCAGGTAGCAGCTGGATCAATATCCAAACACCAGATTTGACGAGAACTCAATGGTTGCGCGCTGCACGCTTATGTGCTGATGACAAACCACGTACATCTATTGGTCACGCCTTTCACGGAGTACAGGTTGTCTCACCTAATGCAAGATTTGGGACGAAAGTACGTTCGCTATATCAACCATACCTATCGTCGTAGCGGCACATTATGGGAAGGACGTTACAAGGCCAGTTTGGTTGATTCCGGCACCTATCTTTTAACCTGCATGCGCTATATAGAACTCAACCCGGTTCGTGCGGGCCTGGTTCAACATCCGGGTGGGTATCGGTGGTCGAGCTATCGACGGAATGGGTTCGGGCGTTCCAATCAGTTGATTCAGCCACACTTGCTCTACGATAAACTGGGAGCTAGTGATTTAGCGCGGCAACGGGCCTACAGAGAGTTGTTTACACACCATATCGATCCCACGACCTTGCACGATATTCGGGAGGCATTGAACCAGGAATTGGTGTTAGGTCGAGAAGACTTCAAGGACAAAATCGAAAGAACACTGGAACGTCAAGCGCGTCGAGGAAAGAGTGGCAGGCCGAAAGTAGAAGAGGTCGCGGTTGACTACTGCGTCGCTTGAACAGGTACATTAGACAATAATAGGTGCTAGGTAAAACGGTGGCTTGATGCTGATTAATAAAAAGCCGGGCAAGTGCCCGGCTTTTCTAAGTTTGAGTTGAATTAGAACTTATAGGAAAGACCAAACGAGATAACGTCGATATCGCCACCGCTCACGTCGGGGTAGAAATCCCACGAGATGCGACCGCTCCATTGCTCTCCGAACTCGAAATCACCACCAAATCCGTAAGTGATGTCGGTGCCGGTATCGGTTGCGATCAGCAGACCGGGAATCGTACCTTCGACATCCCAGATAAACAGCCCAAATTTACCGAAGAGAGAAACGCTGTCGGATACCGGTACTTTTCCCAACAGGCTCAAATCTACCCCCCACGCATCAACGCTCGCAGAGGTACCCGTTACATCAAAAGTACCAAGGTCGACGAACCCGGTTTCAAAGGCTAGATTGTCACTCGCTTCGGTGCCAAAGAATAGGCGAAAGCCATTGCTCTCATCATAGCCGCTGACATCCACTTCGGAAGGGCCGTACGAGGCGCCGAAATACCACCCGGCAGCGTGCGACTAACTGGTAACCGTTAACAGCGTGAGCGCTACCATGAGTTTTCTTAAAGTGCTACACATCTCCATGCTCCTTGTTGCACATTGATAAGTTTGCGGCGATTGAGGATAGGCGCATATTAGCCTCGTATCAACACGTCAATTGAATAGGACGACCATGATCGCAGCACCACGACATGTCATGTTTGTCATGCACCGTGGGTTGGTCCGGTTTGTTGGAATTCTGTGATCGTAACTTTGAATGACGTTTACGAAGTAATTGTTGGGTGGCGCACTCTGTTCGGACTTCGGTAACGAACATTTGCAATTCATTTAGCGATTAGCGAGCGCCATCGGGCTTTTTACTGACAATTGCCGAGGTGCAGGTGGCGGCTCAATGCTAACTCCAATTCAACGAGTTACAGGTGTTCGCTTAGATTCTGCTTGAAGATGATTCACTGTCGCCTGAGAGATTAACAACGCCAATTGACAAAGCGCAACTTTGCTTGGTTTAAAAACCTTCAAGCTTCATTGCCCTGTTGTTCTACATCGTTCAATTATCCTGTTATTGACTATCTGTTTTTCTCGTTAGATACTACGCGCGCGGTATCTTTTGGGGGAAAGTTACGCGAGGACTAATCAGGCGGTTTAAGGGAGAGGCATAAGGAGAAGCGTTGAGCAGAGGATGTTCAGTTTCTAACTGGATAAGCTCTTACACAACCACATCCATGTTTTGTACCAAAGTATGCATTAGCTACAGCTAGTTCGATTTATCACGTAGCTGTCCTTTATCCTGCGTGCTCCATTCAGATGTTTAGGTCCCAACGGATTTCGGCTTGGTTGTTTCCACTTTCAGCGGCATCACGGTCGATTGAGGGCCTGGGTAACACCTCCGTTTTTATTTGCAGGCGTTTTTTGGCCTGAACGAAACGTTGTTTTAATTGGGGAGAAAAGAGAAATGAAAGGGTGGCTTTTTGGAGTGATTTCGATCGCTGTAGTCGCACTGTCTGGTTGCGGTGGTGGCGGCGGCGGTGTCCCTGCCAACAGTTGTACGCAAAACGTGGCGGGTTGCAATCCGACTTGGTATTCCTGTCCGGCAGCGACATTTTGTTATAACTCATTGCAGGGTTGTGCACAGAGCGGTGAGTGTCCGTAGAGACAGCCCGAGCCCTTTAGAGTTCGGCAGGTTTGTATCGTGTCTGTAGTCAAAATAGTTTCGTACGTTGTTGCGTCATCTGCGGTGGCGTTCGCTGGTGATTATACGGTGGGTACAAAAAGTGAATCGCCAGTGGTCGCCGCTGCAAAGACCGTTAAAACTGTACCGGCTACGGTGGATGTAGACGCACCTGTGGTTAAGCGAGCGATAACCAAAGAGGGGGATTCGCTTGCCGACCAGTTGTCGGATGCAGAGAAGAAAATCAATAAACTGCAATCGATGAACGATTCGCTTGCGCGCCAGATCGAGCAGATGAATTTGCCGTTACCGGCGTCTACCACCTACCCTGAACTGATCGGCCGCATCGACAAACTGCCAACCACCTTCATCAATCAGCAATTGGCCTACCTGTTTGACGAAGAGTACATTGCCAGCATTCAGGATCCCCACGCGTTTTCAAAGCAGCTTGTTGATGTAGTGTTGAGCGACCATGCCGAGGATGTGTCGAGCGGATCGGTCAATGTGGAGTTCTCTTATTCCCCCATTTCGGGGATACGACCGGCGGCGGCGAGTATCGAGATCGATCGTTACGATTCCGTCTATGCGCACTTCTCTTCTACGACCGATTTTGAGAATGCCATTGTCAAATGGCAGCACACCAGATCCGGTGAGATTCTGCTCTTGAGGCAGATGCGCATGAGTGAGTCCGGCCTGTCCCAGTACGTTTGGACGAAACCGGCCAACGGGTGGCAGGTGGGCCAGTATCGGATAACCGTGCACGACATGGACAACGGAAAACAGTTAGTGGGTAGTGGCTCGTTTACGGTGGAGGGAGTACGCGGCGAGCTAGCCGATGCCGATCAGATTACGCCGGATAGAGATGTCATCGATGATCTGGTGATCAGCGGGCAAGCGGTAGCGAAACAGTAACCGTGCTACCAAGGGTGGGTCCGAACGAGAAGCCACCGACAATGGAAATTCCGACGGGTTAGTTCTGTTGGTGTATCAATCCAGCGATGAGTTTAATCGCTACCCTTATTTCCGGTTCGGATAATACGGCATACCCCATCAGTAACGAACCGCTCGCATCCCCCCGTAAAAAAAGACGATCTGCAGAATAGAGTCCAACATCGAGTTTCGCCGCTTGGTGGATCAACTGAGTTGTTTTTTTCTGCGCGAAGCCCTTGATGGTAACGACCAAATGTAGACCGGCGCGCGAGCCCGTGATGGTCACGCGATCGCCCAACTCTTCGAGGAGCGTATCGATCAGTACCGACCGCAGGTGGGCGTACTTTTTTCGCATGCGCCTTAAATGACGTTCGAACTCACCGCTATCGATAAACTCCGACAGTGCGAGTTGCTCCAGCACAGGCGTGTGTCGATCGGTCCACCACTTGGCCGCTGTAAATCGATCAACCATCGTCTCGGGTAGAACAATGTATCCAAGGCGTGCCGCGGGGAACAGAATCTTTGAGAATGTACCCACATAGAGTGTTCGGCCATAGCGATCCAAACCTTGGACCGCTTGTATGGGCCGACCTCCGTAACGATATTCGCCGTCATAGTCATCTTCGATGATCCACGCGTTGTTGATTTGAGTCCACTCCAGCAGCGCCAACCTACGACGCAGAGAGAGCACCGCACCCGTGGGAAATTGGTGTGATGGCGTGACGTAGACCAACTTGCATGTGGAGGGAAGCTTGTCGACTTGCAGACCTTCGTCATCCACCGGCACACCATGTAGTTTTGCGCCAACAGTCTGAAAAGCGTAACGAGCGCCCAGGTATCCGGGATCTTCGATAGCTACCTGGTCTTGCGCGTCCAGCAGCATTCGGGAGATGAGATCCAGGGCTTGTTGCGAACCATTGACGATCAGAATTTGATCGGGATGAGACCGGCAACCTCGTGTCTGCAAGTAGTTCGCCAGCGACCTACGTAGTTCGTTAGTGCCGCGGGGTGAACCATAGTCGACGGAAAAACTGCCTGCGCTTTGTGAAATCAATCGCTGCCAAGTTTTGCGCAGCTTTTCATCCGCAACGATATGTCCGTAGCGAAAATCGTACCGAAGTTGTCGGTCCCCATGATAAGTGGGTGGCAATGACTCCAGTCTTTGGCCAGAGGTCGACCAGACGGGAGGTTCAACGCGTTGTCGGTCGATCTCCGTGAATGGTACCGGTACCTCAAGCAGGTTACGAGGCAATGGACTGGCGACATGGGTGCCCGAACCGGCTTGAGCTACCAGGAATCCTTCCGCGGTGAGTTGTTCAAACGCGTGCAATACCGTATGCGCGAAAGGCCTAGCGTCTCGGCAAGTCGACGCGTCGCGGGGAGACGGGTACCTTCCTGTATCCGGCCGCTAAGAATGGCGTTGCGTATCGCCTGGTAGAGTTGCCGATGAAGGGGCGCTTCACCGCCGAGTTGTAATCCCAGATAGTCTGTTGTGCTTTCCAATTGGTACCTATAAATATGATGAAAATGGCACTACTAATGGAGCCATTCTACCGCTACAGTTTGCCACAGGAAACATCAACAACATCGGTATGAGGAGTTGGCGAAATGTCGGTTGAAAACATCCCCATCACCCCACGCAGCCGCGTGCAGCGCGCACCCAAACGGGGTGTCTATGAACGGGAAACGATCTATTCGATCCTCGACGAAGGGAGGGTGTGTCACATCGGCTTTGTGCAGGATGGGCAGACCTTCGTCATACCTTGCTTCTATGCCCGCGATAACAATCGCGTTTTGATCCACGGTGCGACGGGTAGTCGCATGTTCCAAACGCTGGTCAGTGGGGTGGAAGCTTGTGTCACGGTGACGCTGTTGGACGGATTGGTGTTTGCCCGTTCGGCGTTCCACCACTCCATGAACTACCGATCGGTGGTCTGTTTTGGGCGGGCGCAACGTATCGAGGATCGCGAGGAGAAACGACAGGCGTTGGCCTGCATGGTGGAGAGTATCGCCAGGGGTAGAAACGCCGATGTACGGGCGCCCAATGCGAGCGAATTGAAAGCGACCGAAGTGCTGGCGTTCCCCCTCGATGAGGCGTCCGCCAAGGTCCGGACCGGCCCCCCGGTCGACGATCCGCGGGATCTCGAGCTGGCGGTTTGGGCGGGAGAAGTCCCGCTAAAAGAGCAACGGATGACGCCAATCCCGGCTCCGGAAATGGACCCGGATACGCCGCTTCCTACCTATCTCGTTCCCTAAAAAAAGGGCCGGATTATCCGGCCCCTTTTGTGTGCGCGTGGGATTTTAAACTAACTGGCGACAGGGATCTTGCCGATTTTCACCCGCCACTCTTTGGGGCCGGCTTCGTGGACCGAATCACCCTGGCTGTCGACTGCGACGGTGACCGGCATATCCTCGACCTCGAACTCGCGAATCGCCTCCATGCCCAACTCTTCGAATGCAACCATGCGGGAGTTCTTGATGGCCTTGGAGACCAGATAGGCAGCTCCACCTACGGCGATGAGATAGACCGCCTTGTGGTTCTTGATGGACTCAATCGCCATGGGGCCGCGCTCGGCCTTGCCCACCGTGCCCAGCAAGCCGGTCTTCTCCAGCATCATGTCGGTGAACTTGTCCATGCGGGTGGCGGTTGTCGGGCCCGCCGGGCCGACCACCTCGCCCTCCACCGGATCGACAGGGCCGACGTAGTAGATGAAGCGGTTGGTGAAATCGACGCCCTCGGGCAGCGACTCGCCGCTGGCGAAGAGATCGGCGATACGTTTATGGGCGGCGTCGCGACCGGTGAGCAGCTTGCCCGAGACGAGCAGGTTCTCGCCCGGTTTCCAGCTCTGAACCTCTTCGGGGGTGACCGTGTCGAGATCGACGCGGCGGGCACCTTCGGTGGGATCGAAATCGAGTTGCGGCCAGTCGTCGAGCGCGGGACGAGCCAGCTCCGCGGGGCCGGAGCCGTCGAGGACAAAGTGGGCATGCCGAGTGGCAGCGCAGTTGGGGACCATGGCGACGGGTAGCGAGGCGGCATGGGTGGGGTAGTCCAGCACCTTGATATCTAGCACCGTGGTGAGGCCCCCCAATCCCTGAGCACCGATACCCAACGCGTTGACCTTCTCGTAGAGCTCCAGACGCAGCTCTTCGGCGCGATTGCTGGCGCCGCGCGCCTGGAGATCCTGGATGTTGATGGGATCCATGAGGGATTTTTTGGCCAGGTAGACCGCCTTTTCGGGTGTTCCTCCGATACCGAGCCCGAGGATGCCGGGCGGGCACCACCCCGCACCCATGGTGGGCACCGTCTTGAGTACCCAATCCACGATGGAATCGCTGGGATTGAGCATCACCATCTTGCTCTTGTTTTCCGAACCGCCCCCTTTAGCCGCGACGATGACATCCACGGTATCGCCCGGAACGATCTCGTAGTGAATGACGGCCGGGGTGTTGTCGCGCGTGTTGGTGCGTTTCCCCGCAGGATCGGCGAGTACGGAGTACCGAAGTGTGTTGCCGGCATCCTGGTAGGCGCGGCGGACACCCTCGTTGACCATGTCGTCGACACCCATGGTGGCCTCCCACTGCACGTTCATCCCCACCTTGAGAAACACCACGGCGATACCAGTGTCCTGACAGATCGGGCGATGCCCCTCGGCGCACATGCGCGAGTTGACGATGATCTGCGCCATGGCGTTTTTCGCCGCGGGGCTCTCCTCGCGCTCGTAGGCCTTGGCCAGTGCCTGGATATAGTCCTTGGGGTGGTAGTAGGAGATGAACTGGAAGGCGTCCGCGATACTCTGGATGAAATCGTCTTGACGGATGACGGTCATGATTGCAGCTCCGGGTTACTGGATAAGCGAGGGCGCCACGAAGGCGCCCTCCTATCATGTGTCCGAATTGACTCTATCGAGGTGAAAACGGTCAATTCGACTTGTGAATGGCGCGTTTGTCGACGGCGAGCGCGGCTTCGTGAACGGCTTCCGACAAACCGGGGTGGCTATGAATGGTGCGCGCGAGGTCTTCGGCACTACCCTCGAACTCGATAGCGACCACACACTCCTGCAGCAGTTCGGAGACCATGGGGCCTACCATGTGCACGCCCAGAATGCGGTCGGTTTCGGCATCGGCGATGATCTTCACCAGCCCGACGCCCTGTTCCATGGCCAGCGCCCTGCCGTTAGCGGCGAACGGGAAGGCGCCTGTCTTATAGTTGACACCTGCCGTTTTCAGCTGTTCCTCGGTTTTGCCCGCCCAGGCGATTTCCGGATCGGTATAGATCACCAGGGGGATCGCGTCGTAGTTCACGTGACCGTGTCCCCCGGAGATGATATCGGCGACCGCGACACCCTCTTCGGAGCCCTTGTGCGCCAGCATCGGCCCTCCGATTACGTCACCGATGGCGTAAACTCCGGGCTTGTTGGTCCGCCACTGGTCGCCCACGTGGATGAAGCCGGCTTCGTCGAGAAGGATGTCGGCTTCGGGAGCCAGCAGGTTGTCCACGTAGGGACGTCGGCCCACCGCAACGATGAGTTTGTCCACCTGAAACTTGTGTTCGCCTTCGGCATCGATGTAGTCGACGGTGACCGATTTCGGATTCACCTTGGTCGCGACGACGCGGGCACCCAGCTTGATGTCCAGGCCCTGCTTGGTGAACTGTTTGCGGGCTTCACGGGCGATCTGTTGATCGGTGTGGGCGAGAAAGCTGTCCTGCGCCTCCAGAATCGTTACGTTGGAGCCCAAGCGGCGCCAGACACTACCCAGCTCAAGGCCGATGACACCGCCACCGATAATGCCGAGTCGCTTCGGTACTTCCGTGAATTCCAGTGCGCCGGTTGAGTCGACGATGCGATCATTGTCCAGCGGTGCGGCATCGATCTCGATAGGGGTGGAACCCGCGGCAAGGATGACGTTGTCGGCCTGAATGGTCTCCGCTTCACCCTTGCCTTTTACCGGTGTGACTTCAACCTGCTTATTGGCCAGCAGCCGGCCGTGGCCCTTGATCCATTCGATCTTGTTGACCTTGAACAACATCTCGACACCGCCGGTCAGTTTTTGAACCACGTCGTCTTTACGTTTGATCATCGCCTTGACGTCCACCTTGACCTCTTTGGCCTTGATGCCGTGTTTCGGCAAGTCGTGAACGATGCGGTGGTAGTGTTCTGAAGAGTCCAGTAGCGCCTTGGAAGGGATACAACCCACATTGAGGCAGGTGCCCCCAAGCGCGTGTTTACCCTGCTTGTTGATCCAACGGTCGATACAGGCTGTTTTCAACCCAAGCTGGGCGGCGCGGATAGCGGCAACGTAGCCGGCAGGGCCAGCACCGATTACCACCACGTCGTAGGACTTGGCCATTTTGTTATCTCCTCAAGCTTGTTGGCAGACCGAATGACTCGCGGGGCATCCGGCGTTCGTAATTGGTTAGGGGTCTGTCCGCCCAATTTAGGGCGGACAGTGTTACCACGAAATTAAACCTGCAGTAACGGGCGTGCCGGATCTTCCAGGCTCTCTTTGATGGTCACCAGACTGCGTACGGCCTCCCGCCCGTCAACAATCCGGTGATCGTAGGAGAGCGCCAGGTACATCATCGGTCGAACGACGATCTGCCCGTTCTCCACCATCGGACGTTCCTGAATCTTGTGCATGCCTAGAATAGCACTCTGCGGTGGGTTGAGGATTGGCGTGGAGTTGAGCGAACCGAAGATCCCACCGTTGGAGATGGAGAAGGTGCCACCGGTCAGCTCCTCGATGGAGAGCGATCCATCCTTGGCCTTGGTACCGAAATCAGCAATCCCTTTCTCGATCTCAGCGAAGGTGAGTTGGCCGCAGTCGCGAAGAATCGGTACCACGAGTCCCCGCGGACCCGAGACGGCGATGCCCACGTCGTAGTAGCCGTGGTAGACGATGTCGTCGCCGTCAATGGAGCCGTTGACCGCGGGAAAACGCTTCAGTGCTTCGACGCTGGCTTTGACGAAAAATGACATGAAACCCAGCTTGATACCGTGCTCCTTCTCGAATATGTCTTTGTACTTGGCGCGCAGATCCATCACGGGCTGCATGTTGACCTCGTTGAAGGTGGTCAAAATGGCCGCGGTATTCTGTGCCTCCTTAAGCCGCTGGGCGATGCGCTGGCGCAAACGCGTCATTGGTACGCGGCGTTCCAAGCGCTCTCCGGCGCCGGGGAGCTCGACAACCGTCGGTTTCGCCACGGGTGCAGGAGCGGGTGCGGGCGCAGCTGCGGGGGCAGGTTCCGCCGGAGCGGCGGCGGGTGCGGCATCGCGGTTCTTAATAAAGGCCAGTACATCCTCTTTCAGGATGCGGCCATCCTTTCCTGAACCTGGGATTTGAGAAGGATCGAGGCTGTGCTCCTGTACCAGGGCTCGCACCGCGGGACTCAACGCCGAGTTGCCGGACGGCGAAGTGGCGGCGGGTGCCGCCTGGGTGGCGGTAGCTGCGGTAGCCGCTGGTGCGGCCTCGGCCTGCGCAGCGGCCGCTTCGGTGTCGATGACGGCGATCAGCTCTTGGGCGGTAACTGTATCGCCCTCCTGCTTGACTAAATCCAACAAAACGCCGTTGTCGGGTGCGGGTACGTCCAGCACCACTTTGTCGGTTTCGATGTCGACCAGGTTTTCGTCTCGCGTCACCGCTTCACCGGCGTTCTTATGCCAGGTAAGCAGCGTTGCTTCTGTCACCGATTCCGGTAGTACCGGAACTTTCACTTCGATGCGCATGGTTCCCCTTTCCGCTCTGTCGCCCTTGTTTGTCAGTGAATAGTCATGCGCGACTATCCCGGGGCTGAACAGGTAGTGGTTACGTTCAAACTACAGCGTGTCTATGTCTGCCGTTAACACGGCCCCAAAAACGTCAGCTTTTCCTTCTCGATTTCTTGATGGTCAATGCCGAATCCACCAACTCTTTTTGTTGCTCGACGTGCAGCTGGAAACTGCCCACTGCCGGCGAGGCCGAGACTTCGCGACCCGCATAGAACAGATGTTGCGAGGGCTCTTTGCAGGCCTGTAGGTGGTGGCGGCTCTGGTACCACGTGCCTTGGTTTTGCGGCTCTTCCTGGCACCAGACGATGTTCTTGGCGTTGCTGTATTTTTTCAGCGTGGCGGTCAACGCATCGCGCGGGAACGGGTAGAGCTGTTCGACACGAACGATGGCGATATCGTTGGCTTCGCGAGCACGGCGCTCCTCGAGCAGGTCGTAATAAACTTTTCCGGCGCAGAGTACGATCTGCTTAACTTTCTTGGGATCGATATCGTCAGCTTCGGGAATGACGAGCTGAAACTCACCACCCGTAAGATCTTCGAGGCTGGATACCGCGAGCTTGTGGCGCAATAGACTTTTCGGACTCATCACCACCAGCGGCCTGCGGTAGTGGCGCACCATCTGGCGACGTAGCAGATGAAAGATCTGAGCCGGTGTCGAGGGCACGCAGACCTGCATGTTGTAATCGCCACACAACTGTAAGTAGCGCTCCAGGCGGGCGGAGGAGTGCTCCGGACCCTGACCCTCGAAGCCGTGGGGGAGCAGCATGACCAGGCCGCACTGGCGTCCCCATTTCACGGCACCGGAACTGATGAACTGGTCGATGACCACCTGAGCGCCGTTGGCGAAGTCGCCGAACTGGGCCTCCCAGATCACCAGCGAACGCGGCTCGGCAGTGGCATAGCCGTATTCATAGGCCAGTACCGCCTCCTCCGAGAGCACCGAGTCGATTACGACGAAGTGAGGTTGATCATCGCTGAGGTGCTGTAGCGGAACGTAAGTGCTGCCATCCTGTTGGTTGTGGATCACGGCATGGCGGTGAAAAAAGGTTCCGCGCCCGGCGTCCTGCCCCGAAATACGGATCGGGTAGCCCTCATCGATCAGGGTGGCGTAGGCCATGGTTTCGGCGAAACCCCAATCCATGGCGAGTGCGCCGGCGGCCATTTTTTCACGACCGCGGATGATGCGCGCAAAGCGCGGGTGGGGCTCGACACCTTCGGGTAGGTCGGTGAGCTTGTGGCCCAGCGCCTTCAAGGCGTCCAGCGACACAGCGGTGTCGACGGGATCATCCCACTGCGCGCTGATGTAAGGGGTCCAGTCCACCAGGAATTCGTGCGGAGCGTTCTCCGTGATATCGCAAGCGACGATCAGACCTTCATCCAGCTTATTGCGATACTCCTCCACCATATGATCGCCATGGCCCGTCTCTATCAGCCCCTCATCCTCGAGTTTTTGCGAAAAGATCTGGCGGGTCGTGGGATGTGCCTTGATCTTGCGGTACATGACCGGCTGGGTAGCGGATGGTTCATCCGCTTCGTTATGTCCGTGGCGGCGATAGCAGACCATATCGACCACCACATCGCGGCCAAACTCGGTGCGGTAGTCCATGGCCAGCTGCGTGGCGAAGAGCACCGCATCGGGATCATCCGCGTTCACGTGGAGGATGGGCGCCTCCACCATCTTGGCGATATCGGTGCAGTAGAGGGTGGAACGGGCATCCAGCGGATGACTGGTGGTGAACCCGATCTGGTTGTTGACGATGATGTGCACCGTGCCACCGGTGGTGAAACCGCGCGTGGTCGAAAGGTTGAGGGTCTCCTGCACCACCCCCTGGCCGGCGAAGGCGGCATCGCCATGAACGGCGATAGGAAGCACCTGCTTGCCGGTGAGATCGCGGCGGCGCTGTTGGCGGGCGCGGACCGAACCCTCCACCACGGGACTGACGATTTCCAGATGCGATGGATTAAAGGCCAGCGCCAAGTGGACGTTGCCGCCCGGTGTCGCCACGTCGGAGGAGAAACCCTGGTGGTATTTCACGTCGCCCGAGGTGAGCTCTTTGTCGTATTTACCCTCGAACTCCTCGAACAGGCCGCGCGGGTTCTTGCCGAGAAGGTTGATCAGCACATTGAGACGACCGCGGTGGGCCATACCGATGGCAATCTCCTTGACGCCTTGAGCGCCCGCACGCTGCACCAAGGTATCGAGCATGGGGATGAGGGACTCTCCGCCCTCCAGGGAGAATCGTTTCTGGCCGACGTATTTGGAGTGGAGGTAGCGCTCGAGCCCCTCCGCGGCGGTGATGCGATCCAGCGCGCGTATCCGTGTCTCCGGGTCGTGTTCAAAGATGCCCTGCGCACCTTCCACCCGTTGCTGAATCCAGCGTTTTTGTTGGGTGTCGGTAATGTACATGTACTCTGCGGCGAGAGAGCCGCAATAGGTGTTCCGGACGATGTCGATGATCTTGCCCAGCGGGAGTCGGTCCGCGCTGTACAGGCTGCCGGTGTTGAACTCCGTATCCATGTCCACGTCGTAGAGATTGTGGTGGGCGGGGTCGAGTTCGGGCACATCGGCGAGATCACGCAGCTGGATCGGGTCGATCTTGGCGTGTTGATGGCCACGGAACCGATAGGCGTTGATCAGCCGCAGTACCGAGGCCTGTTTTTCGGCCGCTTCGGCGTCGAAGCTGCCGCTCAGCTGAACCGGTGCAGAACCGCGTTGGCGAGTATCGAGGTTCTCGAACGCCAGACGCACCGGGCCGTGGGGCTGATCGCGTCCCCCGGCGCCCTCCTGCAGGCCGTGAAAATAGGCCCGCCACTCCGCTGAGACAGCGTTGGGATCTTGCAGAAAGCTCTCGTAGAGGTCTTCGATGAATGCGGCATTGCCGCCGTAAAGGTATGAATTGTCTCGGAAAAACTTCAGTAACGCGCTCATTTGCGATGGCTTACCAGACGGACATTAACGAAATTTATCGCAGTATAACCTAGAAATTGGCTCATACAGTAAGGTGTCCGGCAGACCATTTCGTCGGCATCGAACTCTTCATGTTGTGCCTTCCAGGAACCCAATAACTCCCTCTTACAACAAAAAAATAGACCATAATTTGATCGGCTGTAATGCTCAAACCCTGAGCCTTTTGGGGTTGATCATTTATCGTTGCTTCATTTAGGGCCAATCTGGGAGTAGCATTCGGGGAGGACGATACCTGCCGCTGTCATGAAACCGATCTCTAAAGACCAGGCCATCCATTCAACTCAGCACCCGCTGGCGGGTTCCGATTCGTTCGCTGCGCTCACCGATTCGGAACCGCCCCAGAACGTGTGGGTGAGGCGACCCGGATCGAAGTGATCCGCAAGATGGATGAGGTCTACAGCGATCTTCTCCAGTACCAGGTGGCGCTGGAGGAGAAGAACAACGCGCTGGAAGAGACGCAGCAGTTTATTGAGAGCATCCTCGATTCCATGTCGGACGTGCTGGTGGTCTGCGACCGGCACGGAAAGATACAGAACGTCAACCGGGCCCTGGTCCGCTTGACCGGCCGAAGCGAGGAAGATCTGGTCGGGACACAGATCGGCGACTTGTGTGCCGATGCCGTTTCGCAGAATCTGGTCGCCTCTTTTCCGCTCCATCTTGCGGAAACCCCCATCGAGGATTGCGAAATTCACCTGGTGGGAGACGATGGGGCCATGCTCTCGGTCGCCGTCAACTGCACCCCTCGCTACGATCAGCAGGGGCGGACCGTGGGCATGGTGGTCATCGGCAGGCCCATTGGCGAGTTGCGCCGTGCCTACGAGGAGCTGCACGCGACCCATGAAGAGTTGAAACGCACCCAACAGCAGCTCACTCACTCCGAAAAGATGGCCAGCCTCGGTCGCCTGGTGGCCGGGGTGGCGCACGAACTCAACAATCCCATCAGCTTCGTCCTGGGCAACGTATTCGCCATGAAGCGTTACGGCAATCGATTGCAGGAGTACCTCGATTCCATCCACCAGGAGAATTGCAATCCCACTATGTGCCGCGACATGCGCCAGCAGCTGCGCATCGATCGAATCCTGGAAGATTTAGGACCCTTGATCGAGGGGACCATCGAGGGAGCGGAGCGAACGCGAGCGATAGTGGATGGTCTGAAGCGCTTCTCGGTGATGGAGCAGGAGGAGGAGCGTCCGCTCAATCTCGCCGAGATTATCCAACAGTCCGTCCATTGGGTGTCCAAGGCGGCTTCGGCAGAGTTTGACGTGACCATGGAGATCCCCGATGAGCTGCCGACCGTGGGGACCCTCGGTCACCTGCAGCAAGTCTTTATCAACCTGGTACAGAACGCACTGGATGCAACGTTGGAGCAGCCGCACCCCAGCTTGAACATCAGCGGGCGCATCGAAGGGGAGTGCTTGGTGGTCGAGCTGCACGACAATGGTCAGGGCATTCCGGAACAGAGCCTCGGTCAGATTTTCGACCCGTTTTTCACCATCAAGCCAGTGGGTCAGGGGACCGGTCTGGGGCTTTCGATCACCTATGGAATCGTCGAACGCCACGGCGGCACCCTGGAAGCGGCCAACCATCCCGAGGGCGGGGCCGTGTTTACGCTGCGGCTGCCGCGCTACGCGGGGACGTGAGCCGTCCGCTCCACTCGCGGTCGAGTGGTTGCTAACTTACCACTTTGAGTGGAAATCTACTAACCATCTATCCCTAAATAAGTGCAAAGTAACTTTCCGATTGATGCAATGCGGAAAGTTGTGTTGCACTGCAATAAGTTTTTGTTAATCCGGCATAAATTCTCATAACAGGGTGCTGGCATGCCCCTTGCCACCTTACGCCCGATATAAAAAAAACTTACCGAGTCACGAGCGGTCACGAGGGCATCCAAATGGTAGAGGAAACAAGCACGGTTTCGATCGGGTCACAGCTTGATCGAGTCAGCGAGCAGTTGGGCATCTCCCGACGGGGGTTCATGAAATTCTGTAGCGGTGTGGCGGCCACCATGGGTTTGTCCAGCACCGCCGGTATCCAGATCGCACAGGCGGCCGCCAGTCCCAAGCGTCCGCCGGTGATCTGGCTGTCGGGACAGGAGTGCACGGGGTGCACCGAAGCCCTGCTGCGTTCCCAGCATCCGACACTGGAGAATCTTCTCCTTGACCTGATCTCGCTGGACTATGGCGAGACGCTTTCCACGGCGGCGGGTCATCTAGCGGAAGAGAACAAATATCGCTCCATGGAGGAGAACAAAGGTAAGTACCTCCTGGTTATCGAGGGTGCGATTCCTACCAAGGATGACGGGGTCTACTGCAAGATCGCGCAGAAGACGATTCTGGAGCATGTCACCGAAGCAGCGGAGAACGCGGCGGCGATCGTCTCCATCGGTTCCTGCGCCAGTTGGGGCGGAATCCCCTCCAGCGGCCCCAACCCGACCGGAGCCAAAGGCGCCCCCGAGGTGTTGGCTGGCAAGACGGTGGTCACCATCCCGGGCTGTCCGCCCAATCCTTACAACTTCCTGGCGACGGTACTGCACTTCGTCGCTTTTGGGGCGCTGCCGGACATCGACGACAAGGGTCGTCCCAAGTTCGCCTATGGTCGCCTGATCCACGAGAACTGCGAGCGCCGTGCCCACTTCAACGCCGGCCGCTTTGCGCTGGAGTTCGGCGATGACGGCCATCGTAAGGGCTGGTGTCTCTATAAGTTGGGTTGCAAAGGTCCTGAGACCTACGCCAACTGTCCGGCAGTTCTATTCGGCGATGTGGGTAACGCCAGCTGGCCGGTGGGTACCGGACACGGCTGCTTCGGTTGTACCGAGCAGGGTGTCGGATTCACCAAGCCGGTCTATGCGCTCTCCGATGTGAAGAATCTTCATCCTCCCGTCACCTTCCCCGAGGTGGGCTCTGAACAGGGCGAAGGCGTCTCCGCGGGTACCGCGGCGCTGTTGGCCGGCCTTGCCGGCGCGGCGGTCGGTGCCGGTGCGGTGGCCGCCTCCAAGATGGGTTCCGGCGACGAAGCAGACAGCTAAACGGGGGATGTCATGAAACGAAGAGATTTTCTCAAGGCGGCGGGAAGCTCCGCAGTCGTGGCGGGGGCGGCAGCCACCGGTACGGCCGAGGCGCGACCCAACCTCAAGCCGCCGGCCAACGCGGTGGCCATGTTGTACGACTCCACGCTCTGTACAGGGTGCAAGGCCTGTGTCAATACGTGCAAACAGGTCAACGACATGCCCGTCGATATCACCACACAGGATACGCTGTGGGACGCAGCGCACGACATCGGCGAAAAGACCCTCAACGTCATTAAGGTCTATAAGCACGGCACAGCGGAGGTGAAGGATCGCGCCGAGAATGGCTACGCCTTTGTCAAAGACCACTGCAAACACTGTGTGGACGCCGGCTGTGTGTCGGTCTGTCCGGTTACCGCCATGCGCAAGCATCCGGAGACTGGCATCGTCACTCACCATGCAGACAACTGCATCGGTTGCCGCTATTGCGTCTACGCCTGCCCCTACAACGTACCCAAGTACGAGCTGAGTAAGGCCAAAGGCCAGATCCAGAAATGTCAGTTCTGCAACCAGAAGGGTGTAGAGCGCATCGACAAGGGGATGCTTCCGGGTTGTGTCGAAGTGTGTCCCACGGGTGCATCGCTTTTCGGTACCCGGGAGGAGATCCTCGCCGAGGCCAAACGCCGCCTCGCACTGAAACCCGGGGAACTCTATAACTACCAGCGTGGCAACGTGGTGGATCAATCACACACCCACGAGAAAGCCGCCCCCGAATACGACCAGCACATCTTCGGTGAGAAAGAGGGTGGCGGTACTCAGGTGCTAGTGATCTCCGGCGTGCCCTACCAGAAACTGGGTCTGCCGGAACTGCCCGAGCGCTCTTTTGCGAGCCGTTCCGAGGGCGTTCAGCACACGATCTATCAGGGCATGATCGCACCGGGTGTGGTGTTGGCCGGCTTGATGTACGCCGCACACCGCGCTTCCAAAACACACGGCGACGACGAGTCCTGATTGGGGGGATAGACGATGAGTCAACACAAACCAATGGGTGGCAGAGTCTTAACCTTGCCATTCCTGCTCTTCACGACCCTCGCCATCATCGCAATCGTGCTGCTCGCCGGCCGTTTCGCCAATGGCTTGGGGTCTGTTACCAACCTTAACAACGGCTACCCCTGGGGAATCTGGGTAGTGATGGATATCGTGATCGGTACCGCCTTCGCCTGCGGCGGTTATGCGCTGGCGCTGGTGGTCTATGTGGCCAACAAGGGACGTTATCACCCGCTTATGCGGCCGGCGATTCTGGCTAGCCTGCTAGGTTACTCGCTGGGTGGTGCGGCGGCCTTTATCGACATGGGTCGTTACTGGAACTTCTACCACATGTTCATGCCGAGTGCGGTCAACCTTAATTCGGTGATGCTCGAAGTCGGCCTCTGCGTCTCCGCTTACATCATCGTCCTGTTCATCGAGTTTGCTCCCACCCTCACCCAGAAGTTCAAGATGAAGGGGCTGGAGGATACGTTGAACAAGGTGCTGTTCGTCTTCACCGCCTTGGGCATGCTGCTGCCCACCATGCACCAATCGTCGTTGGGCTCGCTGCTCATCGCGCTGGGTGGCAAGGTGGATCCGTTGTGGCAGGCCGCGGAGATGTTGCCACTGCTGTTCCTGATCACCGCCATCACCATGGGTTTTTCCATCGTGGTGTTCGAGGGTTCGCTATCGACCATGCGGTTTCGCCTGCCGTCGGAAGTTCCCCTCTTCGAACGTCTGGCGGGGATTATCGTCGCGCTGTTGGGCGCCTATCTGGTGCTTCGCTTCGGCGAATTGCTGGTCAACGGCAAGCTCGGCAATGCGTTCAGTGGGGACACACGGAGTCTGATGTTCTGGTTCGAGAACATCCTCTTTGTGATCCCGATCGTGGTGATGGCCTCGAAGAGCAATCGGCGCAGCCCGCGTCTGTTGTTCCTGGCGGCGATTAGCATGTTGCTGGCGGCTTCAGTTTACCGGATCAACGCCTTTCTCGTCGGGTTCAATGCACCCGCCGGTTATCAATACTTTCCGTCTGCTTCGGAAATCATGATCACCGTCGGCATGTTCAGCATTGAGATCCTGGTTTTTGTGTATCTGGTTAAGCGTTTCCCGGTCATTCACAAGACCGAGGCCCATGCCTAGCGAGCGCCTGTACGAATTGCCCAATAATTGAGTGAGGAGAATCACTGTGGCTAAGCGAATCACTGTTGACCCGATTACCCGAATCGAGGGTCACCTACGAATTGACTGCGAAGTAGATAACGGCAAGATCAGCAACGCCTGGTCTTCAGGCACCATGTGGCGCGGTATCGAAAAGATCCTCGAGGGTCGCGATCCGCGTGACGCGTGGGTCTTCACCCAGCGGATCTGCGGGGTCTGCACCACCGTACACGCCATCACCTCGGTGCGCGCGATGGAGAACGCGTTGAACATGGATATCCCGTTGAACGCGCAGTACATCCGCAACCTGATCATCACCGCCCACGGCCTGCACGATCACATCGTTCACTTCTATCATCTGTCGGCGCTGGACTGGGTGGACATCGTCTCGGCGTTGAGCGCGGACCCGAAGAAGACCTCGCAGTTGGCGGAGAACCTGTCGGACTGGCCCCACAACAGCGTCAAGCAGATGAAAGCGGTTCAGGATCGCCTCAAAGCGTTTGTGGAGACCGGCCAGCTCGGTCCTTTCGCCAACGGTTACTGGGGACACGCGGCCACGAAGCTGCCGCCTGAAGTCAATCTGCTGGCGGCCGCGCACTACCTGCAGGCGCTGGAGTACCAGCGCGAGGCGAACAAGATCGTCTCCATCCTCGGCTCCAAATCGCCCCATATCCAGAACCCTGGCGGTGGGCGGCGTGGCCAATCCCATCAATCCGGACAGCCAGTCGACGCTGACGGTCGAACGTCTGTTCGCGGTTAAGGGGGCCATCGACAAACTGCGCGAGTTCGTGCTAAACGCCTACCTGGTGGATGTCGCGGCCGTCGGTGCCTTCTATGCCGATTGGACCGGTTACGGGGCCGGCGTTACCAACTATCTCTCGGTTCCCGATCTGCCGTTGGATGAGAAGGGTACTCAATTCGCCATGCCGGGCGGTTATATCGAGAATGGCGACCTCAGTACCTTCAAGCCCATCACCAGTTACCAGGATGCCTTCTTCCGCGACAACGTGAAGGAGTCGGTGAAGCATGCCTATTACCAGAACAGCGCCGATCCGCTGCATCCGTTCGATGGTGAAACCAATCCCAACTACGCTGGCTTCCAGGATGACGGCAAGTACTCCTGGGTAAAGGCGCCGACGTTCATGGACAAACGCGCCCAGGTAGGTTCCCTGGCCAACGTGCTCTATATGGCGGCGGCGGGCGACAAGCCGACGCAGAAGTACCTGAACCAGACCATGGACACCGTCAGCTCACTGGTAGGCTCCAAGGTACCGTTGACTGCGGTGCACTCCACCATCGGTCGCCACGCCGCGCGCGCCATTCGCTCCGGTGTGCTGCTCGAGCATCTGGATACCCAGTGGAATCTGCTGATGGCCAATATCGGCAAAGGCGATCACACCACCTTCAACCGTCCCGAATTTCCCAAGGGCGAGGTGCGCGGATTCGGTTACCACGAAGCGCCGCGTGGCGTGCTGTCGCACTGGGCGGTCATCAGCGACGGCAAGATCAAGAACTACCAGTGCGTGATGCCCTCCACCTGGAATGCGGGTCCGCGCGATGCCAACGACGAGATGGGTCCCTACGAGGCGAGCCTCATGGACAACCCCATCGCCGATCCGGAGAAGCCGCTGGAGGTGCTACGCACCATCCACTCCTTCGACCCGTGCCTGGCCTGCGCCGTTCACGTGATGGATACGGACCAGAATGAGGTGGTACGCGTAAAAGCCGTATAAGCAGTCTTTATTAGAAAACTTCGTTTGGGGCAGGGTGGCCTCTGGCAACGCCGGAGGCCGCCTTTTTCTCTAAATGGGTATTGAAAAATCCTTATTTTGGTAAGGTAATGCGAGATTGGGATGTGGCTCAATCGCACTTTGAAGACGAGGAGACGGACCATGTCGGTTTTGGTGTTGGGAGTCGGCAACATGCTACTTAAGGATGAAGGTATCGGCGTGCGAGTCGTCAAGGAGTTGGAGAAGCGCTACGCTGCACCGGAAGGCGTCGAGCTGCTGGACGGGGGTACTGCGGGAATGGAACTCCTGGATATCATGGCCAACCGCTCATGCGTCATCCTGATCGACGCCGTAAAGACAGGCGCGGAACCGGGTACGGTGGTTCGGTTGGCAGATGATGAGGTTCCCGCCTTCTTCCGCACCAAGATTTCACCGCACCAAGTGGGTTTGTCGGATGTGTTGGCGACGCTGACGATTACCGACGAAAAGCCCGGTTCAGTCGTGGTGATTGGCGTGGTGCCGAAGGATCTGGGAACGGGGTTGGAGATGTCCGCCGAGATCGAAGACAAGATGGAAGAGATGATCGACCTCGTCGTCAACGAGTTGGACTCGATAGGACTGCCCTTGCAGCCCGTCGGTGCTTCGCTGCATTGATTGACAACGCTTTGATAGTTGTCAGGGTGATGCAGGTCGTAAAAGAGCAGTTTTCTTAAATCGGTAGAGAGACGGAGTCGAAACCTATGTGCGTGGGGATACCCATGAAGGTGGTGGAATCCGACGGGTTTATGGCCTGGTGCGAGGGACGTGGCCGCCGCGAACAACTCAATATGATGCTGGTGGGACCCCAGGAGGAGGGCACCTGGGTGCTGGCGTTTGTCGGTTCCGCCCACGAAGTCCTGACCGAGGAGCAGGCCGCGCAGATCGATGACGCGCTCGACGCGGTGGAGGCGGTGATGAACGGCGCTACCGATGTCAGCGGCTTTTTCAAGGATCTGCAGGAACCCAGCGACGGGAAATAACGTGACGGTATGAACCCAGACACCTCCCAAAACAGCAAAAGCGGTGATGGAACAGACTCTCTACCCACCAAGCTGGAGAAGATATTTCAGCGTGCGCGCGAGGAGCGCATGTCCGATGTGCCGATCTGCAATCCTGACCTGAAAGTGGAAGCGGTCGGGTTTCGACAATGGCAAGGCCACTGGGTAGGGGTGCTTATCACGCCCTGGACCATAGGACTCTACATTCTGCCCGATGATGAATCGGTGTGGCCGCGTGTTGCGACGGGTAGTCGGTGCAATTGGACATTGCCCGCTGGCGACTACCAGTTTTTCGTCGATCAGGAAGAGGGGTTCGGCCCGTTTCACGTGTGTACGTTGATGTCGCCGGTCACGCAGTTTTCCGACCAGGCAACTGCCCGTGCTTCCGCCGAAGCGGTGTTGGCGCAACTGTTGACTGAAAGTGAAGAGTCCGAAAACGGCAGCGCCAACGCGCGTCCTGCCGACAATACCACGTTAACCGATCCGCAACTGGAAGAGCCGTTGACCTCCAAAGGGGTCACCCGGCGTGACTTCTTACGCAAATTCCGTGATCGCTGAAGGCCAAATCGATATCGAACTCACCTGGACACCACCGCATGTCAATGCGGTGCGTCTCTCTTCCTCGCGCAGCCCTGATGCCTGTCGGGTCCTGGAAGGTAAATCGGCTTCCGAAGCGATAAGAATACTGCCGCTGTTGTTCAATATTTGTGGGCGTGCGCAAGCGGTAGCGGGTGTCAATGCCATCGAACAAGCGGCGCGACTCCCCAGCGATCCGGGCAACCGACAAGCGCGTCCATGGTTGGTTCGTTTGGAGCTGGTGCAGGAGTACCTGTGGCGTCTGTTGCTCGATCTGCCCAAACTGTTTCAACTGTCGCCCGCCATGGAGGCGTTTGTTTCGTTGCGCCAGAAGTTACAAAAGGCGGTGGCTCCCGTCGTGGCGGATGGATCGTGGTTGCAGCCCGGCGCAACGCTAACCGGACTCGAGAAAGAGGTGCAAAGCGAGATCGCGGTGAATCTCCGCGATCTTCTGGAAGGTGAAGTATTGGGTTGTGAGTTTGCCGAATGGCAGGCGCTCCAGGAACATCAGGTTTTTCTCGACTGGCTGACTCGCAATGGTACGGTGGTAGGCGTCGCGTTAAACCGATTGAAGCAAAAGAGAGCGCTCTCGGTCGATACCGTTGAATTGCTGCCTGCCGCCAATCATGCGAGTTGGTTGGAAGAGGTGGCCGACTCACTGGCGTCGATACCGCATTTTTCGGCAGCGCCCCTTTGGCGAGGGAGTTGCTATGAAACGGGCGCCCTAGCGCGTTGCCAGGAACATCCGTTGATCAGCGCCTTGTTGAATGCCGGGGAAGACATCCGATTACTGCGGTTTGTCGCGCGCATCGTCGAATTGGTCGACAGTGCAGAGTGGTTTGCCAAACCACAAAACGAGCGGGAGGACGAGCGTTGGTTGGGGGGAGAGCAGGCCGGGAAAGGGGCCGGTTTCGGTTGGGGGGAGACGGCGCGCGGACTACTGCTTCATTACGTGGTGCTTGAACAAGAGCGCGTGGGTGCCTACAGAATTCTGGCGCCTACCGAATGGAACTTTAATCCCGAAGGGGCGTTGATGCGTGAGTTGTCGATGGTGCAGGCTCACGACGAAGCGACGCTGCGCGATCAAGCTAAACTCTCCGTAGTGGCGCTCGATCCTTGTGTCGAGTTCGATGTTCGGGTGAACCATGCATGAGATGTCGTTAGCGGAAGGGGTTCTGCAGATCCTCGAAGAGCGCGCGACCAAGGAGCGCTTTCAACGCGTGAAAACAGTGTTTCTGGAGATAGGCCAACTATCTCATGTGGAGATCGAAAGTCTGCGGTTCTGTTTTGATGCCGTCATCAAAGGTAGTGTCGCGGAGGGTACACGTTTGGAGATCGATGAGGTGCCGGGTCGGGCGTGGTGCATGCCGTGTAGCGAAGCGGTGAGCGTCAGTACGCTGTATGACCCCTGTCCCAAATGTGGTGGTTATCAGCTGACGATGACGGGCGGTGACGAAATGCGCGTCAAAGAGCTGGAAGTAGAGTAGCCGAGGAGGTACGGCCAATGTGTACGGTTTGCGGTTGCGGTGAGGGCGAGACCCGAGTGGAAGATGAAGTGGCGCACAGCCATCATCACTCCCACGAGCACGATCATAACCATCATCACCACGAGCATGGCCACCACCATGACCATTCTCACGAGCACTCACAGGGTGATCTGCATTTTGGTCGAGGCGAAGCACGCGCCCACGTTCCGGGATTGTCTCAGGAGCGTATGGTGCAGATCGCGCAGGATATCCTGGGTAAGAATGATCGTTATGCCGCCGCCAATCGAAAACGATTTGCCGAGCGGGGAATGTTCGTGCTCAATCTGGTCTCCAGTCCCGGTTCGGGTAAGACTACACTGCTCACTGAAACCATCGAGCGGCTCAAGGACGCGTTATCGATAGGTGTGATCGAAGGCGATCAGCAGACCACTAATGATGCCGACCGCATTCGCGCTACGGGCGCGCCTGCCGTTCAGATCAATACCGGGAAAGGTTGCCATCTCGATGCACACATGGTGGGTCACGCGCTGGAAAGGTTGGGGTTGCCCGATGACAGCCTGCTGCTCGTGGAAAACGTCGGCAATCTGGTGTGTCCCGCCGCGTTTGATCTCGGTGAGCACCACAAGGTCGCCATCCTCTCCGTGACGGAGGGCGAGGACAAACCACTGAAGTATCCTGACATGTTCCACGCCGCTGATTTGATGCTGCTCAACAAAGTGGATCTGCTTCCGCACCTTAACTTCGATGTGGATAAGTGTATCGGGTACGCGAGGCGCGTGAAACCGGATATTCGCGTGATGCAAATCTCTGCCACGCATGGTGACGGTATGGAGGAGTGGCTCGCGTGGATTAGGGAGGGGCACAAAGAGTGTGCGCAGTTGAAAGCCGGCGTGGTTGACGGGTTGCAGCGTCGTATCTCCGAGCTGGAAAGCAAACTGGCGGCGATGCAAGCCAAGCTGGGCGATGCCGCGTAATTCCTTATGGCAGTCGCCGCGCCGCAATCTCTGGTTCGTTGCCACATTCGCGTACAGGGACAAGTACAGGGGGTCGGTTTCCGGCCCTTTGTCTATCGTTTAGCCGGCGAACTCGATTTGAGCGGATGGGTGCGAAACGATGCCTCCGGTGTCACCATTGAAGTGCAGGGCACAGAGGAGGCGCTTGCGCTTTTCGAACATCGTTTGAGCAGTGCATGCCCACCGCTCGCGCGTATCCGCCATATCGACAGTGATGCCCTCACCCCCCAGTTATCCACGAACGGATTTGCGATATTGCATAGCCAAGGCGGTGCGGCGCGTACGGGCATAACGCCGGATGTCGCTACCTGTCCCGATTGTTTGCAGGAGCTGTTTACACCCGGGGATCGTCGCTATCGCTACCCGTTTCTCAACTGCACCCATTGTGGTCCGCGCTACACTATCACCGCCGGCTTGCCTTATGACCGGCCAAACACCAGTATGGTGGCGTTCACGCAATGTGAACGGTGTCAGCGAGAGTACGAAACGCCCCCCGACCGTCGATTCCATGCGCAACCCAACGCCTGCCCCCAGTGTGGTCCAACGCTTTCGCTGTGGGACGAATCCGGAGCAGTGGTGGATTGTGACGACGTAGTGAGCGCGGCAGTGCAGCGGATTTCCTCCGGAGACATCGTCGCCATTAAAGGGCTGGGCGGTTTCCACCTCGTGTGTGATGCAAGAAACCCGCGCGCAGTGGCCCGATTGCGGGAGCGCAAACAGCGCGAAGAAAAACCGCTGGCGATCATGGTCAGTAGCGTTACAGCCGCGGAACGGTACGCTGACTTACGAGCCGAAGATATCGCTCTATTGAGCTCGCCTGAACGCCCGATAGTTTTATCGCGAAAACGAGAGGGTAGCGACAGTCAGCTGACGGGTATTGCGCCGGGTATCGACTGGCTCGGTGTAATGTTGCCCTACACGCCACTTCACTACCTCTTGTTCCATGAAGCGGCTGGTAGGCCCTCAGGGGTAGCGTGGCTCGATACACCCAGTGATCTGGTGCTGGTTATGACCAGCGCGAACCCTGGTGGCGAACCACTGGTGACCGGCAACGAGGAAGCGGTACAACGTTTGCAGAATATTGCCGACAGCTATGTGGTCCACGATCGCGAGGTATTGATACGCTGCGACGACAGCGTGGTGCGCCACAATGGCCGCAGTCCCGCGTTTATTCGCCGCGCGCGCGGATACACACCGCAGTCCATTCCGCTCGCTGACGAAGGGGCTCGTATCGTGGCGACGGGCGCGTGGTTTAAGAATACGGTTTGCCTAACTCGGGAAGAGGAGGCTTTTGTTTCCCAGCATGTGGGTGATCTGGACAACGTGGCGACCTGCAATGCGCTGGAAGGCGTGGTCGAACACTTGTTGGAGGTGTTGGAGATAGCACCGGACACGGTCGCGCACGATCTGCATCCCGATTTTTTTAGCACCCGTTTAGCCGCCCGTTTGGGTGAAGGGTGGGGCGTTCCGGTTATCGCCGTTCAACACCATCATGCCCATGCAGCGGCCGTAGTGGCGGAACACGCGTTGAACGAGCCCGTCATGGCCGTGACCCTGGATGGCGTGGGTCTCGGTGACGATGGTACCGCGTGGGGTGGTGAACTACTGAGATTGGAGCGAGACAGCTTCCAGCGCTTGGCCCACCTGCGTGCTCTACCGTTACCCGGGGGTGATCGAGCGGCGCGAGAACCGTGGCGCATGGGCGCGAGCGTATTGCATGAACTGGGTCGCGGCGATGAGATTGTGCAGCGTTTTCGACATCCCGGCGCCGATCTTTTATCGCAGGTGTTGGAGCGTCGGATCAATACACCCATCACCAGCAGCGCAGGACGTTGGTTCGATGCAGCCGCCGGGCTTCTCGGCGTGCGTGATGTGAGTGCCTTCGAGGGACAGGCCGCGATGCTGTTGGAAGGTTACGCAGCGCAGTATGGAGCCGTGAGTGCATGCGCTGATGGATTTGAGATCACCGACGATGGCAACCTCGATCTGCTGCCCCTTCTTGCGAAGTTGATTGACCAGAGAGACATCGGAAGAGGTGCTGCGCAGTTTCATGCGACTTTTGCCTTGGCGCTCGCCGAGTGGATTGCGCAACATGCCAGGGAACAGGGTATTGAGCGGGTTGTTTTGTCCGGTGGTTGTTTCATGAATCACCTTTTGAGCAACGACTTGGTGACAAAACTGGAAAGAATGGAACTGAAGGCCTATGAAGCCGGGCACCTGCCACCCAATGATGGGGGGATCAGTCTCGGGCAGGCCTGGGTCGCCCGGCAAGTGTTGATGAGGTCCTAGCATGTGTTTAGCAATCCCAGCGCGAATCGTCGAAATTCAGGATGGTGACAACGCCGTCGTCGATCTCGGCGGTGTTCGAAAAGAGGTCTCCATCGCTCTGGTGGAAGACGTGCATGTGGATGACTACGTTATCGTTCACGTCGGTTATGCACTGAATAAAATCGATCCGGATGAGGCCGAGAAAACGCTGAAGTTGTTTGAAGAGATGGGGGGTAATCCGGAGGAAGCCCTCTCGTGAAGTACATCGACGAGTACCGCGACGGCAAGCTCGCCCGTCAGATCGCCGGCGAAATCGTACAAGAGGCGCGATCCGATCGCACGTACCATCTCATGGAGTTTTGCGGCGGACACACACACGCCATCTTTCGCTACGGTATACCAGATCTGTTACCGGAAAACGTTCGTATGGTGCACGGCCCGGGATGTCCGGTGTGTGTGTTGCCCATCGGGCGTATCGACAACGCGATACAACTGGCTCGCGACGAAGGTGTCACGCTGTGCACTTACGGCGATATGTTGCGGGTACCCGGCTCTGATCGTTCGAGTCTTTTGAAAGCCAAAGCACAGGGTGCGGACATTCGCATGGTGTACTCCAGCGCGGATGCCTTGAAGATCGCACAAGAGAATCCTGATAAAGCGGTGATCTTTTTTGCCATCGGTTTCGAGACCACGACGCCCCCAACGGCGGTAGCACTAAAACAGGCCCAGGCACTCGATCTCGAAAACTTTTTTGTCTTCTGCAACCATGTCCTGACCCCATCGGCGATATCGAACATTCTGGAGTCGCCGCAAGTTCGCCAACTGGGTACCGTTCCGTTGGATGGTTTTATCGGACCGGCGCATGTCAGTACTATCATTGGCAGTCATCCTTACGAGTACTTTGCGGAGGAGTATCAGCGCCCCGTCGTCATTGCGGGTTTCGAGCCTCTGGATGTGTTACAGGCCATTCGCATGCTGGTTCGGCAACTCAACGAAGGGCGAGCGGAGGTGGAGAACGAGTTTTCTCGCGCCGTAACGCGGGAGGGTAACCTTAAGGCGCAACGTCTGGTGGCGGAGTGTTTCGAGTTGCGTCGTATTTTCGAGTGGCGCGGCTTGGGGATGGTGCCATACAGCGGTCTACAGATTAAAAAGGAGTTTGCAGCCTGGGATGCCGAGCGTCACTTCGATATTCCTCAACTCAAGGTTTCCGACAATAAAGCGTGCGAATGTGGCGCGATTCTGCGTGGAATGAAGAAGCCGCAGGATTGCAAGTTGTTTGGTACGGTCTGTACGCCGGAGAATCCGATGGGGTCGTGTATGGTCTCTTCGGAGGGGGCGTGTGCCGCTTATTACTCCTACGGGAGGTACCAGGAAAGTGCTTGAGTATTCTAGTGTTGAGTGGCTTCGCCGCGATTCACTTAATCGTGGGCCCGTCCTCGAAGCCGGGATCGTTTACTCTGGACAAGCAATGAAAAGTGCCTCGGCTAGCGGGACGAACACCGCATTCAATCTACACGGCGCCGGCCACACAAAACCAAACCAACCAAAAGCGACACACCCATGGCAGTAAGAAAAGAGTACATTCGCCCCATCGATTTCCAGAACGGTCGTGTCGATATGACGCACGGTTCGGGTGGCCGCGCCATGGCACAGTTGATCGAAGAGCTATTTATAGCGGCTTTCGATAACGCGCTGATACGCCAACACAACGATCAGGCCTGTTTCGAAGTGCCGGCGGGACGAATGGTGATTAGCACCGACTCACACGTGGTCAGTCCGCTCTTCTTCCCCGGGGGCGATATCGGCAGTCTTTCGGTGCATGGAACTGTCAACGATGTCGCCATGTCCGGAGCGAAACCGCTCTATCTCTCCGCGGGATATGTACTCGAAGAGGGTTATCCGCTGGCTGATTTGAAACGCATTGTCACCTCCATGGCGAAAGCGTCCATTGCCGCTGGTGTTCCCGTTGTTGCCGGCGATACCAAAGTCGTGGAGCAAGGCAAGGGTGACGGTGTGTTCATCACAACGACGGGCGTTGGTGTGGTACCGGAAGGACTTCAGATCTCGGGTGATAGAGCCCGACCCGGCGATAAGATCTTGGTCAGTGGATACATCGGCGATCACGGTGTCGCCATCATGTCACAGCGAGAGAATCTTACCTTTTCAACGAGCATTACGTCGGACAGTCAGTCGCTGCACGATCTCGTGGCCGCGATGGTGGATGCGGTGCCGGAGATTCACTGCTTGCGAGACCCTACCCGGGGCGGGTTGGCGACGACACTCAACGAACTCGCGCAACAATCGGGCGTCGGCATGCGAATCCACGAAGATGCGATTCCGGTTCGCGAAGAGGTCAACGCGGCGTGTGAGTTGTTGGGTCTGGATCCCCTCTACGTGGCGAACGAAGGGAAACTGATCGCTATTTGCCCGCCCGATGCCGCCGACAAGCTGTTATCCACTCTGCGTTCGCATCCCAAGGGTTCGGACGCTGCGATCGTGGGAGAGGTGGTCGCGGACGATCACCGCTTCGTGCAAATGGAAACGGCGTTCGGCGGTAACCGTATCGTTGATTGGTTAACGGGCGAGCAACTGCCGAGGATATGTTGACTTAGCCATTGTTTAGTACGCCCCTCTCCAGAGGGTGGGGCGTCGAGAGGACAACGATGCGGGTTTTGTTACTAACACACACTTTCAACAGCCTCACCCAACGGTTCTACGTCGAACTGGTGGAGCGCGGTCACGAAGTGTCCATCGAGTTCGATATCAACGATCAGGTGACGGTAGAGGCAGTGGCGTTGTTTCGGCCCGAACTCATTGTTGCGCCCTACCTACGCCGTGCAATCCCCGAGTCCATATGGAAGCATCACACATGTATCGTGATCCACCCCGGCATTGTGGGGGATCGTGGCCCTTCGGCGCTCGACTGGGCGATACTCAACGGAGAGACGTCGTGGGGCGTCACCGCGTTGCAGGCAAACGAAGTGATGGACGGCGGAGACGTGTGGGCGACAGCGGAGTTTCCCATGCGCCTGGCGAAAAAGAGCAGTCTCTATCGCAACGAAGTGACCGAAGCGGCTGTTAGCTGTTTGCACGATGTGATGGAGAAGATGAACGACGCTACGTTCGAGCCTGCCGCGCTGAACTATTCCGACCCCGCTACCCGTGGGCAGCTCAGGCCGTCGGTGCAGCAAGAGGATCGACGTATCGATTGGACGCGGGACAACACGCGTACCGTGGTACAGAAAATTGACTCCGCCGACGGATTTCCCGGCGTTTTAGATGAACTGTGCAGTAAGGAGTTTTATCTCTTCGATGCCCATCCGGAGGATAAGCTACGTGGGTCACCGGGAGAAGTTATCGCTTGGCGCGGTCAAGCGCTGTGTCGTGCCACGGTGGACGGCGCAGTATGGATCGGACATTTAAAGGAGAAACCCGGGGACGCCGAGCGCAGCTTCAAGCTACCGGCTAAAACGCTGTTGGGAGAACGGCTCGCCGAACTACCCGAAGACCCCATCTCCATCTGGGAGGAGAAGGAGAGGGAAACCTATCAGGAGATCCATTACCGCGAGGATGAGGGCGTCGGTTATCTCAGTTTCGATTTCTACAATGGTGCGATGAGTACGGCGCAGTGCGAGTCCCTGCTGGAGGCCTACCGCTACGCCCGGGGTCGTGATACCAAGGTGTTGGCGCTCATGGGTGGCAGAGATTTCTGGTCCAACGGTATCCACCTCAACATTATCGAGAACGCTCCGAGTCCGGCCGACGAGTCCTGGCGCAATATCGACGCCATCGACGATCTGGCGCGCGAGATCATCCTGACCGATGACAAGGTGACCCTGGCCGCCATGCGCGGAAACGCTGGGGCCGGCGGCGTCTTTCTCGCCCTGGCCGCCGATCGTGTCTACGCGCGGGAAGGTGTCGTGCTCAATCCGCACTATAAATCGATGGGTAATCTTTACGGGTCGGAGTATTGGACCTATCTGCTACCAAAACGCGTCGGCGAGGAGAGAGCGGTTGCGCTGACGCAAAACCGGCTCCCCGTCAGTGCCTCCCGGGAAAAAGAGATCGGGCTGTTGGACGGGTGTTTTGGCCGCGATGTCGCCGAGTTCGAAGCGCAGATCCGGGATACTGCTCTCGCTCTCGCCAATGATCCTGCCTATGACGAACGCATCGCGGACAAACGCCAGCGGCGCCGGAATGATGAGAACAGCGCCACGTTGAACTCCTACCGGGAGAGAGAGTTGGAGCGCATGCAGCTCAATTTTTATGGCTTCGATCCCAGTTATCATGTGGCACGGTACAATTTCGTCTACAAAGTCCCCCATACGCGCACGCCGTTTCATCTGGCGCGCCACCGGCGGGTGGATTTCGACAACGACGCTGCAGCCTGATACCGACAAAGACGAGCGAACGGATAACTAGATGTCCAGCCTCTCCACCATCCTGGTAGTCGATGACGAAGTGCGTTCTCAAGAGACGCTGCGCCGTACCTTGGAGGAGGAGTACGAGGTATTGACCGCGTCGTCTGCCGATGAAGCGCGCGAGATACTGGAGCGGGACTGGGTGCATGTCATTCTCTGCGATCAACGCATGCCCGGGACCAGCGGAGTCGTGTTTCTCAAAGAGGTGCGCGAGAAGTGGCCGGAGATCGTACGCATCATCATCTCGGGCTACACCGACACCGGCGACATCATCGCCGGAATCAACGAAGCGGGAATTTACCAGTACATCACTAAACCCTGGCATCCCGAATCGCTGTTGCTCACCGTGCGTGCCGCGGCGCACCTGCAATCGTTACAGAGCGAAAACCAGCGCTTGGCGCTAGAGTTGCGTGCCAGTGAACCGGTGCTGCGCAAGAGCGTCAGCAGGAAGCGAGAGCAGCTCCGTGAGCGCTACAATTTCGAGGGATTGATCAAGAGCGAGGGCAGTCCGCTGGAAGTGATATGCCGAAACGCGGAACGCATTGCCGGCTATGACATCCCGATCTTAATCACGGGTAAATCGGGAACGGGTAAAGAGTTACTGGGGCGCGCGATTCACTACGCCAGCGATCGATCGGATAAAGCCTTCGTTATCGAAAACTGTGGCGCGGTCTCCGACCAAATTCTGGAAAGCGAACTGTTTGGTCACAAACGGGGCTCTTTTACGGGGGCCTACGAGGATCGCATCGGGCTGTTCGAGCAAGCCGATGGCGGTACGATTTTTCTCGATGAGATCGGTGAGACTTCTCCGGCGTTTCAAGTGAAACTGCTGCGCGTGTTGCAGGAGGGAGAGATACGCCCGCTGGGCAGTTCGCGGACCCGGCGAGTCGATGTCCGCGTCATATCCGCCACCAATCGCGATTTGGAAGAAGAGGTGCGTAAAGGACGATTTCGCGAAGACCTTTACTATCGCCTGGCGACGTTTACGCTCCATATGCCGCCGCTCCGTAACAGGCCGATGGATATTCCTCCCATTGCCAACCATTTGTTGAAACAGGCGCAACATCAGTTGGGCAAGAGTATCCATGGTTTCTCACCGCAGGCGCTGGATCTGTTGCGAAATTACGAATGGCCGGGCAACGTGCGCGATTTGCAGAACGAGATCTATCGAATGTTGGCGCTCGCCGATGGCGAGGTATTGGATATCGGATCGCTCTCCGACAGGGTGAAAAGGGAAGGTGGCGTGGTTGTGGCGAACGAATCTCACGGAGTCGCGCAACATGGCGGAAACGGCGGTTTGCTAAAGGTGCGTCTGGAGGCGCTAGAGTGCGAGATGCTTCGTGACGCGCTACATCGCACAGTGGCAATAAGAGCAAGGCGGCACGCGAATTGGGGCTGTCTCGAGTTGGATTGCGGAGCAAACTCCAGCGCTATGGCTTGGAGGATGGCTGACATGGTTTTGGCGTTCTAATCCGGATTGAGCGATGGGCAAGGACACGACATTCAACGTACTTTGGTTGCAGTCCGGTGGTTGCGGCGGATGTTCGCTCTCCATGTTGGGTGCGGAGAAGCCCCATTTCTATGAGCAGTTGCGTTCAAACTCTATCGAACTCCTCTGGCACCCATCCTTGAGCGAAGCTTCGGGCAGGGAAGTTGTGAAGATACTGCAAGATTGCGCCAGCGGGGTGCAGCGCCTGGATGCGCTTTGTGTGGAAGGCGCTCTGCTGCAGGGTCCTAACGGTAGTGGCCGTTTTCATATGATGTCGGGAACGGGACGTCCCATGATCGACTGGGTGCGGGAGTTGGCCGGCAGGGCGCGTTATACCGTGGCTGTCGGATCGTGTGCCGCGTATGCCGGAATCACGACCGCCGGTGGAAACGCCGTCGATGCCTGCGGGCTTCAATACGACGGTGATGAACTGGGTGGCTTGCTGGGAGAGGAGTACCGGTCCGAAGCAGCCTTACCGGTGATCAACGTGTCGGGTTGCGCCGTGCACCCCGACTGGATCATGGAGACACTGGTGCTCCTGGCCAATGGCGAGCTTGGTTCAGAAGAGCTGGACCAGCTTGGGCGGCCGCGGTTCTACGCCGATCAACTGGTTCACCATGGTTGTCTTCGCAATGAGTACTATGAGTTTAAGGCCTCGGCCGTGGAACCTTCGCACTTGGGATGTCTAATGGAGAACATGGGTTGCAAAGGGACGCAAGCGCACGGCGATTGCAATAATCGTCTCTGGAACGGGGTGGGGTCCTGCACGCGTGGTGGGTATGCCTGTATCAGTTGCACCGAGCCGGGTTTTGAAGAGCCTGGCCATGCCTTTGCCGAAACACCAAAGTTCGCGGGAATTCCGATCGGACTGCCCACCGACATGCCGAAGGCGTGGTTCGTTGCGTTGGCGTCCCTGTCGAAATCGGCGACGCCCAAGCGCGTCAAACAGAATGCTGTTGCCGACCACGCCGTTGTTCCGCCTTCGGTGAGAAAGACGGGATTGAAGTAATGCGTAGAGTTGTCGGCCCTTTTAACCGCGTCGAGGGTGATCTGGAAGTGACGTTGGAGAGTTCCGACGGCGTTATCGAAGCCGCGCATGTCAACTCGCCGCTGTACCGCGGATTCGAGCAGATGCTTCACGGTAAGGAACCGCACGATGCGCTGGTCATCACGCCCCGCATCTGCGGGATCTGTTCGGTATCGCAATCGATGGCTGCCGCTGCCGCGTTGCGTGACATATCCGGCGTCGAGCAGCCGCCCAACGGTCGTTTGTCGATGAATCTAGTCCATGCAGCAGAAAACGTTGCGGACCACTTATCCCACTTTTACCTCTTCTTTATGCCCGACTTTGCCCGTGCCGGTTACGCGGAGCGCCACTGGCACGGTGAAATCGCTGCGCAGTTTCGCGCCGGCGACGGAGAGGCGGCAGCAGCGTTTCTCCCGGCGCGCGCCCAGTTCATGCATATGCTCGGTTACTTGGCAGGGAAATGGCCGCATACACTTTCAACTCAACCTGGTGGCACGACGAGAACCATTGGGGCGTCGGAAAAGATGCGGGTTCGAGCGCTGCTCCATGAGTTCCGTCGCTATCTTGAGCGATGTGTTTTCGGGGGCGAGCTGGAGTCTCTGGCCGAACTCGACAGTGCCCAATCGCTGGACAAGTGGTTGTCGAATCGTACGGGCGAGAGCAGTGACTTCGCACGTTTTCTCCATGTGGCGAACGATTTACAGCTCGATCAACTGGGTCGTCCCAATACTGCATTCATGAGTTATGGGTGCTACGAAGAGGAGAAAGGGACGCTGTTTGCTCGTGGCGTTTGGGACGAAAAGGAAGAGCCGTTGAATTCAGGGAACATAGCAGAGGACATCACGCACTCCTGGTTGGCAGGCGACAACGAGCCGCGCCATCCCGGGAAAGGCGCCACTCTTCCCGTAGCGGAAAAGGAGGGCGCCTACAGTTGGTGTAAAGCGCCACGGTTAGCCGGGCGTGTCGTTGAGACCGGAGCGCTGGCCAGACAAGTGGTTGACGGTCACCCGCTAGCGAGAGACTTGGTTTCCCAAAGCGGTGGTAACGTTCGCAATCGTGTCGTCGCTCGATTGTTGGAAGTGACCCGCCTAGTTCCGGTGATGGAGGGCTGGATCGACGCCATCCAACCACGAGAGCCGTTTTGCGTGAGATCACCCCTGCCAGAGTCAGATCAAGGTGCGGGCTTGGTGGAAGCCGCTTGCGGAAGTTTGGGCCATTGGGTCAGCGTCGAACAAGGTGGTATCGCCAACTATCAGATCATTGCGCCGACGACGTGGAACTTCTCACCCAGAGACGGTCGGGGAATCCCCGGTGCACTCGAACAAGCTTTGGTCGGTACAACGGTAGAGGACTCGGAAGATACGCCGGTTAACGTCCAGCATATCGTGCGCTCTTTTGATCCCTGCATGGTGTGCACGGTTCATTGATCAGAAACTGCTCTTAAGGTCCACGCGTGTCGTTCAAGGCGAAACTGAGCGGTTTGTCCTTCGCTTTTCGCCTACTGTTTTTCAGCAGGTGTTTGGTGGCGAAATCGCCCATCGCGTAGATAGTTAATGGTCTGTTCCGCGACGCTTTTGTCGTAGCGCATCGCCGAGTGACCCGTCGTCACGACGATGAAGTCGTCCATACCTTCCAGCGGTGTCGAACGAAGTGGCACCAGACCATCATCCGCACCCGCAACGCGATCGTTTTTATCGGAGCTATCCTTCAGTCCTGCGATTACTCCGAGCGGATAGTATGGCTTGGGGAGCGAATTGGGAAAGCTGTCGGCATCGGTTCCCAACGAAAGTGCTGCATCACCGGCGAACTGCATCCACCAACGGTCACGATACTTGTCGACAAAGTCGGTCCCCTGATTGGGTGTTCCGATCAACACCACCCTGCCGAGATTCCCGGGGCGGTGGCGATTCAGATAGGCGCGGATGATCAGTCCGCCGAGCGAGTGCCCGACGAAGTGGATTGTCTTTTCTACCTTCGCACAACAGGCGGTGATGCCACTCTCCACCGAGGCGATGATCTGCTCGGGGGTTTTTCGAAACGAATCATAGCCGATTCGATGTACGTAGTATCCAGCATCTTCCAAGCGCGATGCCAGAAGCCGCATGGCCGACTTGTTGCGCCCCAAGCCGTGCAACAGCACGACATGCTCCTTGTGTGGAGACGCACTGGGTTCGGGAGTTGGCTCTGTAGCGAAACTTAGACCGGCAGTAACGGCGACTACTGCAAACAGCAACGCCAATGTACTTCTATACGAAATCGACTTCACAGTACTTTCCTAATTCAATTGTAGAGTGTTACGTGCGTTCTCAGGTGTTGTACCAGTCCAACCGTGGAAGGCGCGGAAGAACGAGTTTGGATCGTTGAATCCGAGCAAAAACGATATTTGGGTATGGGTCAGGTCGGAGTTTTTCAAGTAGTAGTTAGCTAGATCCTCACGTACCCCGCTCAACACTTGTTGAAAACTGGTGTTCTCCTGATTGAGACGTCGTTGCAAGGTGCGTTTGCTGACCAACAAGCGCTCCGATACTGACTCCATGGAGGATTGGCCTGCCGGGAGGAGCTCAAGCAATACGCTACGCACACGGCTGGTAAAGTCATCTTCCGCCGTCAGGTCGGAGGGCCGCTGTTTCAGGCCAGGTTCGAAAAACTCCCACATATTGTCGTTGGCGCTGATAAACGGGTGCGCGGCATCAACGGCGGAAAATGTGAGACCCATTCGATTCGAACGCTTGGGAGTCACACCGAAAAACTCCCGATAGGATGGAATGGGCTGTAAGTCGATGGGCGACAACACCTCCAGCGGTTGAATGCGTTCACGAGTTGCCATGCGGGAAAGCTGCACGAAAAAGGTGAGTTCAGTAGCGATCAACAATTTAGGCGGCGCGAGTTCCTTTTCCATGAATTCGAGAACCAGGCTGGTATGCTTTGCGTTGCGCGTTTTTGTGAGGCGCATTGGGCCGATCAGGGGTTTGTAGTGTTTGAGTCGGTCCAGGGCAACATTCATGTTGGGACTACAGTAGGCAGCAAACAGGGGAGGGCTGAAATAGTCCGATGTCATCTCCTCCGCTAATTGCAGGGGGAAGGTCGGATTGTCCGCGCTCGAGGCGATCGCCTCCCAAAGTCGAAAGTACTCCGGCGTGCTTAACGTGGCTTCTTTACGGTTAAAGAGATCCTAGGGCAGGGCAGCACGCTCGAGTAGCTCCACCTCGCTGATGCCGTGTTGGTGAAAGGGCAGGCGCCAGCCCTGGTCGATGAAGAACTTTTTCATTCACGATTTCCTGAAATCAGCTGCCGTGTGGTTCGATAGCACTATCCTAGCCGGTGGTGCCCGACTACTCACTAGCGTGATGCGCCATCTTGCATGCAAAAGGCGCCAATTGCGGGTCGATGAGATTGTCTGAGCCCGCTACAACGATCTCACCGACCCGCGTGTTCAGTTCAACATGCCCAACACCATTCTGTCGAAAGTCCGGTCGCTGAACCACTTACGGACAAACAGCATGAGCGTCGCATACTTACCGGCGGCATAGCGGGTTTTAGGCTTTCGGGAGCGAACCGCCCTGAGGATCAGATCCGTAATAGCCTTCGGATCGGAACCACCGCCTTGGTCGTACTCGGCCCTCAGTAGTTTACTCATGGCGGCGGTGAGACGGGCGTATGGGCCTTGCCCGGAGCGCTCCATCATGGGTCCGCTCAAAACCTCACCGAATTCGGTCTTTATGGCGCCTGGCTCAACGATCACGACGTCGATACCGAATTGACTCAACTCCAGGCGCAGGCAATCGGACCATCCTTCCAGTGCATGCTTGGTGGCGTGGTACCAGCTACCCAGTGGTGAGTAGATCTTCCCGCCGATAGAGGCGATGTTGATGATCTTGCCGGATCGTCGTGAGCGCATGTAGGGCAGGACCAACCGCGTCAATCGCGCCAGACCAAACAGGTTGACGTCGAACTGATAACGGGCGTCATCGATGGAAGTATCCTCCATCGCGCCATACATGCCGAATCCCGCATTGTTGATCAGCACGTCGACGCCACCGTGATCGTTTTCGATTCTTTCTACGACGGCCCTGACCTCTTCTTCGTTGGTGATATCCATCTTGAGGGGAATGGCACCCAGCGCTTCCAGGTCAGCCATCTTCTCGCGCCGACGCGCGGCAGCGTAGACGACTAAACCCTCTTCCAACAGTGCCTTGGCGAACTCCTTACCCATGCCGGAAGAGGCGCCGGTGACGAGGGCGACTTGGGATTGTGCAGATGTGGATTGCATGCGTGTTCTCCTAACTGTGTGATTCATCGTTAGGAGAGATGTTATGAATTCAGTGCTATTGCGACACTAGCAAAAGACGCCCCTGCTAATGCAGATGACGCCAAAGTGGTGTGACCGGCATTCCGCTGTGTGTTGAGAGTGGCTGCTATTAGGCAGATCTCGGTTTCAATGATTGGTTTTGCACTTCGCGTATTTAGCCTAATTCGGTGCTGGCCACCAGCGCGAGGGGGGTGACCGAAGGTGGCTCTTCGCAGCGGGGTTGCATGGCCTGGGTAAATTCCTTGAAGAAATCCTGTGACTGCAAAAGTGCCTTGGTCTGCTCGTCTTTGATAGAGGCAAGATGGCGAAAGGTGACACCGTCGGGGAAGCGGTACGCCCGGTAACGGATGCCGGCGCCGAGTGCGGCGATATTGGCCACGAATCCGGTGATGGCTTCGGCCTGGATGTCACCCATATCGGGCTTCACGCGGTATTGAATCATCAGTTCCATGTTCTCCTCCTTATCGCTGTACGAGAAAAACTCACCGATTGTTGCGCGTTTAAGAATAGCCGAGATTTTCCTATTGAGAGACGCTAGTCGCTCGAGCAGGCACCTGTCTCCCGGGGGGCGCCCTCGCGCAAGAGAGAGACGAGCCCCCACGCGCCCCACAGCGCAATCAATGGAAGCACGATCCAGTAGTCGGATTCGTTAACAAGCGTCCAGCCCGCCGCATCGCGCGCATCGACGACAGCGGCAAGACAAACTATGGGCCAGTAGACGGTGATTCCAAGCGCGGCGGCGAGTAGCAGACGTCCCCAGGGTGTTCCGAGCCAATACCCGAGTAACCCAAGGACGAGCAGGGGAATATAAGCGACAAGATCGCCGAACGCGAAGCCGTACCAGAAGGCGGCACCGACTTCAGTGATCTGTTCAGCCGGCTCCTGTGTTCCCATGACGACACCGAGTTGGTAGTCGAAAGCGGGGATGGCCTGCGCGTATACCAAGTAGATGACGAGTAAACCGCCCGGGCCTAGTACCGACCAGAAGTGGATATTCCGTTGCATGGCGTGTGTTCTCGACGTAACCGCTGGTTTGGGTGAGTGCCTGTAGTATAGGCGTTGCCGGATTCCGGGCATTCGGGTCCAGAGACGAATGCTCTCTGAACAGCGGTGAAGAGCTGAACATTGACGAGCGTCAAACCTCTTATCCCCTACGCTATAGTATCGCTACGCTTAATCACCGCAGATGGCCTTTGCGCGGCCCTAATCAAGAAGAAGGGAAAAAGCGATGTCCTCAGATGAACCCGTCGAAGAGCCGCAAACGGAAAAGAAGTGGAGTAAACAGCTTCTCATTCTCCCCCCCCATTGCCATCGGTCTTGCGGTTCTCGTGTTCAGCATTGCCAACAAGGCCCCGCTACCGACCGTTCTCAAAACGGAACCGATCTACAGCGCTCGGGTGGTCGAATTGGAGCGGTTGGACATGCACCCGGTGGTCGTTGCACGCGGTGCGGTCAAAGCGGAACGGACATGGAATGCCGTCGCGGAAGTCTCGGGCCGGGTCGTGGAGATCCACCCCAAACTACAGCAGGGAGCCTTCGTCGGCGAAGGCGAGTTATTGGCTCGAATCGATCCCAGCTCCTACGAACTGGCGTTGGTGAAGAGTGAGGCGGCATTGGCGGAACTCAAGGCGCGTGAGACGCGCACCCAGACTTCGTTGCAGACCGAGAAGCAGAGTTTGCGATTGGCGCAAAAAGAGCTGGTGCGCCAAAAGGGTCTGCGTAAGAAGGGGACGGTGTCGCAAAAGGGGGTGGATGACGCGGAGCGAGCGGTACTGAACAGCCGGCAGTCCGTGCAATCGCTGGAGACCGAGCTGACACTCATCCCGGTACAGCAGCAGTCCCTTGAAGCAAATATCGCTCAGGCCAAGTTGGATTTGGAAAACACCCAACTGTTAGCGCCCTACAACATGCGCATCGGCCCGGTCAGTGTGGAGGCGTTTCAGTATGTATCCCGAGGGGAGCGATTGTTTGAAGGCGATGCTGTCGATACCGCGGAAATCGAACTTCGGCTACCCACCCAGGAGATGCGCAAGTTGGTACTGCACTTGCGGGATGCGGAGTTTTCGATCCGCGATGCTGTCGACGATCTGCCGGAGGTTTTCGATCTTCGCGTCGTGGTTCGAATACCCGGTTTCGAGGGGGATGCCGGTCAACTCGGACGCTTCGTGCGAACCGCTACCGTGGACGAGAAGAGCCGCACCGTGGGCGTGGTGGTGGCGGTCGATAATCCCTACGACATCGAACATGTCGGTGTACGTCCGCCGCTGGTCAGCGGCCTCTATACCCAGGTGACGCTGATTGGCCCGGTGCTCGAGGATCAGATCCTGATCCCGCAATCCGCCATCCGTAACGGTCGGGTCTATGTGCTGGATGCGGAACAACGACTTCAATCTCGATCCGTGCGCACCCGCTTTCACCAGGGTGATATGAGTGTCATTGCGATAGGCCTGGAAGGCGGCGAACAACTGGTGGTCTCGGATCTGGTGCCGGTGGTGGAGGGAATGCGAATCGCCCCGGCCCGGGATGAAGCGCTGACGCGACGCATTCGGGAAGCCACCCGGGTGGCGGAGGCAAATCGGTCATGATTCGCTATTTTGTCAAACACCCCAACGCGGCCAATCTGGTGATGATTGCGCTTCTGTTGCTGGGTTTGACCACCCTGCCGCAGATGAAACGGGAGACCTTCCCGGAGCTGAAGAGCGATCAGGTCCAGGTGAAGGTGCCCTATCCCGGTGCGACCGCAACCGAAGTGGAGGATGCCATTTGCCGTCGCGTGGAAGATGCCCTTGACGGTGTTGTGGATCTGAGGGAGTTGCGTTGCGAGGCGCAGGAGGGGGCCGGTGTTGCGGTGGCGCGGATGTATGAGCACGGCAACATGACCCGTTTTCTCGATGATGTGAAAACCGAAGTCGAGGCCATTAACGATTTTCCCGCGGAGGTGGACGATGCGGTGGTCTCGGAGCTTGGACGCACCGATGACGTCATCTCGATAGCGGTGACCGGTATCAGGGATGTGGTGGCCCTCAAAGCCTATGCACAGGATCTCAAGGCCCGGATGTTACGCGTCCCGCAGATCGAACAGATCGGCATCAGCGGTTTTTCCGACCATCAGATTCGAATCGAAGTGCCCGCGTGGCAATTGGAGCGCTACGGGCTCTCCATAACCGCGCTCGCTGATACACTGAATCGACAGAGTTTGGGGATGCCGGTGGGGCGTCTCGAAGGCGCCGACGAAGATGTTCTGATTCGCTTCGACGATCAGCGCAAAGGGGCTGAGGCCTTTCGCAATATCGTGATCCTCTCGCAAGCCGATGGCGCCGAGGTGCGTTTGGGCGAGATCGCCCATATCGAGGATCGCTTCGATCGACCCGAGGAGGCGGTCCACTTCAATGGCCAACGGGCTGCGTTGTTGACCGTCAGAAAGAACCGCTCCCAGGACACCTTGTTGGTCCTGGATGCGGTGAAGAGCTTTGTCGAGCAGGAACGGCAGAGGCTACCCACCGGTATCGCACTGGCGCTGACACGGGATATGTCGTCGGTGGTCAGGGATCGATTGCAGCTATTGCTGACCAATGGGGCCCAGGGCCTGGTGCTGGTGTTTCTGGTGTTATGGCTCTTTTTCAGTCTCCGCTACAGCTTCTGGGTCACCATGGGGTTACCCGTGGCGTTTCTCGGCGGACTCTTCGTGATCGGTAACATGGGCGTCACCATCAACATGATCAGCATGGTGGGTCTGTTGATCGCGATAGGTCTGTTGATGGACGACGCGATCGTAATCGCCGAGAACATCGCCGCGCGGTTGGCCCGGGGTGAAGACTATTGGTCGGCGGCCGTCAACGGCGTGCGCCAGGTGCTTCCCGGGGTCTTTAGCTCCTATCTGACCACGGTGTTGATCTTCGGCTCGGTTGCTTTCATTACCGGCAATCTCGGGCAGATTTTGCGGGTACTTCCCGTAGTGTTGCTGGTGGTGATGAGCGTGAGTCTCATCGAGGCCTTTCTGATTCTTCCCAACCATCTGGCCCATACACTGCGACACGTCGACAAACCCAAAGGTCAGGGTATCAGGGCGGCTTTCGAAGCGGGGTTCGAGCGCTTTCGGGATGGTTGGTTCACGCGTGTCCTGGATGCGGCGATTCGCCAGCGATACCTCACCATCGGCGTGATCGTCATGCTGTTGCTGGTCTCCCTGTCGTTGGCAGCCAGCGGGGTGCTGGGGTTCCGCGGCTTTCCCGATATCGAAGGCGATACGATTGAGGCGTGGGTGTTATTGCCACAGGGTACGCCGCTGCATCGAACCCAAGCCATAGTGGATCGGTTGCAGCATCAGTTGGAGCAGCTCAATGCCGAGTTGAGTGCAGAGCAGCCCGATGGACAGACGCTGGTTCAAAGCGTAACCGTGCTCTACGGACAGAATCCCGATGCCTACGAAAGCGGACCGCATGTGGTGAGGGTTTCCGTCGACCTATTGAGCACTGAAGTGCGTACGGTCGGTGCCGAGGAAGTGTTGGAGCGGTGGCGTCACGCGGTAGGGGCCATCCCCGATGTTATCAATCTCAAATTCACAGAAGCGACCATCGGCCCGGCCGGTCGCGCCATCGATATTCGGCTGCACGGCAACGATCTGCAGCGACTGCGAGAGGCGTCACGACAACTTCAACACTGGCTGAACCAGTATGATGGCGTTTTGGACTTGGGCGATGATCTGCGGCCCGGTAAGCGCGAGTATCAGTTGCGTTTGAAAGCGGGTGCAGAAGCGCTGGGACTGGACGGTCGCCAGATCTCCGACCAGATCCGTGTGGCGTTCCAGGGGCAGAAAATCGACGAGTTTCCCATCGGTCCCGAATCCTACGAAGTGGATCTTCGGCTCGCCGCCGCGGATCGTCTCAGCCGTCAACAATTAGCGGGATTTCGCGTCATCGTTCCCGACGGCAGTCAGATTCCTTTGGAGGCGGTGGCCGAGGTAGAGGAGGCACGGGGTTGGGCGCGAATTCTGCGCGTTGATGGCGAACGAACCATCTCGGTGCAGGGCGATGTGAATGGTCAGGTGATCAATGCGCGGGCGTTGGTTCAGGCGGCCGAGAAATCGTTTTTCCCCCAGCTCTCCGAGGCGTTTCCCGATATCGGTGTTTCCATCGAGGGGGAGACAAAGGAGTCGGGCGAAACCAGCGGCTCCATGGTCAGCAATTTCTTACTCGGTCTGGTCGGCGTCTATCTGGTGTTGGCGTTTCAGTTTCGCGGTTACCTCATGCCGCTAGCGGTCATGACGGTGATTCCCACCGCCTTGATCGGCGTCTTCTGGGGTCATCTGGTGATGGGGCGCGATCTCTCCATGCCCAGTATGATGGGTGCGGCATCGTTGGCGGGAATCGTGGTGAACAACTCGATCCTGTTGGTCCAGTTCATCAAGAGCGCTTGCAGCGAGGGCGTAGCAGTGGAGGTGGTTGCCCTGCAGGCGGGAGTGCAACGTTTCCGGCCGATCATGCTGACGTCGTTCACCACACTGGCCGGGCTGTTACCTCTGCTCAGCGAGACCAGCGTACAGGCGCAGGTATTGATCCCCCTGGCCACCAGCCTGGCATTCGGTTTGGCGGCAGCTACCGTTATCGCGATGTTCCTGGTCCCGGCGCTCTATTGTGTGATGGACGATCTCAATCTGGTCGAAGAGCTCGAGTGATTTCGAGAACCGTCTGCAGGAGTGAGGGGATGTGTACCAAGATACCCGCTAACTGAATTTCCGAAACATCTTGGTCTGATCGAACAACGCTTCCAGCGAGTTCATGCGTGCCTTGGTCTCTTCCCAATTCTCCGACTGCACGGCAGCGATGAGAGCCTCAACGACAAACAGTGTGACGACCGAAGAGTCCCACGCTGAGGGCGCTTCTATTCGCGAATGAAAATTGTGGGTGGCGTGTTTCGCAGCGGGCGAGCCCCACTGGTCGGTAAAGAGCACGAGCGTCACCTCTCTCTCTTTCGCCATTTCGGCCAACCGTAGAATATCGCGGTCGTAGCGGCGGATGTCGAAAGCGATGAGCACATCGCCGGGCTGCATGTTGAGGATGTAGTGGGGCCAGGTGTTGGCAGTGGAGGCCACCAGCGTCACGCCGTTGCGGATCACCTGCATGTGGGTGAAGAAGTAGTCGGCCAGTGAACGCGTAATGCGACCCCCGACGACGTGAATGGCGCGCCGCCGATCGGAGAGAAGGGTGACCACCGCATCGAACATCTCGGGATCGATCTGCTTCAAGGTCTGGCGCATGTTCTCCATTATCGCATCCGCAAATCGATTCAGGATATGGGTGTCGGGCACTTTCTCCGCCCAACGGTCGTGTTTGGTAATGGGATTGGAGATGGTGGCTTCAAGCTCGGCGCGCAGGGCGGCCTGAAAATCGGGGAATCCCCCAAACCCTAATTTACGTGCCGTGCGCACCACGGTGGCCGTCGAGACATCGGATGCCTCGGCAATGGCGGTGATGCTCCCCAAACCCGAGACCGGATAGTTCTCCAGCAGTACGTTGGCGAGTTGCCGCTCCGCGCGGGTTAAGCTGTTGAATTCACTACGTATCCGCTCTGCAACCGTAAGATATTCTGCCGCTTCCACTTCCACCTCTCTCCCGACACATCGCTGAACAAATCCCATTTAACCAGGAGTGAAACGCTAAGCGCTAACCGAATTCAATTGAAAACAATCTAACAGAAAAATACTTGACATAAAGATCTTCTCTGAAAAAATGTATACAGAAAGGGCGCGAGAAGATCGACTAGGCAATGACAGCCCACGGAGTGGAAAGTGCGCGGGAGTTGGACTCGGCGGTCCGCATCGTCAATCCTTCGGGCGGGGGGCAGTTCGTGTTGGTGTGCGAACACGCCTCGAATTTCATCCCTGGCGAATTCGATAACCTCGGGCTCGCCGACGACGCGCTGCAGAGCCATATCGCGTGGGATGCAGGGGCCTTGGCGGTTGCTGAGGGGATGTCGGCGAAACTCGATGCGCCGCTGATCGCACCGCGGGTGTCGCGTCTGGTCTGTGACTGCAACCGACCTTTGGAGGCGCAGAGTTCGATTGTTGAGGAGAGTGAGATCTACGAGATTCCCGGCAACGTTGGACTCTCCGACGCGCAGCGGCAGGCGCGCGCCGATCGATACTACATGTCGTTCCATGAAACCTTGGCGGCCTGTCTGGACCGGCGCCTCGAACAGGGGCGAGAAACCGCGCTGGTGACGGTGCACTCATTTACACCGGTCTACCACGGGGTGAGCCGCAACACAGAGATTGGTGTCATCCATGACGTGGACCGACGTTTCGCCGATGCCCTGTTCGATGCTTCCGATGCGGTGAGTGATTGGATGGTACGTCGCAACGAACCCTATGGTCCTGACGATGGCGTGACGTTCACGCTCGCCACGCACGCGGTCTCGCGAAGACTGCCCAACGTCATGCTCGAGATCCGTAGCGACTTGATTGCCACCGGGTCCGAACAACAGCGGATGGCCGAGCTCCTGTCGGGCTACGTTGCGAAGGCGATGGACACACTGCTGCGTCGCCGGGAAAACGGGGGAGGCCGCGATGATCGATAACCTGCCAACCCCCATCCAGCATTACGTACGTATCGTCGATGCGGTGAACTATCGACTCGGTCGCTTCGTGATGTACGGCATATTCATCATCTTCGCCGTCCTGCTCTGGTCGTCCATCTCCAAGACCTTTTTCCTGCCCTCACTCTGGACCCTGGAGATCGCCCAGTTCGCCATGGTCGCTTACTACGTTTTGGGCGGGCCCTATTCCATGCAGATCGGTTCTCACGTGCGCATGGATCTGTTCTACGGCCGATGGTCCCCCAGGACCAAAGCGCGTGTGGATGCGGTCACGATACTTTTTCTGATCTTCTACATCGGTGTCCTGCTCTACGGAGCGTTCGATTCCACCGAATACGCCTTCAAGTACAACGAACGCAGCCCGACCGCGTGGCGGCCGTTGCTGTGGCCGATCAAGGTGATCATCTGCGTCGGGTTTTTTCTGATGTTGTTGCAGGCCATCGCCCAGTTCTTCAAAGACATCGCGCGGGTGAAAGAGGAGTCGAACGATGTCGCATGAACTCATCGCCATCCTGATGTTCTCCTCCCTGATGATCATGCTGGTGACGGGGCAGCGGGTGTTCGGTGTCATCGGCGGTGTCGCGGCCGCGGCCGCCCTGTTGCTGTGGGGCACCGGCGGCTCCGATATTCCCTTCTCGGCTGCCATGAAACTGATGAAGTGGTATCCGCTGCTGACCCTGCCCATGTTCATCTTCATGGGGTATGTGCTGTCGGAGTCCAGGATCGCCGATGATCTCTACAAGATGTTCCATGTCTGGATGGGACCGGTGAACGGTGGCCTGGCCATCGGCACCATCGGCCTGATGGTCCTGATCTCGGCCATGAACGGGCTCTCGGTAGCGGGCATGGCGATCGGTGCGACGATCGCTTTACCCGAGCTGTTGCGGCGTAACTACGACAAACGCATGGTGACCGGGGTGATACAAGCGGGTTCCTCACTTGGGATTCTGGTGCCGCCATCGGTGGTGCTGGTGCTCTATGCGATGATCGCGCGACAACCGGTCGGTCAGCTGTGGTTAGCTGGGGTTATGCCGGGCCTGATGATGGCCGGTCTGTTCATTCTCTATATCTACGTCCGCTGCCGTTTGCAGCCCCAACTGGGTCCTACGTTGAGCAAGGAGGAACGCGACGTTCCCATGGCGGAGAAGTCGCGTTTGCTGAGGGCCGGGCTTCTGCCGATCCTGATTTTTATGGTGATGATGGTGCCTTTCGTCAATGGCTGGACCAGTCTGGTGGAGAGCTCCGCACTGGGCGCTCTGGCGGCTTTTCTCGCCGCCGTCCTTAAAGGACGGATGACCAAAAAGGTGTTCGAGACGACGGTACGCCAGACCCTGGCGGTCTCCTGCATGTTCATGTGGATTATTCTGGCCGCGTTGGCTTTCGGAGCCATTTTCGACGGCCTGGGGGCGGTGCGCGCCATCGACGACCTGTTCACCGAACAGCTGGGGCTGAATCCCTGGGTAATTCTGATTCTGATGCAGCTGTCGTTCCTGCTGATGGGGACCTTTCTCGACGACACCGCCATGCTGGTGATCGTCGCACCCCTCTATGTGCCGTTGGTGAAGGTGTTGGGTTTCGACCTCATCTGGTATGGCGTGCTCTACACCATCACCACCCAGATTGCCTATATGACTCCGCCGTTCGGCTACAACCTGTTTTTGATGCGGGCCATGGCGCCGCCCGAAATCACCCTGCGCGATATCTACGGATCCATATTCCCGTTCGTGCTGGTGATGCTGCTCGCCCTGACCCTGATTATGGTTTTCCCACAAATCGCGCTGTGGTTGCCTGAGTATGTCTACGCGAAATAGTGAAGAAGAAACGGCCCGTTAGAAGGCCACGTGCATGAGCACGACTACCCCCACTCTCATTCAGAGGAGATAACGATGATTACAAGACGTAAATTCGTAAAAGGTGCAGGTGTTGCAGGTGTGGCCGCCGCATCGGGTATTGGTGCGCCGGCGATCCACGCTAAATCCACCATCAAGTGGCGTCTGCAGACCTATGCCGGTCCGGCCCTGGCGGAACATGTGATCAAGCCCGCCATCGACAGTTTCAACAAGATCGCCGGCGACGAGATGCAGATCGGACTCTACTTCGCCGACCAGTTGGTACCCACCGGCGAGCTGTTCCGTGCCATGCAGAAGGGAACCATCGATGCGGTGCAATCCGACGATGACTCCATGGCCTCACCCACCGAAGTGACCGTATTCGGCGGTTATTTCCCCTTCGCCAGCCGCTACTCGCTGGATGTGCCGGTGCTGTTCAACCAGTACGGATTGAACGAAATCTGGGATGCCGAGTACTCCAAGGTAGGCGTCAAACACATCTCTGCCGGCGCCTGGGATCCTTGCCACTTCGCCACCAAGAAGCCGATTCGCAGCCTGGCTGACCTGAAGGGCAAGCGGGTCTTTACCTTCCCGACGGCCGGGCGTTTCCTCGCCCAGTTCGGGGTCGTGCCCGTGACCTTGCCTTGGGAAGATATCGAAGTCGCGGTGCAGACCGGCGAGCTGGACGGTATCGCCTGGTCGGGTATCACCGAGGATTACACGGTTGGCTGGTCCAAGGTAACCGACTACTTTTTAACTAATAACCTCTCGGGTGCTTGGGCCGGTTCGTTTTTCGCCAACATGGATCGGTGGAACGAGCTACCCGATCGCTTGAAGGAGCTCGTAAAGATCACCTTCGACAGCTCCCACTACTATCGCCAGTGGTGGTACTGGGGCGGCGAGGCATCGTTACGCGTCAACGGCAAGGATATGCAGTTGACCTCGATCCCCGACAAAGAGTGGGAGAAGGTGGAGGCGGCTGCAGTGAAATTCTGGGACGAGATCGCCTCCGAGTCCCCGGTGAAGAAGAAGGTGGTCGACATCTTCAAGCAGTACAACGCGGATATGCTTAAAGCCGGGCGTCCCTATCGCTACGGCTGAGGCGACTCCATTCCCCGGGGGCATTGCTCCCGGGGGACTCCATATCAAAGCGACGAATGGTGAGGCGCATGGCAGGCAAGCTGACTCTCGAAGAACTAAAACAGGCGGTATCCAGTGGTGAGATCGACACCGTGATCGCTGCACAGGTCGATATGCAGGGTCGGCTGATGGGTAAACGGTTTCAGGCGGAGTTCTTCGTCGAAAGCGCCTGGGAGGAGACCCACAGCTGCAACTATCTGCTCGCCACCGATATGGAGATGCACACGGTGGAGGGGTACAAGTCCACCAGTTGGGAAGCCGGCTACGGCGACTACACCATGAAGGCGGATCTCGAGACCTTGCGGCGTATTCCCTGGTTGGAGGGAACCGCACTGGTGCTGTGCGATGTCCTCGACCATCACACCCACGCAGAGGTAGCCCACTCACCGCGCGCCATTTTGAAAAAACAGGTGGCGCGGTTGGAAGCGATGGGTATGAAGGCCTGTTTTGCTTCGGAGTCGGAGTTCTTTCTGTTCCGCGAGAGTTTTGAAGAGGCGTTGGAAAAGGGTTACGACAACCTGACGCTCATCAGCGCCTATAACGAGGATTACCACATCTTCCAGACCACCAAGGAAGAGGCGGTGATGCGGGCGATCCGCACCGGGTTGAACGGTGCGGATATACCCGTGGAGAACTCCAAGGGCGAAGCGTGCGCCGGGCAGGAGGAGATCAACGTCTGTTACACCGATGCGCTTACCATGGCGGACCGGCACGCCATCATGAAGACGGGTTGCAAGGAGATCGCTTGGTCCAAGGGGCACGCGCTCAGTTTTATGGCGAAGTGGAGTTACGATGCGGCGGGTAACTCTTCGCATATCCATCAGTCGCTCTGGAGTCATGACGACAAACCGCTCTTTTACGATGCGGGTGCCGAACACGGCATGTCGGCGTTGATGCGCCACTACCTCGCTGGTCTGCTCCACTACTCCAGCGAGATCACCTTCTTCTTGGCGCCCTACATCAACTCCTACAAACGGTTTATGGCGGGCACCTTCGCGCCCACCAAAGCCATCTGGTCCATGGACAATCGTACCGCGGGTTACCGGATCTGCGGATCGGACACCAAGGCGGTGCGGGTGGAGTGTCGGATCGGTGGCTCCGACCTCAATCCCTATCTCGCCATGGCGGCGTTGATCGCGGCTGGAATCGACGGAATCGAAAACCAGCGCGAACTCGAGCCCGCCTTCGTCGGCGATGCCTACGGCGGTAAGGATGTACGCGAAATACCGTCCACGTTGCGCGATGCAGCGGACGCACTCGATGGCTCGGCGATGCTGCGTGAAGCGATGGGCGACGATGTCATCGATCACTACGTTCACGCCGCCCGCTGGGAACAGTACGAATACGACCGGCGCGTGACCGACTGGGAGGTGGCGCGCGGATTTGAGCGTGCGTAACGCAGATCGGAGATCGTGTAGGGTGGTGATAGCCCGCGCGCGCCGTTTTGCGTCGAGTGAACTTTCTGTGGAACAGCAGCAATGACAAAAACGATTCAGTGCATTTCGCCCGTCGATGGTTCGCTTTTTGCCGAGCGGCCGGTCGCGGGGGGGAGTGATGCGCAACGCGCGATTGACACTGCGCGCGCTGCACAACGGCGCTGGGCCGCGCTTCCTTTGGAAGAGCGCGTTGCATTGGTTCGGGCGGGCGTAGCGCGACTCGGCGAGATGTCGGAAGAGGTGGTGCCCGAGCTTGCGTGGATGATGGGAAGACCTATCCGCTACGGAGGAGAGTTTAGGGGCGTCGAAGAACGCGCCTCCTACATGGCAGATATTGCTGCGGAGTCTCTGGCGCCGCTGCTCGTGGAAGAGAGCGATGCTTTTGAGCGGCGCATTGTTCGCGAACCACGCGGCGTGGTGTTTGTGATTGCGCCGTGGAACTACCCTTACATGACGGCGATCAACAGTGTGGCCCCGGCACTTATCGCCGGGAATTCGGTGATCCTGAAACACGCCAGTCAAACCCTGTTGGTGGGTGAACGCATGGTAGCCGCCTTTGTCGAGGCGGGCGTGCCTGAAGAGGTGTTTCAAAATCTTTTTCTGGATCACAAAACGACAGCTTCCCTTATTGCCGCGCGTAGTTTCAGCTTTATCAACTTCACGGGTTCTGTCGCTGGCGGCAAAATGATCGAGCAGGCCGCGGCAGGCACGTTAACCGAAATCGGGTTGGAGCTGGGTGGTAAGGATCCGGGTTACGTGATGGAGGACGTCGACCTAGATGCCGCCGTCGAGACCTTAATCGATGGGGCGATGTTCAATTCGGGTCAGTGTTGCTGCGGTATCGAGCGTATCTATGTCACCCATTCGCTTTACGATCGGTTCGTGGAGCGAGCCGTCGAAATCGTTTCCGGTTACCGGCTGGGCAATCCGCTCGAGGAGAGCACCACCCTGGGGCCAATGGCGCACCAACGATTTGCGAAAGAGGTGCGTGCCCAGGTATCGGAGGCGGTTGCATCCGGTGCCAAACCGATGGTCGACGTTTCGATGTTTAGCGCCAACGACGGTGGGACTTATCTCGCCCCGCAGATTCTTACCGATGTGGATCACACTATGCGGGTGATGCAGGATGAGACTTTCGGCCCGGTAGTGGGGATTATGAAGGTGGCCAGCGATGCAGAGGCGATCCGGCTGATGAACGATAGCGAGTTTGGTTTGACCGCTTCGCTTTGGACGCGGGATGCGGAGCGCGCGGCGACCCTCGGTGCTCAGTTGGAGACGGGCACAGTGTTTATGAATCGCGCGGACTACGTGGATCCCGGTTTGTGTTGGACGGGATGTAAAAACACCGGTCGGGGCGGGTCGCTCTCGGTGGTGGGTTACCATAATCTTACGCGACCAAAATCCTACCATTTAAAGAAGACGACCTAATGAACCTAAATGCCAATTGGTCCTATCCGACTGCGATACGATTGGGTGCGGGCCGCATTGAGGAGATTGCCGAGGCATGCCGAGACGCTGGACTCAAACGCCCGTTGTTGGTTACCGACAGGGGGTTGGCCGAGCTACCCATGACCCAATCCGTGTTGAATGCCATGGCGGAGGCAGGCCTGGGGCGAGGCCTTTTCTCGCAAGTCGATTCCAACCCCAGCGACATCAATTTGGCGGCCGGCGTCGATGCTTTTAATGCAGGCAATCACGACGGAGTGATTGCGTTCGGAGGCGGCTCCGCACTGGACCTTGGAAAACTGGTGGCGTTTCAGGCCGGACAGACACGACCCATCTGGGATTTCGAAGATATCGGCGATTGGTGGACGCGCGCCGATGCCGATGCGATAGCTCCCGTGGTGGCGGTGCCGACGACGGCGGGTACCGGTTCCGAAGTAGGTAGGGCCGGGGTGTTAACCAACTCAGAGAGCCACGTAAAGAAAATTATCTTTCACCCGAAAATTCTCCCCACGGTGGTTATCTGTGACCCCGAACTTACCGTTGGGATGCCGCAAGCGATGACCGTAGGTACGGGGATGGATGCCTTTATCCACTGTTTGGAGGCTTATAGTTCACCTTTCTACCACCCCTTAAGCCAAGGGATTGCATTGGAGGGGATGCGGTTGGTCAACGAAAACCTGCCGAGGGTTTTCGTCGACGGTAGTGATCTCGAGGCGCGTGCGCACATGATGAGCGCGGCGGCGATGGGCGCAATCGCTTTTCAAAAGGGCCTCGGTGCGATGCATGCTTTGTCGCATCCTGTCGGCGCCATCTACAACACACACCACGGCACAACCAACGCGGTCGTCATGCCGGCAGTGTTGCGTTTCAACCGTCCCGCCATTGAAGAGAGAATATCGGCGACCGCTGCTTATCTGGGAATCCATGGTGGATTCGAAGGATTTTACGACCACGTGGTTGCGATGCGCGCCAGATTGGAAGTACCGGATAAACTACGCGATCTGGGTGTCGGTAACGATAGGATCGATGAGCTGGCGGCCATGGCCGTCGAGGATCCAAGCGCCGCGGGTAACCCCGTCGAGTTGACGCTGGAGACGGCCAAGGCCCTCTACGAAGAGTGTATTTAGCGTCAGTGGTTCGGTAGCTCCTTGATGTAGAGATCCTGTTTGCTGTACGGGATCTCGATACCCTCTTCCATGAAACGTTTGTAGATCGCGCAATTCAGCGCGTGAGAAACTCGGCCGCGTAACTCCGGTTTATCCACCCAACCCAACAGCTGGATAGCCAATCCCGAAGCGCCGAAAGTGCGAAATCTTACGCGCGGTTCGGGCGCCTCACAGATCTGCGGTTCGTTCAATCCGATCTCCATTAAGATCTCACAGACCCGATCGACATCGGAACCGTAGGCCACGCTCACCTGAGTACGGATGCGATACTTTTCGTGAGGCCCGCCCGATTCGTTAACGACCTTGCTGTTACCCATAATGGAATTGGGGATCGTCACCTCGACATCGTCTCTAGTCAGTACACGCGTACTGCGGATACCGATGTGGGTTACCATCCCGCGCACGGTGTCGTCGATGACGACGTAGTCGCCGATTTTGTAGGGCGAGTCGGCGAGAATGAATACACCGGAAAAAAGATTCGCCAAGGTGTCCTTTGCGGCAAAGCCGATAGCGATGCCCGCAATACCCGCCGAGGCAAGCCAAGCGGTCATATCCACGTGCCAGGCCTGGAAGACGAAGTAGACACCAAGCGCGATGATGACGACGGCCATCACATTGGTGAACAGCGGCAGGGTCTGCGGACGCACCAAACTGGAGTCGCTGCTTTGCTGGCTCAAGGTAGCGAGAACAATTTTGGAGAGGCGCAGCGCGAACACCATCCACCACGCAAGCAGTATGCTGAAGATGGTCGATCGTGTGAGTGACAACACCTTTTCGGGGAGCGCTGCGACGGCGGCTGCGACGAGTACGCCCATCAACATGACCGACCAGAAAAGCGGGCGGTGAAGCAGACTGATGATTTGGTCATCGAGCGCGCTTTTGGTATGGCGGGTCAACTGCCGTACCCCTCGATTGACAAACCAGCCGAGTAATACGGCTACCAGCACGGAGAGTACCAGTACAACGCCCGCTTTCATGTAGGGGGATTGGCCGAACAGGCCGATGATGGGTTTGAGTTGTTCGAGTAGTTGTTCCATCGCGCGGATGCCTTTTGCAGAAGTGATCGCGTAGTGAGTTAAGTTCTACCTAGGCTACATTATATTTAGCGTAGTCCAAATGCTCGGAGGCAGATTCATGGAGTTGGTGTTTGTCTATGGAACGTTGAAGGATGGGTTCCCCAATTCGCGCTTCAATGCGGGGGAGCGTATTGTCGGCGAATTTTTCACCAACGAACGCTACGAACTCTATCTCGTGGGCGAAAGATTCGTCCCTTGGTTGATCGATCAACCGGGCGTGGGGAGTCAGGTAACCGGCGAACTATTCGCTGTCGATACCGCGGGGCTGGAAGCGTTGGATGCCTTGGAGAGCGTGGGTAAGCCTCACGGTTACGCCCGATCGAAAATAGCAGTGACTTCGAGTGAGGCTGCAGATGTCCGCAGTGCGTTCGTCTACATGAAAAGTAGTGATCAGCTGAGCGCCAATGAAGTGCGCGCGGGTCCGTTGGTCTCCTATGAGCTTTCGCACGCCGCGCTCTACGTACCTCGCTCGAAGCGTCTTTCCATCGGCAAGGGGATTAGCTGAAAAGCGAACGCGTGAGCAGCAGAGCGTTACGCGGGTTTTCGCCGATGCGCCGAACCGCATAGGGCCACCAGTCGCGACCGAAGGGGACGTATACCCGTACGCGTTCACCGCTTTCCGCGAGGGATTTTGCGACGTCGGTTCGAACGCCCAGTAGCATTTCGAATTCGTACTCGCCCTGTTGCCACCCTGCTTCGGCCGCTTTGTCAATGACGAAGCGGTGGATCTTGTCGTCATGGGTGGCGATGACGGGATAGAAGCCAGCCTCTTTCGAGCGTTCGGACAACATCTGTTCCACCAACCGATAGTAGTTGGCCTTGATATCCGGCTGGTTGGTATACGCGATATCGGACTCACCGACGAAAGCGCCTTTCACCAATCGAACCTTACTCCCTGCTTCGATTTGTCTTTGTAGATCGGTGGTTGTGCGTTTGAGGTAGGCCTGCAGGGTGAGAGCGACGGGAAACCCCTCCTGCTTGAGTTGATCGTGAAGGCGTATAGTGGCATCCACCACCGAGTCGTCCTCCATGTCGATCATCATGCAGTTTACCCCGCTGCGATTGCCCGTGAGTTGCTTTATGGTCGTTGCGCTACGGTGGGCGTTTTCCGGCACTTTGGAGGGATCGACAGAGTGACCGATCTGCGTGGGATCGACGGAGACGTGGATATCGAAATCGGTGGTACCCAGCGCTTCGGCGATGGCGAGTTTATTCTTGATGTTGAGATCCACCAACTCTTGGGAATCCACGTACTCGCCCAAGTAGAACAGCGAGCTGCGTATGCCTTGCACGGAGAGTAGATCGCTGGCCGTTTCGATGGCCTCTTCGGGATTCTTACCGGCGACGTACTTACGACTCAACAATGAGCCGGCGCGACTCCCTTGCATAAAACGTGTCATGCCCGGGGAGTGCGCCAGGCGAATCATCGCGGATTGCCAGATTCTTCGAATCATAGACTGGAAGGGGTAGCGGGGATCGGAACATCCGATTCGTCTATCGAGTGTCGATTGCGTGCCACCAACGAATAGATGGTGGGAACGACGAACAGCGTCAGCAAGGTACCAAAACTCATGCCACCGACGATCACCCAGCCGATGGCCTGGCGTCCTTCTGCGCCCGCCCCGCTGGCGATAGCGAGCGGTACCGCACCCAATACCATAGCGCCGGTTGTCATGAGAACCGGCCGTAAGCGCAGCACAGCGGATTCAACGACCGCCTCCAATTTCTCTTTGCCCTGCTCCTGGAGTTGGTTGGCGAACTCGACGATGAGGATACCGTGTTTGGTGATCAGACCGACCAGCGTGATCAGACCGATCTGGCTGTAGATGTTGAGTGTGTTTCCGGTGAGTTGCAGGGTGAGGAGCGCACCGCCGATGGCCAGCGGTACCGAGAACATAATGATCAACGGATCGATAAAGCTCTCGAATTGTGCGGCCAGTACGAGATAGATAAACGCCAAGGCCAGCAGAAAGGTGATGTAGATGCTGGTGCCCGACTCTTTGAATTCACGCGACTGACCTTTGTAACCGAGCTGTGTGCTGGGTGGTGCGACCTCTTTAATGGCGTTTTCCAGAAAAGCCAGCGCTTTACCCAGACCGTAGTTGGGGGCGAGATTGGCCTGAATGGTTGCCGAACGCATCTTGCTGAAGTGGTTCAGTTCGCGTGGCGCTACGGTCTCTTGCAGAGTGACCAGATTGCTCAGCTGAATCATCGCATCGTTGCGCCCGCGTACGTAGATACGGCTGACGTCGTTGGGATCGCTGCGATCTTCCGCGGCGACCTGCACGATGACGTCGTACTGATCAGCACCGCGTTTGAATCGAGTCATCTGCCGACCGCCCAAAAACGTCTCGAGTGTCCGCCCGATGGTATCGATATTCACGCCGACGACAGCCGCTTTATCGCGATCCACCGCCACCTTCACCTGTGGTTTGTTGAGTTTGAGATCGCTATCCAAACCGATGAGTGCCTGGTTCTGACGCGCTTTCCCCATCACCTGGTTGACGATGTTCTGCAGCTCTTCGTACGAGCCCGTGGTCATGATCACCAACTCCACCGCCCGGTTGATGGGGCTTTGGCCCAGTGAGGGCATATTGGTGGCGAACGCGAGCACGCCGGGAATGCCCCCGAAGAGTTTGGGCATCAACTCGCTGGTCACCGCTTGCTGTTTACGTTCCCTGTCGTCCCAATCCGTCAGGCCTACAAAGTTGAAGCCCTGGGTCACTACGGGATAACCGACGATGGAAAAGTTACGGTCTTGTTCCGGAACAGCGGCGACGATGCCTTCGATCTGGTACATGTAGCGATCGGTGAATTGAGCGGTAGCGCCATCGGGTGCCATGGCGAAATTGAGTATGGTGCCCCGGTCTTCGATAGGTGCCAGTTCCGACTTAAGGTTGGTAAACAGGTAGTAGCTGCCACCCGCTACCGCCAGCGTTGCAAGCAGTATCAAAGGACGCACGCGCAGCGATCCGCGAAGCACGCTGCGGTAGCCGCTGTTGAGCCCCGCGAGCGCTTTCTCGCCGAGGTTGTAAAATCAGTTGTGTCGCTCCTGATGCTTGAGCAGACGCGACGACATCATCGGCGAGAGTGTCAACGCGACGAAGCCCGAGACCAGTACGGCGCCTGCCAGTGTTAGCGCAAATTCCGTGAACAGTTTGCCGGTGCGTCCCGTGGAGAATCCGATAGGCGCGAAAACCGCCGCCAGGGTCAGTGTCATGGCCACCACGGCGAACCCGATCTCTTTGCTGCCTTTGAACGCGGCCTGCAGGGGTTGCATGCCGTTTTCGATGTGACGATGAATGTTCTCCAACATCACGATGGCATCGTCCACGACCAGGCCGATCGCCAACACCATGGCGAGCAGGGTCAGGGTGTTAATGGAGTAACCGAAAGCGTACATCATGGCGAAAGCGCCGATCAGCGATACCGGGATAGTGACCAGCGGAATGAGCGTGGCGCGAAACGAACGCAGGAAGAGAAAGATCACCAGGATAACGAGTACGATCGCTTCGAGGATGGTTTCGAACACCGCATCGATGGATCGGTCGATGAAGATCGACGAGTCGTAGGCGATCTCCACCTTCATGCCGCGGGGCAGGCTTTCGGTGATGGTCGGTAATTCGACGCGCAGTTCGTTGGCGAGCGTGAGCGGGTTGGCGGTGGACTGTTTTACCAATCCCATGGCGACGGCGCTTTTGCCATTGAAGCGCGCGATGGTGCGTTCGTCTTCCGGGCCGATCTCGACCCTGGCCACATCGCCGAGGCGAACCAAGTAGCCGCTGCTATCGCGCAGAATGATGTCGGCGAATTGTTGCGGGGTGCGGACATCGGTTTCCGAGAGCACGGTGAACTCTCGGCTGCTTCCCTCGATGCGGCCCGCCGGCACCTCGATGTTCTGTTGGCGCAGCGCTGCTTCCACATCCTGGGGAGTGAGGTTGTAAGCGGCGAGGCGTACGCGATCCAGCCAGATGCGCATGGAGTAGCGCCGGTCGCCGACGATCAATATGCTGGCCACGCCATCGATGGTCTCGATACGATCTTTAACCTGGCGTTCCGCCACGTCGGAGACCTCCAACGCGGTGTGCCTATCGCTGGAGAAGGCGAGCCAGATGATGGGTTGCGCATCCGCTTCCACTTTGGCGATGACGGGCTCTTCCACGTCATCCGGTAACTGACCGCGCACACGGCCGACTCTATCGCGTACGTCGTTGGCCGCCGCATCGGCGTCGCGGGTCAGTTTGAAATTGACCGTTATCTGACTCAGCTCTTCGCGACTGATGGAGCTGATGAAATCGATCCCTTCGATCCCCGATAGCGAGTCTTCCAGGATGGTGGTCACTTGGGATTCGATGATCGCCGCGCTCGCGCCAGGGTAGGCGGTCTCCACGGTGACCACCGGAACATCGATGTTGGGGTATTCGCGGATGGTGAGTCGGTCGTAGGCGATGATGCCCACCAGCAGCACCAACAGGTTCATCACCATCGCCAGGACGGGTCGTTTGATGCTGATATCGGAAAGGATCATGGATCAACCACCCTGAACCTGCTTCTCGGGGGAGGGCAGGGGTTGTACCGCTGCGCCATCCTGTACTTTCATCTGCCCTGCGGTGATGACGGTGTCGCCTTGCGCTAAACCGGTTACCACTTCCACCTCTTTGCCCTTGCGAATACCGGTGGTGATCTCGGTGCGCACCGCTTTGCCCTCGACAATCGTGTAGACGAATTTCCTGCGTCCTTGAGGGATGATGGCCTCTTCGGGGATAAGGAGCGCCGAGGCTTTGTGCTCCAAGATGAGGTCGACGCGCGCGAAGAGTCCCGCGCGCAGTTTGAAATCGGGATTGGGAACGCGTGCTCGCAACACCAGGCTACGACCGTTGACATCGACCTGCGGATCGATGGCGTAGACTTCGCCGGTGTAGGTTTTGTCCGGTACGGCATCGACGCTCATGGTGAGCTTCTGCCCGACCCGGATCTGGGTGAGAAATATCTCGGGAATGCGGAAGTTCACTTTGATGGGATCGAGGTCCAGCAGATTGACGATATCCTGGCCGCGACTCAGATAATCGCCGGTACTGACCACCCGCAGACCGACCACACCACTGAAGGGCGCTTTGATCACCATCTTCTCCAGCCGGGTACGCGCCAGGTTTACGGCGGCGTGGTTCACGGCCAGTTCGGATTGCGCCTGATCCACCTCATGGGAACTGCTTAATCCTTTCGCGCGTAAGCTCGAGATGCGCGCGCTATTGGATTTGCTGAGCTGCATGCGTGCTTCCGACTGCGCCAGTTCCGCCCGGTAGATGGAGTCGTCCAGCTTGACCAATACCTCGCCTTTTTTGACGGACTCCCCTTCGCTGAAGAGCACGTTGGTGATTCGACCTTCCACTTCCGGTCGGATGGCAATGGATTCGTTGGCTTGGAGGGTTCCCACCGCTTCCAGCGTCTTCTCCAAGGGGGCGATGCGTACTTCGGTCGCTTCCACCGGCATGGCGAAGGCCTGGGGTGCGCTAGCACCCTTCTGTTCATCGGCCTGCGCCAGGGCGGGCACCAGGCTCGCTACGAACAGGAGCGAAGCGAGTCGAGGCGTTCCGGTTGAGCGAAGGGGTATCTCGGTTCTTTTCATCGGGTGTCACTCTCAGCGCTACGGCTTCCTAAGATTATGAACTCTCTAGCTGACATCTTCGTTTACTGACTCCGACGAGGATGAGCTATAAAAAATCAGCCCGGTTAAGTGGCGTGGATCCTTGCGGTTTTCCTTTAAAGCGTAACGCCTGTTTCGAATTTCACCCGGTTCAGCGAAATAAGGCTGCGAAATTTACGCAGATTGGATTGCGTGTAGAGAACGCGTTGCGTGAACTCATCATAGGCTTCCATGTCCGGGACCGAAACCACCAGGATGTAATCCACTTCGCCTGTCACCGCGTAACGCTGCGTCACCTCGGGTGCCTCCAAGGCCGCCTTGCGAAACCGGGTGAGCAGATCGAGCTGATCCCGCTCCATCTCCACTTCGACGATGATGTTGATCTTGTGACCTACCAAATCGGGTGCCACGAGCGAGACGTCAGCGACGATGACACCGCTTTCGCGCAATCGCTTCACGCGCCGCAGGCAGGCCGGAGGGGAGAGTCCCACCTGCTCGGCCAACTCCTGGTTGCTGATCTGATTGTTCTTCTGCAATCGATTGAGAATGCTGCGATCGATGCGGTCCAGTTCGATAGCCATAATGTGAATAAGGTTAAATAAGAAGTCCTTAGGTAGAAATAATATTAGGAAAGTTCGCAGAATAAAGAAATAATCAAAAGCCATTAGTCTAAATAGGAAATAATCGCTAATCCGCTTTTCCTACAATGGGAGGCTGCGGTGTAGAGAGTCTGTTCGGGCCGTGTCTAGCTACGATAGACGCCGAACCGCGTGCATAAAAGACAACAACAGGGATTGCGAACCGTGCCACCGAGAGATGCCTTGCGAACCTTTTTCCTCGAGCTGATCCGGGAGATCTACCTGGTCTCCAGCACCTTGTTCAAGTTGATGATTCCCGTGCTGATCGTGGTCAAGCTACTGGAAGAGGCGGGCGCGATCCCCTACATCAGCTATGCACTCGAGCCGCTGATGGTTTTGGTGGGGCTCCCCGAGTCCATGGGTTTGGTCTGGGCGACCACGCTCCTGACCAATATCTACGGCGGCATGATTATCTTTTTCAGCCTGGCTCCGCAGGAGAGCCTCACCGTTGCGCAGGTCACGGTGTTAGGCGGAATGATGTTGATCGCCCATGCACTTCCCGTGGAGGTCCGGATCGCGCAGAAGACGGGCGTGCGGATGGTGGTGAATCTTCTGACGCGGATGGTCGGGGCGCTGCTGTTTGGACTGTTGCTGCATCACATCTACACCTTCGGCAGTTGGCTGCAGACGCCCGCACCGCTGTTGTGGGAGCCGCCTCCGATGGACGACTCGTTGACCTCCTGGGCAGTGGCGCAGGCGGAGAGCCTGGGCATGATCGTTTTGATCATCTCCGCTCTGCTCACCCTGTTGAAGATACTGCGCCTGCTGGGTGTCGAGCGTCTGCTGATCTGGTTGCTGCAACCCGTACTTCGACTATTGGGGATCGGACCCTCCGCAACGTCGATCACCATCATCGGCATTACACTGGGGTTGGCGTTCGGGGGCGGACTCCTGATACGCGAAGCGCGGGCCGGGCATGTGTCGCGCCGCGATGTCTTCGCTGCCATCACCTTGTTGTCGCTCTGTCACAGCATCATCGAAGATACGTTGTTGGTGCTGCTGTTGGGGGCGGACATATCGGGCGTGTTATGGATGCGATTGCTCTTCTCGTTGGTGATCGTCGCAACGATGACGCGCGTGCTGGATCGTTGCAGTGAACGTTTTCAGCAACGTTTCTTGGTTCACCCCGTGGCGAGTTCATGACCATGTTGCGCTCTCACCGGAACGACTCCACCCAAAAGGGGCTGCTTTACGGGGTGCTGGCGTTCGGGTTATGGGGCTTTGGGCCCATCTATTTCAAGGCCGTGGCGTCCGTGGCGGCGACCGAAGTATTGGCCCACCGCATCGTCTGGTCGGTGCTCTTCTTGGCGGTGCTCCTCACCTGGAAAAAACAGTGGGGCGCCTACAGCGAGTTGTTTCGCAATCCCAGGCAGGCCAAGTGGCTGCTGGTGACTGCGCTTTTGATTGCGGGCAACTGGCTCACCTTCATTTGGGCGGTGGCCAACGATCAGATCATTCGAGCCAGCTTGGGGTACTTCATCAATCCGTTGTTCAGCGTCTTTCTCGGTATGGTCTTCCTCCGCGAGCGGCTCAGACCGCTACAGTGGGTTGCACTTGCTTTGGCGGGTATCGGTGTCGCCAATGAGATCTTCAACGTCGGTTATCTTCCCTGGGTGGCGATGGTGCTGGCGCTCACCTTCGGTTTCTATGGGTTGGTGCGCAAACATGTGGGTGCGGATCCGGTTCAGGGGCTCACGGTGGAGACCGTTCTGTTGCTGCCGTTTGCGCTGGCCTATCTGGGATGGTTGTTGTGGGCCGGCGAGTTGAGCTTTGCCCACCAAGGGATGGTGATGGACCTGCTGTTATTCTCCGCCGGTGTTGTGACAGCGCTCCCACCGGTCTACTTCGCTGCTGCCGCAAACCTGTTGAGCCTGAGTGCCGTGGGTTTGCTCCAGTACATCGCTCCGAGCATCACCTTTCTACTGGCGATCTTTCTCTACAAAGAACCCTTCAGTGGCTCGCAGCTCGTCACCTTTCTTTTTCTATGGGTGGCGCTGGCGCTTTTCACCCTCGAGGGTTGGGTGACACAACGACGTCGCAACCGGGTCCTGGCTCCGCAACCCTCCAATCCCTGACTTTGATTTGAGCTGTCTCTGCCTTTGGGGGGAGAGAGTTGGGAAGTGTGTGGTGCTACACTTAGGCGAGTTGGAGCCATCCGTTCAGTAGACAGTGATTTCTCTGTGTGACTCCTTGTGGGGCAGGTGATTTCGGCACTTTGGCGTGCCAATTAAATCATAAGTATTTATAGATGAAAAAAATAAAAACAATTAACTGTTATTTATCCTACCAAACGCCTAAAGTCGTCCCCGTTACTACCATTTATGACTGTATTTAGAATGCCACCGCGTACCAAAGTGAAAGAGGAGACCAGCGACCATGGCAGTTAAGAGCTATAGCGCGGGCGTGAAGGAGTATCGGGAGACCTATTGGGACCCGAACTACAGCCCGAAAGATACCGATATTCTGGCTTGCTTCAAGGTGACGCCACAGGCCGGCGTACCGCGTGAAGAGGCTGCAGCGGCGGTGGCCGCCGAGAGCTCGACCGGCACCTGGACCACTGTGTGGACCGACCTGCTGACCGACCTGGATTACTACAAGGGCCGCGCCTACGCCATCGAAGACGTGCCGGGCGACGACACCTGTTTCTATGCGTTCATCGCGTATCCGATCGATCTGTTCGAAGAGGGTTCGGTGGTCAACGTATTTACCTCCCTCGTCGGTAACGTGTTCGGCTTCAAGGCCGTGCGTGCGCTGCGCCTGGAAGACGTTCGCTTCCCGGTCGCCTACGTGATGACCTGCAACGGTCCGCCACACGGCATCCAGGTCGAGCGCGACAAGATGAACAAGTACGGACGTCCGCTGCTGGGCTGTACCATCAAGCCGAAGCTGGGCCTCTCCGCGAAGAACTACGGCCGTGCGGTCTACGAAGGTCTGCGCGGTGGTCTGGACTTCACCAAGGATGATGAGAACGTTAACTCCCAGCCGTTCATGCGCTGGCGCCAGCGTTTCGACTTTGTCATGGAAGCCATCCACAAGGCTGAAAAGGAGACCGGCGAGCGCAAGGGTCACTACCTGAACGTGACTGCACCGACTCCGGAAGAGATGTACAAGCGTGCCGAATACGCCAAGGAACTGGGCGCGCCGATCATCATGCACGACTACCTGACTGGCGGATTCACTGCCAACACCGGTTTGGCCCAGTGGTGCCGCGACAACGGTATGCTGCTGCACATCCACCGTGCGATGCACGCGGTTCTCGACCGCAACCCGCACCACGGTATCCACTTCCGCGTGTTGACCAAGGCGCTGCGTCTGTCCGGTGGTGACCATCTGCACTCCGGCACCGTCGTCGGTAAGCTGGAGGGCGACCGCGACGCGACCCTGGGCTGGATCGACATCATGCGCGACAGCTACATCAAGGAAGACCGTTCACGCGGCATTATGTTTGACCAGGATTGGGGCTCCATGCCGGGCGTTATGCCGGTGGCTTCCGGTGGTATCCACGTCTGGCACATGCCGGCGCTGGTCTCCATCTTCGGCGACGACTCCGTCCTGCAGTTCGGTGGCGGTACCCTGGGTCACCCATGGGGTAACGCGGCCGGTGCGGCTGCCAACCGTGTTGCGGTTGAGGCCTGTGTCGAAGCGCGCAACGAAGGTCGCGAGCTTGAGAAGGAAGGTAAGGACATCCTCACCAAGGCCGCCAAGCATAGCCCGGAACTGGGCGCCGCGATGGAAACGTGGAAGGAGATCAAGTTCGAATTCGACACCGTCGACAAACTGGACGTTGCCCATAAGTAAGACTTCGTCATTCCTCCCTCCACCCGGTTTGTACGGGGTGAGAGGGCAGGAGTGAGGGCAAACTTAAACGAATTCAGAACTTAGATATTGACACTTTGGAGTAATCGCAATGAGTGATATGCAAGACTACAAGTCAAGCTTGAGCGACACTGCTTCGCGCAAGTTCGAGACGTTCTCTTACCTGCCGGAAATGAATGCCGACCAGACTCGCAAGCAGATCGAGTATATCGTCAGCAAAGGCTGGAACCCGGGAATCGAGCACACCGAGCCGGAAAACGCGTTCAGTAACTACTGGTATATGTGGAAGCTGCCGATGTTCGGTGAAACCGACGTCGACGCCATCCTGGCTGAAGTCGAAGCCTGCCACAAGGCGCATCCGGAAAACCACATCCGTCTGTTAGGCTTTGACAACTACGTCCAGTCTGCAGGTGCATCGATGGTTGTTATCCGCGGTAAGACTGTATAAGGCGGCAGGGAAATCTGAAAATACGACCCCTGCCCGTGAATGCGGACAGGGTTTTTTTTTGGCTCCGAACGCGGTCTATTCGATGGCAAACAAGACACAAAAATACGTTGGCATAAACAATGATATCAATGGTGGCATGACCGCCATTGGCAAGATCATTCGTGATGCGTGGGTATTCGGGCTGATCCCCGAAACCGAGACCTGCGAGGGCTGGCCGGTACAGGGTATCGATGCACTGCTCGATAAGGTCAACGTCGAGTGGGATAAGTACGGTTGTCTGGTCAGCAACCTGCCGGATGAACTGCGTCAGCGGCATCAGAGAATTCATGATGAAGCTGTACGGAAGGCCGTGGCGGCAGGCTGGTCGGGTGAAATGGAGACCGGCGATGAAGATTAGGCCGTCGGAGACCGAACAGAAGTTCCTCAAACATTACAGAAACATCAAGAAGGTGTGTCATGTCTGAATACTCAGTAGATCCGCATCAGTACATCGTCAAGAAAGAGCCGTACTACGAGCCGGTCGGTAACGAAGTCGCGCTTTACGAAGCCGCGTATAACGCCCGCATGCCGATGATGCTGAAAGGCCCCACCGGTTGCGGCAAGTCGCGCTTCGTCGAGTACATGGCGCACCGGCTGGAGCGCCCGCTGGTGACGGTGGCGTGTAACGAGGACATGACCGCGTCCGACCTGGTGGGCCGTTTCCTGCTCGACAAGGACGGTACCAAGTGGCAGGACGGCCCGCTGACCACGGCGGCGCGCATCGGTGCGATCTGTTACCTCGACGAAGTGGTCGAGGCGCGCCAGGACACCATCGTTGTGATCCACCCGCTCACCGACCACCGCCGGACGTTGCCGCTGGACAAGAAGGGCGAACTGATCGAGGCGCACCCTGACTTCCAACTGGTGATCTCCTACAACCCGGGCTACCAGAGCCTGATGAAGGACCTGAAGCAGTCGACCAAGCAGCGCTTCGGCGGGCTCGATTTCGACTACCCGGCCGAAGAGATCGAAGTGCAGATCGTCGCTACGGAATCCGGTGTCGATACGGACACGGCCGGCAAGTTGGTGCAAATCGCACACCGCGCACGCAACCTGAAGGGTCACGGCCTCGACGAGGGCATCTCGACCCGACTGCTGGTCTACGCCGGCCAGCTGATCAGTAAGGGTATCGACGCGCAGGCGGCCTGCAGCATGACCATGGTGACGCCGCTGACGGATGATCCGGACATGCGCGACACCTTGGACGCGGCGGTACAGACGTTCTTTGAGTAATTGTTTTGCCACTGAGGCGCAGCACGCGCAGGGTCGACATCAACCTTACAGAATCGATAGTGAAGTTGCTGTTCTCTGAGTGCTTTGTGCCTCGGCGAGAATCAGCGTGTTGTCTCTGTGAACGCCGTGCTTCGGTGGCAAGGGTGTAAGTCATGAGTATCAAACTCGAAGATTACGACGAATACCTCGAAGGCGTTGATCCGGTCATTCACGATGTACTGGGGAGCACCTTCCAGGAGGCCTCGCGGGTCATGTCGCCAGCAGGCCTCAAGGATTATCTCGACGGCGCGAAAGCGCTCTCCAAGCTGGGCAAAGGAAAAGACCTGGTCATCACCTACCTGCAGGAGATGCCGTTGGTGGTGAAGGAGTGCGGTGAAGACATCATCGACGATTGCATCTCGGCGGGCATGAAGCTGGCGTCGATGGTTTCCGGCGAGGTGATCACACTGCTGTTCGCGAGCCTGCCGTCCGCCGCACGCAACCTCGGTGACGCACAGCTCCTGCGCGGTTACCTGACGCTAATCCACCAGCTCGCATCGACCGCCGCGCGCGGCCTTCGCCCGATGCTGAACCACATGGACCATTTGCTGTCCCGGTTGACGCTGAGCGGCCTGCGCCGCTGGGCCAATTTCGGCGCCCAGGCCTACCGCCGCGATTACACGAACCTGACCTCCTATTTCAACCTGGAATCGGCCGACGCGAAGGCGATGCTGCAAAAGGAACGCCGCGGCGTGCTGTTCGTCCGCGTCCAGCGCAAGCTGAACTTCTACTTGCGTGCACTTTGGGAGCGCGATTTTTTCCTACGTCCCACTGGTGCCGACTACACGGATTTCCGCCCCTACATTGACAACCCGATCATCCACATGCCCGATGCGGTCGATGACGTGGGCGAGGGCGATGACAAAATCCCCGGACTCGAGCTATATCGCGCCACCGCCGCGCACATGGCCGCGCACATGGCCTACACGGAGTCCGCCATCTCGGCAGAAGCGCTGAGCCCGGCGCAAATGTTCTTCATCGGATTCATGGAAGACGCTCGCATCGAGTATAAGGCGTCGCAAGATTTCCCGGGATTGAAGAAACTCTGGGGCGCGCTGCTGCGGGCCACGGACGATGGCGAAACGCCCGAGCATCCGACCATGTTGGTGCTGGAACACATTGCACTGATGTTGCTGGACGATACGGTCACCATCGATGATCCCGAGATCAGCGAGTTCGTCAAACGCTTCCATGCGGAGATCGGGGAGCGGCAGGACAACACCCTTTACTCGTGGCACATGGGCGTGGAACTGTTCAACCTGTTCAGCAAGCGCAAGGAGGTGCCCAGTCTGCGCATTCTCGAACGCCTCCGTATTCCGTACCGTGACGACAATCGTTACGTCTGGGAATTCGCCGAGTTCGATTGGAGCAAGGGTATCGAGTACGTCGCCGCCAGCCAGCGCCAGGTGCGCAAGTACGTCAGTGTCGTTGAGATGGCAAACGAGGTGGACTGCGAACTGGCGGGCGACGATGCGCAGGAAGTATGGGTGTGCAAGGATAATATGCGGCCCTACGAGGACGATCTCACCGACGAGCAGGAGAGCTTCAACGACATGTGGGGCAAGGAGCCAGTGTCCGACCCGTTCCACTACCATGAGTGGGATTACCAGATTCAGTTGCACCGTCCGGACTGGGCGACCGTCTACGAACGCCGACAGCCCAAGGGTGACCCTGAGGAAATCGATAGCATCCTGACCGCGTACAAGCCGATCGCACACCGTATCAAGCAGATCATCGACCTGCTCACACCCGAAGGCGTGCAGCGCGTGCGCAACATGGAAGACGGCGACGAGATCGACATCAATGCGGCGGTCGATGCGATGATCTCGATTCGCATGGGCGAAGCCCCGAATCCGCGCATCACCATGCGCAACGTGCTGAACTCGCGCGACCTCGCCGTCGTTGTGCTGATGGATCTGTCCGAGTCGACCAACGAGGCGATGGCCGGTTCTGACAAAACGGTGCTGGAACTGACTCGCGAAGCGGCAACGCTGGTGGCCACTGCCATCAATGGCATCGGTGATCCGTTTGCGCTACACGGTTTCGCGTCCGACGGCCGCCATGATGTGCAGTATTACCGCTTCAAGGATTTCAACCAGCACTTCGACGACGATGCCAAGTCGCGCCTGGCCGGCATGAACGGCGGGCTGTCGACGCGCATGGGCGCCGCGTTGCGCCATGCGGGCCACCATCTGCTGAAGCAGCCCGAAAGACGCAAATTGGTTCTCCTGGTCACCGACGGCGAGCCGGCGGACATCGACGAACGCGATCCGCAGCACCTGCGCCATGACACCAAGAAGGCGGTCGAGGAGTTGTACACTCGGGGCGTGCTGACCTATTGCCTCACGCTGGATCCGAACGCGGACGCCTACGTGAAACGCATTTTCGGTGAGAATCACTACACTATCGTGGACAATGTGGATCGGCTGCCGGAAAAACTGCCGACATTGTTCGCCAGCTTGACCAGCTAGGAGAGGCGGATGAAACCGTATAAAGAGTATTCCGGCATCGACATAGCGATCCGCGAGGTGTGTGCGTTGGACCGGCAGGAATCCCGAGTTCGAATTTTCTGGAGACGGCGAGTAGTCGCGTGACCCGCTACACGCGTCACGAAGAAGTACCCATCTATTCGCAACGCGAGACGACACTCAACGCACAGCGGTTCAATCACGTTCAACTCGCGCTTAGAAGAATTCCTGGCGAATTGCGTTTCGAACTTCCGGGAATGCGTACTCTGGATATGATCTTGCAGTCCGATGCATGGATCATCGTCGATCGTGCCTTGGGCGATGTCCCGATTGCAGCTTGGGTGGAGTTCTCCAACCAAGAGCGCACCGATCTACATACACCTATCGAGTGCAAACTGCGTCAGTTTCATGCCTATGCGGGTCTCGTTCAGAAACAAGCTCTGGAAGCGATGGATCAGTGGATTGATGACGAGCTGGATCTTCCAGCGGGCGAAAGCGACGATCGGATCATCCCTTTCAAACGGGACGAATAGTGGGATGTTTTAACTGTTCCCAGGCGCAGCACTCCCTTCCCTTAACATCGATCACCCCAGAAACGGTTTAGCGCTGGACTGATATACTGCGCAGTGATATCGCTTACGGCTCCGTATCTATGCAGCAGCTGCAACTGATCTATCGATCACTGGCCTATCGTCGCTTTCGGCTCTACTTTTTCGGTCAGCTCGTCTCCTTGACCGGCACCTGGACGCAGCATGTGGCGCAGGCCTGGTTGGTCTATCGGTTGACCGGTTCCGGCTTTATGCTGGGCCTGGTGGCTTTTCTTAGCCATCTCCCCATTTTGTTGTTTGGACTGTTCGGCGGCGTGTTAGCGGATCGTTGGCCGCGGAAACAGCTTCTGATGGGGGTCCAGGCCGTTGCCATGTTTCAATCCATCGTACTCACGGTGTTGACCTTGGGGGGGTGGATAGAGGTTGGGCATATCATGGTGTTGGCGGTCGTTCTGGGGTTGGCCAACGCGGTGGAGATGCCGGCTCGGCATGGGTTACTGGTGGAGCTCGTCCCTCGTAGCGAACTGCCCAATGCCATCGCACTCAATTCCAGTCTTTTCAGTTTGGCGCGTTTTCTGGGACCGGCTCTGGCGGGTGTGTTGGTTGCCACTATCGGAGAGGGTCCGGTGTTCGCGATCAACGCCTGTAGCTTTGCTGCCGTGATTGTTGCGCTGTGGGCGATGGGTTCCGTGGGTGAGGCAGCCGGGGCGGGCGGTACCCCGGGCACCTTGGGAGAGGGATTGCGATTTGCAGCGGGCCACCGGCCCATCTTGTTCGCGTTGATCCTGGTGTTGATGGTGAGCCTGTTCGGTGCCCCCTATTCCGTCCTCATGCCCGTGTTCGCCGATCGCGTCATGGGTGGACAGGCGGATACCTTGGGGTGGCTGTTGGGTGCCGCGGGCTGCGGTGCCTTTATCGGTGCACTACGGTTGGCCTCGCGGCGCGAATCGAGCGGCATGCGACGAACAGCAGGTTGGGCGGGTGCGATCGCCGGATTGGGGTTGTTGGTCGTGGCAGAACTGAGTTCCCTGGTTCCGGCAATACTCGTGCTTATGGTGGTTGGGTTCGGATTCACAACGTTGATCGCCTCCACCAATACCTTTCTTCAACTCCAAGTGCCCGATGAGTTGCGTGGCCGGATAATGGCACTGTTTTCCGTGGCCTTTATCGGAATGACACCCATCGGTCATTTGATTGCAGGGAGCCTCGGCGAGTGGCTGAGCACTCCGGCGACGATTAGCATTTACGGCGCGGTTTGCCTGATGGGGTCGTTGGTCTACCTGATCGACAAGCGCTGGATTCCGGCCCTTGAGGCGCGACGGGAATCGACTTAAGCAGAGGCTTTACTCGACAGCAGACGTTTCAGATAGTCGTAGGCGCACGCGTAGATTCCCGGTTGTTGACTCTCTCTCGGACCGGCGATGTTGAGGATTTCCGGTGTGGTTTCGGAGAACCATCGCTGTACCGTTACTTCTTCCTCCGGCTGCAGGAGATCGATCACCAAAAAGGGTTTGGCGGCGCGATCGGCTAGGGTAATGGTGAGCGCGGTACCGCCGCTGGGTTGCCCGTTGGTCAGAATCAGGGTCGCATCGCTATCGCGAACGTTCCACGCTGTGCGTAGTCGGCGCCCGGGGTCTCCATCAACGAATAGCGTGTAGGAATAGGCGCATCTTCGGCGAGGCGACCCTTCGGGCACCAACCGCCACAAGGAAGCCCCAAGTCCAGGGCGACATCCAAAGCGGCTCTATCGACGCCGGTCTGTCCGCCGGATGCGATGCGCAGCGTGTTGATCGACACTATCCCTCACGTCGTCTTGTCGGTGCGCTGCCTGCAGGCCATCCCTCCACGCGCTCGATACCGGTCTCCAGCTCTCCGTCGGGGAGGAGTCTCAGCCATCGGTAGCCAGGCAGCTGTTGGTCGCTGTCCGGTGTGAATTGTTCACAGGTCGCGGGGGCGCCGAGGAAGCGCATGCCATGATGCGATGCATCGATCTCCTGATGCGCGTGACCAAACACGACCGCGCGAACATTGTCGTGCCGTCGAAGCAGTGTTAGGAACTCGGCGGCATTCAGTAGACCGATTTCGTCCAGCCAGGGGCTTCCCGTCGGAATAGGTGGGTGGTGCATCGCAATCAGCACCGGTCTCTCACCCTGCTGCGCTAGCGATGACACCAGAATGTCCAGCTGCGCGTCGTCGAGGATCCCACCCTCGAAATTGGGCACATGAGTCGAAATGCCGACGAGAGACCAGGACCCCAGTTTGTCGACTGTCGGCCACAGGGGTTGGGGCAAAGATTGGCGAAGCGCCTTGGGTTGATCGTGATTACCGGGTAGATAGTATTTCAGCCCCTTACAAGCGTCCAATCTTTCTCCAAGGAAATGATAAGAAGCCGGGCTACCGTCGTGGCTGATATCACCGGTTACCACGATGGCATCCGCCTGTCGGAGGTCCGCATCGGCCAGTTCGAGCACCGCATTGAAGCAATCCGAGGTGTTGATACCATGCAATAGCGCCGCCGCATTTCCGCACAAGTGCGTATCGGAGAGCTGGACGACCAAAGCGCCGCTACGGTCTGTCTCTGAACTGGATTGTCCCATTGAACTCATGGAAATAGATATCTAGGAAACTGCGACAATTATAAGTTCCCGGGCTGGCGAAAGAGCACGAAAATATCGAATCGCACTCTTAGTTTAGACAACGATCTCTACCGTTATCTTCTCTCGGTCTCCCTGCGCGAAACACCGCTCATGCAGCGTTTGCGTGAAGAGACCGCCAAGCTCCCCGACTCCAATATGCAGATCGCCCCCCGAACAGGGGCAGTTCATGGCGCTGCTGCTGAAACTGATGGGGGCTCGCACTGGGATCGAAGTGGGCGTCTATACGGGTTATAGTACACTCTGTACGGCGCAAGCCTTGCCACCCGACGGCGCTATAGTCGCGTGCAATATCAGCGAGGAGTGGACATCGCTCGCACAGCAGTACTGGCGGAGGCGGAAGTGGCGGATCGCATTGATCTGCGCCAGGCTCCAGCGCTGGAAACACTAAAAAAGCTGCTCGATAACGGACAGGCCGGTACATTTAACTTTGCCTTTATCGATGCCGATAAACAGAACTATACCCCCTACTACGAGTAGTGCCTGACTCTGTTGAGTCCGGGCGGCCTAATTATGGTGGACAACGTGCTTTGGGATGGTCGCGTTGCGGATTCAAACAGCCGGGATGCCGACACATTAGCTATTTGCGACTTCAATCAACGATTGCATCGCGACAAGCGGGTTGCCGTAAGTGTGGTACCCATTGGTGACGGGCTGACACTAGCGCTCAAAGGGGGTGATCATCCAACCAATTGGGTCGGTAGGTCGATTCCAGCTCGCCATAACAGTCAGATTAGACAACCTAAGAGTAGAGAGCTGACATTGTTTGTAGGCGTAGAGAGATATCCTGTAGATCAACTGCGGCTCGGCATGTATGTGTGCGAGCTGGACCGTCCTTGGACGGATACCCCCTTTCTTTATCAAGGCTTTTTTCTCGATACGGACGAACAGATCGAAGAGATCCGAAAGCATTGTGTTTACGTCTATGTGGACGAAATGCGAGAGCGACAGCATGTGACAGGGATCTGCAGCTCGCCTACCGCCCTCCAAACCGGGAAGAAAGGTCAAACTGGCACGGGCGGGCGCGATCCCAAAGCCAAGGTCGAAACCGCTGAGGTCTATCCGGTTCAGCAAAACGTGGAAGAAGAGCTCGAGGTCGCCCGGGCTGCGCGCGATGAGACGGAGGAGGCGTTCCAGGTTGTACTCAACGATTTGAAGCTTGGAAAAAAACCTGCGTTGGTCACGGTTCGTGGCGCCGTGAATGTCATGGTCGAGAGCGTGATACGCAATCCCAACGCCATGGTGTGGCTGACGCGGCTAAAAAAAGCGGATTCCTACACCTATGCACATTCGCTGGACGTATCCGCTTTTCTGATGGTGTTCGGGCGACATCTGGGATTACCCAGGAGCGATCTAGCCGTGTTGGGAATGGGTGGCTTGTTGTTGGATATTGGTAAAACCCAACTACCCTTACCGCTGCTGAACAAAAGGAGCCAGTTGAACGATGCGGAGTATGAGGAGCTACGCAGTCACGTGGACAAAGGTATCGCGATCGTGCATGAAATGGAGAATGTGCCCAAGCGTGCCGTTGAAATGGTGCAGCAGCACCACGAACGTTTCGACGGTAGCGGTTATCCCAAAGGCCTTGAGGGAAAACAGATAGAGGTTTTTGCCAGGATGGCGGCAATCGTCGACACTTTCGATGCAATTACCAGTGAACGGCCCTATGCCAATGCGCTCTCCAGCCACGAGGCGCTACGCAAACTGTATGATTGGGCGGGCATGCTGTTCCATAAGGGGCTGGTCGAGCAGTTCATCGAGTGTCTTGGAATCTACCCGGTAGGCACTCTCGTGGAACTGAGCACCGGCGAGGTGGGTGTGGTTTTGGCACAAAACCGGTTTCGGCAGCTCAAACCACGATTGATCCTGATACTTGACCCGGACAAGAATCCCTACGGCACCATGGATGTTCTTGATTTGATCGAGAACCCTGTCGACGAAGATGGCGATTCAATCGAAATAGCCCGTGCCCTGGAACCCGGTATGTACGGTGTAGATCCGCGCGAATACTACATCTAGAACTTTTTGCAGGTTACAGAAGCCTACGCGCGGGGAAGGAGTGGAGTAGAATGTGTCAACAGATAGCTGATTCCGCGCCTGATAACATCCGACGTGGGGCGTGCGATAAGGCTTACTCGTGATCCAGGATAAATCCTCACCCGCTGTTCCGCCCGTTTCATCCGAGACGGAGGCGGATTGTCAGCGTACGCCTGAACTGACCCGTATTGCGGGGCAAGGGTTGCGCAACGGCGATGAGGGTGAGCGACCTCTATTCGGTACCGAAGCGGTATCCAGCCAGATCGAGCAGTATCGTGAACAGGTTGGTCTTACCTCAAGGGATGGCGAGATGCTTCGCTGTCTTCACCAGCAGTTGGGAAAATACCTGGGCGAGGCTTATCAGGAGCTGATTGACCGTGCTGTTAGCGAAACAGCATTAACTCACCATGCGGTGGGTGATACCGATTTGGATCAATTGGGCTATTCGCTGCGCGGTTTTTTCGATTGGTTCCAGACATTTGACCCGCAGTCAACGGAGTCTCTCAAAGAACGCGTCGACTTTTATTTACGCCACCGGGTTTTGGGATTGTCCTCGACCTGGTATCTCACCGCGTATGAGGAGTATTTATCCGCCGCGGCAAAACTGATTCTTAGTGCAGAGCAAGAAATCGCACCGAGTCACGCGCTGTTGGAGAGCCTCCATCGGCTCGCTTTGTTTGACCTCGGATTGGTGAATCACGTCTACCTGTTTACGCGTGGAAGGCGGGATGGCGACGGCGACTACGCTTTCCCGGCGCGTCGACGTAAGGATTTTATCGATCGTTTGGATGCGCTTCTGGCCGAAGGATCACCCACTATTGGGGTTTTTGTGCTTGGTGTCGACAACTTGCACCAAATCAACTCTGTAATGGGGCACCAGATCGGCGATCTGGTGATGCAGCATGTTGCCAGTCGCCTGATGGAGGAGTTGCGCGAAGCGGATATTCTACAACGTACGGGTGCATCAGAGTTCGCTATTTTCATTCCCCACATCCAGGGCCGCCAGGTCGCGTTGTTAGCTGCCAGCAAGTTTATTAGCGCGCTCAACGAGCCGCTTCACATAGGCGGGCGGGAGCTGCATCTGTCACCGGCGCTCGGGATTGCGGTCGTACCTGAACATGGTGATGGTGGTTCCGCCGTGTTGCAGCACGCCGAATTGGCAATGAGAGAGGCAGCAAGCTCCCAACTTGATTTTGTCGTCTTCAATCGAGGATTACAGGAGCGCAGCCGCGAACTCTACAGTCTGGAAACCGAGCTACGGCGCGCCATCAATGACGGGGATGAGCTATGCCTCCGTTTCCAGCCGCAGGTGGACTTCAAGACCAATAGAATTGTGGGATGTGAGGCACTGTTGCGTTGGCAAAACGCCAAGTACGGGAACGTCCCGCCCGCTAAATTTGTCCCCATCGCCGAAAAATCGGGTTTGATTCATCGGCTGACAGTTTGGGTACTGCAGAACGCCGTACGCGAGTATTCGATGCGATGGGCTGACCGAGGGCAGTTTACGATTTCGGCCAATATCTCGGCCATGGATCTGCTTGATCCTGATTTTCCCGAGATGGTGGAGCGAACGCTTCAGACCCGGGATGTGAATCCGCAGAATCTACTGTTGGAAATCACAGAAAGCGTCATGATGGAGAAACCGCGGGCGGCACTGAAGAGCCTGGAGAGACTCCACGGGATTGGCGTCAAGCTCTCCATCGACGACTTCGGAACGGGGCACTCGTCGCTGATGTATCTGAAGCGTCTGTCGGTCAATGAGCTGAAGATCGATCGCAGTTTCGTGCTCAACATGATTAAGGATGCGGGCGACGAGCAGATCGTGCGCACGATCATCGATCTCGCACACAACTTCGGCCTGGCGGTGATCGCCGAGGGCGTAGAGAACCTGGCCACCAGCAATCATTTGAAATCGATGGGGTGCGATTTGATTCAGGGCTATCTCATCGGTCGCCCGATGCCGGCCGACGAACTCACCGTGTTTCTTGAGCAGTATTCGAACCTGGCTGAATAGTCAGACCTCAAACCCGCCAGGCCACCGGCTCCCGCCTACAGTTTCTTCAGATAGACTCTGGAATTCCGCTGGTAGTTGTAAAGCTCCTGGCGCTTGACCGGCAGATCGCCTATGCGCGCTTTCTCGAAACCACGTTCACGAAACCACTGCGCCGTGTGCGTGGTCAATACGAAAAGCCGTTTCAATCCCAACCGCTTGGCGCGCCGCTGAATATTGTCCAGTAGCGCATCGGCGCGACCGGTATTGCGATAGTTGTTGTCCACGACGAGACAAGCGAGCTCCGCCAGGCGATCCTTGGAGTAGGGATAAAGGGCGGCTGAAGCGATAATGGTGCCATCCCGTTCGATGACAATGAAGTGGTCGATCTCCTGCTCCAGAAGTTCACGCGAACGCCGGGCGAGTATGCCCTCTTGCTCGAGCGGTTCCAACAACTGCAGGATGCCGCCAACGTCTTCGATGGTGGCGTTCCGGATGCCCTCGTAGGTCTCATCGGTCACTAAGGTGCCGATACCGTCCCGGCTAAACAGTTCCAGCAGCAGAGCGCCGTCGACTTTCCGGCTGATGAGATGGGCGCGCCCGACACCCGCGCGACACGCCAATACGGCCTGCTGGAGATGACCGCGCGCATCCTCGGGCAGTTTGCGCCGTGAACGCAGCAGTTTCTCCGCCTCCACCAGGGTGATTTGGTCCAGTCGTTCGCCCTTGGTGTTTTCCACCCCGTTGCTCTCGATCAGGCAGACCAGCTTGTCGGCCTGCAGCGCGGTGGCCACAGATCCGGCAATCTGTTCGGCGCTTACGTTGAACACTTCGCCGGTCAGGGAGTAACCGAGCGGCGAGAGCAAGACGATCGCGCCGTCGTTCAATTGGCGCTGAATTCCGTCGATGTCGATACGGCGTACCTCTCCGGTGTGTCCAAAATCGACGCCATTGCGCACGCCGACGGGGCTGGCCGTCACGAAGTTACCCGACACGACACGGACTTTGTCGCCCGCGATGGGTAAGGCGCTACCGCCGCTGGAGAGTTGAGCTTCAGTCTCCAGTCGGACGTTGGCGGCGGCCTCCTTGACGCAGGCCAACGCGGCATCGTCGGTGATACGCAATCCTTTGTGGTAACGGATCTTCAGCTTGCGGTCACGCAAACGGGTTTCGATTTGCGGACGAGCGCCATGCACCAGCACCAGACGGATGCCTAAACTGTTGAGCAGCGCAATGTCGTGAATCAGGTGAGAGAAGCCCTCCTCTTCCAACACTTCTCCACCGAATGTGATGACCAGAGTGCGACCGCGATGGGCACGAATATAGGGTGAGGATTGGCGAAACCAATCCACATATTCCTGCGCGGGCATGGTGAGTTCTTGGTGGGTCATGATTCGATCGCAAGCGGGAATGATCTGCAAAGCTAACCGTACTGCCCTTTAGAGGCAAGTCCTGTACCCCTGTCAGGGGTTTCGGTTCAAGCAAAAACGACGAACGAGTCGTTGCAGAAGATCGACGGTGGGATTGATTCGATCCAACGAAAGGAATTCGTCGGGTTGATGAGCCTGTTCGATGTCGCCCGGACCCAGTACGACCGTTTCCATTCCCAATTGCGCCAGGAAGGGGCCTTCGGTGGCGAAGTTAACCGCTTCGGCATCGCTCTCCGTGAGCTCTTCGGCGGCGCGAACGATGGGAGAGTTTGCGTCCGTTTCAAACGCCGGTACGCCGCGAAACAGGGTATCTATAGAGAACTCAAGCCCCCGTTGTTCAGCGATGGGACGCAGACGTCGGTCGAGTTCGCCGCGTAGCTCATCGATACCCATTCCGGGGACTGGCCGTAAATCGATATCCAGACCACAGGCCGCGCAGATCCGGTTGGGATTGTCTCCTCCGTGAATATGGCCGAGATTGAGCGTTGGCACGGGCACCTTGAAGCGGTCATCGCGAAAACGCGACTGCAGTTCATTACGCCACGTGAGGAGTTCGGCGATAACGTAGTGCATCCCCTCCAGTGCGCTGTTGCCGAGACTGGGATCGCTGGAGTGCCCGGAACGACCGCTCAAACGTATCCCCTCCATCATAATGCCCTTGTGGCATCTGATCGGCTTTAAACCTGTTGGTTCACCGATCACGGCATAGCGGGCCTTGGGTTTGCCGAGTCGCACCAATTCTCTGGCGCCGCTCATGGAACTCTCTTCATCGGCGGTTGCCAGGAGGGTGATGGGTGCCTCCAACTCAACGGGATTCAGTTCTCGAACGGCCTCCAGCGCGAGAGCGAAAAAGGCTTTCATGTCGCTAGTGCCCAGGCCGTAGAGCTTCCCATCCTGTTCTGTCAGCTTGAAGGGATCGTGATTCCAGCGTTTCTCATCGTAGGGAACGGTGTCGGTATGGCCGGCAAGAACTAATCCCCCATCACCTTGACCGATTTGCGCAATAAGATTGGCTTTCTCCGGGTGGTTGGGGATCGGCACGATTTCTGTCTCATAACCCGCATCGTCCAACCAGTTGGCCAGCAGTTCGATCACCGAGCGATTACCCTGGTCGAACTCGGGTTCAACGCTGCTAATGGAAGGGTGGGCGATCAGATCCTCCACCATCGAGAGGGTTTTAGGAAACTTCATCATGGCAGGCATTCTGGCGCTGTTAGCGATATCTGGCAAGCGATGCGGCAGAGTCCGTCAGGTATCGGCGGCTAGTAGCGAGCGCTCGCTCTTCATCGCATGAGAAACGGACGCTGATAAGGCGAATCGCAGGGAGCACCAATAATGGGGGCATCGAAGCGCTTCTGGTATTCTCTTAAACCTGATTTAGCTTTCAATAGATTCAAGAGGTCTGCGCAATGCCTGAATACCGATCACGTACCACGACGCACGGTCGCAACATGGCCGGAGCACGCGCACTATGGCGCGCTACCGGTATGACAGATGGTGATTTCAATAAGCCGATTATCGCCGTCGCCAACTCGTTTACACAGTTTGTCCCGGGACACGTGCACCTGAAAGATCTTGGGCAGATGGTGGCCAGGGAGATCGAAAACGCAGGCGCTGTCGCCAAGGAGTTCAACACGATCGCCGTCGACGATGGCATTGCCATGGGTCATGGCGGAATGCTCTACAGCCTCCCGTCGCGTGAAGTGATTGCGGATGCTGTCGAGTACATGGTCAATGCGCATTGTGCGGATGCGATGGTGTGCATCTCCAACTGCGACAAAATCACACCGGGGATGCTAATGGCAGCGTTGCGACTGAACATCCCCACTGTTTTCGTTTCCGGCGGACCTATGGAGGCGGGGAAGGCGGTGATTCATGGCGAAGAGCTGCATCTAGACCTCGTCGATGCGATGGTGGCGGCGGCCGATTCCACCATTAGCGATGAAGAGAGCGAAATCATGGAGCGATCGGCATGCCCGACCTGTGGTTCCTGTTCCGGCATGTTTACCGCCAACTCCATGAACTGTTTGGCTGAGGCGCTGGGGTTGGCGCTACCTGGAAACGGCAGTCTTTTGGCGACTCACGCAGATCGGAAGGCGCTTTTTCTGGAAGCGGGGCGCCGTATCGTTGAATTGGCGCGCAGCTATTACGAACAAGACAATGTCGCGGTACTGCCGCGATCCGTTGCCTCCTTTGAAGCCTTTGAGAACGCAATGTGTCTCGATATAGCGATGGGGGGCTCGACCAATACCGTTCTTCACCTTCTTGCAGCAGCGCAGGAAGCGGAGGTCGATTTCACTATGGCCGATATCGACCGTCTCTCGCGCCGGGTACCGCATCTGTGCAAAGTGGCTCCGAGTACTCAGCAATACCATATGGAAGATGTGCACCGCGCCGGTGGAGTCATTGGGATATTGGGTGAATTGTCGCGTGCGGGGCTGCTCAATGAAGATGTAAGTACCGTTCACAGTGAGAATCTACGCGAAGCGCTGGCCGCTTGGGATGTCCGCCAGATAGACGATAAAAAGGTGATTGATCGTTATCGCGCCGCGCCGGGCGGGGTGGCGACGACACAACCGTTTTCGCAGGACCGCCGTTATTCGACGCTTGATCTCGATCGAGAGAAGGGGTGTATACGCGAAAAAGCGTGTGCCTATAGCCAGGACGGTGGTCTGGCCGTGTTGTACGGCAACATTGCCGAAGAGGGGTGCATCGTTAAAACGGCCGGGGTGGACGACAACTGCTTGCAATTTACCGGGCCGGCACGAATATTCGAGAGCCAGGAGAGTGCCGTCGAGGCGACATTGAGTGATCAAATCGCGCCGGGCGATGTGGTAGTGATTCGCTACGAGGGGCCGCGCGGGGGGCCTGGTATGCAAGAGATGCTCTATCCCACGAGTTATCTTAAATCGAAAGGTTTGGGCAAAAGTTGCGCTTTAATCACCGACGGTCGCTTTTCGGGTGGTACTTCGGGTTTATCCATCGGCCATGTTTCACCGGAAGCGGCGGAAGGTGGCGTTATCGGTTTGCTTGAAGAGGGCGATACGATAGAGATCGACATACCCAATCGTAAGATAAATCTGCAGCTTCCAAACGCTGAAATTGACCAACGTCGCACCGCAATGAACGCGCGCGAAAAAGATGCTTGGAAACCGCGAAATCGAAATCGAAAAGTGAGTAAAGCATTGCGTGCTTATGCCGCGTTAACGACATCAGCCGCGCGAGGAGCAGTGCGAGATGTGTCTCAAGTTGAGTAATAGGATCCACGCTATTAAAAAAGTCAAGCAAAAAAAAATAGACAAATTAAAATCGTGTCTATAATCTAGGTACACCACACAATCGGGAGATAACGTATGGCTGCAAAAAAGAAGAGTGCCGCGAAAAAGAAACGCGCGGTTCGTAAAACGGCGGTTCGTCGAAAAGCTGCAGTTAAAAAGACTACAGCTCGTCGTAAAACGGCACGTAGGGGAACTTCAACCAAGAAGTTAGCTGCCAGTGTAAAGAAGACACAAGCACAGGCAAAAGCCAAACGGGCTCGACTCGCTGCAGCGAAGAAGAAGTCTTCCGCAGCTGATCGCGCCAAAACAGCAAAATTAAAAGCCAATCTGGCTGCAGCAAAGGCTGCTTTGAAGGAAGCTGATGACGCTATGAAGTCACACGAACGGCGTCAGGCGGTGATTAATAAAGCCGTTGCCGCTTTCGAGAAAGCCGAAGCCAGAAAGGCGAAGAAAAAGTCATCGCGTAAAAAACGCACTACGCCGAGAAAAGCTAAGTAAACAGACTTGGCGATTTAGTAAAAGCCCCCGTCACTTTGGCGGGGGTTTTTGTTTGGCTTGCGAATACACGCTGGCCGCTTCCGTTCAGAAACTCTCCCAACCACCCCTGCGCCGTTTGCGCATGCGCGCGAGAATGGCGCCGGTAAGTATTCCCAACAGAAGCACTCCCGCACCCACCATAAACCAGTCGCGTGCACTGCGGTCGCTGAGAGCATCGTTTTCGGTTCGAAGCGCTCGCAAATCTCGTTCCAAAGTGCGGACATATTTCTTTAGCTGTTGGCGCTCTTGGTCGATCTCCACCGCCTTGCTCGAGGTGCGGCGTAACCGATTCAACTCCTGAACGGTATTCTTCAATTCGTTCTCGAACTTGTTTCGCTGCTTATCCAACGCGCTCTTTTCGCTCTTCAGCTGGGATATTTGCTGGCTCAGAGCGTCTTCTCTCGTTTTGCTCTCGTCCACTGTTTGACGAGCGGCGGCTAGCTGGTCTCGAGCGCTGGGAGCTTCCATGAGATAACGCGTGATTACCCAACCCTCCTCTCCTTCGCTGGTTCGGACACGCGAATACCCTGTTTCGGTATCGGTTTCCAGCAGTTCGACGGCTGTGCCGGTGGGCAGTGACTCGATGATGGCGTTTTTGGTGCTCGCACCGGTGCGGAGCGTAATGATGAGCTGGTCACTGACGTAACGCGTCGGTCCAGCGATCGCTACCGATGAGGCTACCGCCAGCGTAAGTAGTAGGTATCTGACGTACACGTTCCGGGGCTCCTGACTATTTGGTTTTGTGAGCGTGACGCATTCTAGGTTATTGCGCCAACACTGTCGGGGAGTGAGTCACAAATCCTGATGCTACCCTGATAGCTGCTGCGCTGCGAGGCCGTCCAGCTTTTTAACATGTTTGAAAAAGAGTGCTGCGAACTCTTTCACCACTGATTCTTTTACGGCGAGAAGAGCGAGTAGGGCGTCACTCCATTGGCTGCACTTGGGAGCGCAAAGGGCCTCATCCACGACCCCTTTCTCCATCAACATGCGTAGACGCATGAACAGGGGAGCGTAGGCGGCGTCGACCAGCGACAGCTCTGTACCGTTGAAATAGGGGCCATCGTGGAGTTGCTCTTCTATTCTTGCCAGGTTTCTCCGTAGATCTTCCCGCTTCCGGCTGAACGACTCTTCGTCCTTCGCCATGAGCAACTGGAATTGCGTCATCAAACACTCGGAACCGAACTCGATCCACGCTCGGTTGAGCGCCTTTTTGAGCGGATCTTCGGGCTGCAGCGACGGAGGGGTGATTTCGTCGATAAACTCGTTAATCACGGCGGATTCGAATATCACCTCCCTATCGTCTACTTTCAGCAGCGGAACTTTGCCGAAGGGTGAGATCTGGTGGAACCAATCCGGTGGATCGGCTAGGTCGATATAGGTGATTCGATAGGGGACGTTCTTGTGGTTCAGGGTAATAACGGAACGCTGTACGAAAGGGCAGATTTTGAAGCTAATGAGTTCCAAGTCCATCGTGTTTCTCCTTGACGACCGAGTGTCGGGGGCGGGCCGAGTCGCGCGACTACTGCGCAGAAAACGCCACGAGATGTTTGGTATTGATGCTAACGCCAATCTGCTCGCCTTCGGCATAGTCCAGATGGCTAGGTAACAGCGACAAAACGCTGGCACCATTGGGTAGTTCCAACGTATAGAGGGTTTCCGCCCCTTTAAAGGCCTTTTTTCGGACCGTGCCTATGAGGGTCGAGTTGTCGTTGTGAACGACGTCGTCGGGACGCAGGAGGATTTCGACAGCGGTGCCCGGAGCCCAAGGGTAAGCGCGATTCCCCGAAAAAATGCCCAATTCGGTCTGTAGCGTGTCCGGCGAGGCGAGCGTGCCACGCAACAGGACGCCCCGGCCGATAAAGTCGGCGACGAACCGAGTGGCCGGTTCGTGATAGAGATTGAAGGGCGTGTCCCACTGGTGAATGCTGCCTTCGTGCATGACCCCCACTTGTTCGCAGAGCGCAAACGCCTCGTGTTGGTCGTGGGTGACGAGAACGGCGCTAATGTCTTCGTTTTTGAGGATTTCGCGCACCTCCAGGCTGAGGCGTTCGCGCAGATCCACATCGAGACTGGAGAACGGTTCGTCCATCAACAGCAGCTCGGGTTGCGGTGCCAAGGCCCTGGCCAATGCCACACGTTGCTGTTGTCCGCCAGAGAGCTCATGGGGGAAACGGTCTCCGAATCCGGTCAGACCAACGGTGTCCAGCATCTTATCCGCGATACGACGTTTCTCTGTGCCACCATGGCGGCGCAGACCAAAGGTGACGTTGTTCGCTACGTTGAGATGTGGAAAGAGGGCGTAGTCCTGGAACACCATGCCTAAGCGCCGTTTCTCGGGAGCCAGCTGGTAGTTGTGACTAGAGACGACTTCACCACTCATACGAATTTCGCCTTCGATGATCGGTTCGAAACCCGCGATAGCCCGCAATGCGGTCGTTTTGCCACAACCGCTTGGCCCCAACAATCCAACGATAGCGCCAGGATTGACGTGCAGATCGAGCGAACGCACAACGGTTTGATCACCGTAAGCGCAACGGATGTTGCTGACCTCTAGCAGGGGTGGCCGATTCATCGTTAGCGGGTGGAGAGATCGCGGGAGTGGGGCATTCACCAGATCTTACCGGAGGATCTGCAGTGCTCAAAGACTCAATCGATGAGGTGTTTCAGCAACAACTCCAGCAGCGCTTTCTGTGAGTGAAGACGGTTTTCAGCCACGTCCCAGACCACGCTCTGTGGACCATCGATCACCTCGCCCGTTACCTCTTCACCGCGGTGTGCCGGCAAGCAGTGCATGAATAGGGCGTCTTTGGCAGCTGCGGCCATCACATCGGCGTTGACTTGAAAAGGCGCAAAGGCCTTTTCACGCTGCTGTTGCTCCTCCTCCTGCCCCATACTGGCCCACACGTCGGTTACCACCAGATCAACGTCGGTTACGGCATCGAGTGCGTTAGAGAATAGCTGAACCCGGTCTGACGCGCGTGCAACGATCTCGTCGCTGGGTTGGTAACCCTCCGGCGCAGCGATGTGGAGGTTGAAATCGAGCTGAAGGGCCGCATTGATGTAGGAGTGGCACATGTTGTTGCCATCGCCTATCCATGCCACTGTGCGCCCTTGAATCGTACCCCGGTGCTCCTGGTAGGTCTGCATGTCGGCCAGCAGTTGGCAGGGGTGATAGTGATCGGTGAGGGCGTTGATCACCGGCACGTCGGAATAGGCGGCAAATCGCTCCAGTTTTTCGTGTTTGTAGGTACGAACAACAATGGCGTCTACCATTCGGGAGAGTACTCGCGCCGTATCTTCGAGTGGTTCGCCGCGGCCCAGTTGCGTGTCCCGAGGCGAGAGGAAGATGGCGCTGCCACCCAGCTGGGCGATACCCGCCTCAAAGGAGACTCGGGTACGCGTCGACGATTTTTCGAACACCATGCCCAACACTCGGTGCGGCAGGGGCGTATACGATTCACCGCGGCGATACATCTCCCGCAGTTCGGTAGCCCGGCTCAATAACTGCGTCAGCTCGGATGGTGACAGATCACGTAGGGAGAGAAAATGACGAACACTCATAACATGGGCCCGACAAACTAAGAGGCGGCGAAATCGCGTACCACCCGACTGACGCCATCGACAATTTGGTCAGCCTCATCGTCGCTGATGATCAGAGGCGGCAGTAGTCGAATCACCTGCTGCGAGGTGACATTGATGAGTAATCCGTTATCCAGTGCCTTTGCTACGAGTTCACCACAAGGCCGATTGAGCTCGATACCCAGCATCAATCCCATACCTCGAATCGACGTTACCGCGGGTATGCCATCCAGTGCTTGTTCAAATCCGGACAGCATCCGTTCGCCCAACGCCGTGGCGCGTGACGGCAAGTCCTCTTCCTGGACAATGCGCAGCGTGGTCAGCGCGACTCTACAGGCCAGGGGGTTTCCACCAAAGGTCGATCCATGGTTGCCGGGTTGAAAGGTCGTAGCAGCTTCACCGCGCGCCAGGCAGGCACCGATGGGGAACCCATTGGCGATGCCTTTCGCCACGGTGAGTACGTCTGGGGTAATACCGGCGTGTTGAAAGGCGAACATCTGACCGGTGCGTGCCGTTCCGCTCTGGATCTCGTCCAGCATCATCAACCACTCGTGGCGGTTGCAAAGCTCGCGCACTTCGTTGAGATAAGGGGCATCGGGAATGCGAATACCGCCTTCTCCCTGAATGGGTTCCAGCAGTACTGCCACGACGTTGGGAGTGTTTTGCGCAACCGTCTCCAGCGCTTCGGTGTCACCATAGGGAACTCGTACGAAACCTTTCACCAATGGCTCAAAGCCGGCCTGGACTTTGCGGTTCCCGGTGGCGGTCAGCGTCGCGAGCGTCCGGCCGTGAAACGCGTTCTCCATGACCACGATGACGGGCTGCTTGATGCCGCGTTTGTGGCCCCAGAGGCGCGCGATTTTGATCGCCGCCTCGTTTGCCTCTGCTCCGGAGTTACCAAAAAAGGCGCTGTCCATTCCGGCCAGGGTGGTGAGCTCGGCTGCCAGTTGGGTCTGTAACGGTATCTCGAACAGATTCGACGTATGAACGAGGCGTTGAGCCTGATCGCAGATCGCTTCGGCGACCGCGGGATGGGCGTGCCCAAGACCACAAACCGCGATACCGCTGAGCGCGTCCAGGTACTTCTTACCGTTTTTATCCCAAAGCCAAGCACCGCTACCGCGGTCAAAAGCCACGGGCAGTCTCGCGTAAGTATTCATGAGCGGGTCCGTCATGATCGTAACCCCGAGTTTCCAAAAAACAAAAAGGCAGCCTCCATGAGACCGCCGTCATTCACCAAACAGCAGATTCTAACGGGGGATTATGGGCTAGGTAAACCCTCTGTTGCGGACGCCTGCCAAAGATCGAAGCCGGCTTTGCCAGTAAATCGGTATGCGAAAACGAAAACCCCGCGCCAGACGGGCTGGCGCGGGGTTTTCACATAGAGTCAATGATCGGTTAGAGATTGGCGTTGGCAAAGTCCCAATTCACCAGATTCCAGAACACTTCCACATACTTGGGGCGGGCGTTACGGTAATCGATGTAGTAGGCGTGTTCCCACACATCGCAGGTCAGGATTGGAGTTTTTCCATCGGTCATGGGATTGCCCGCATTGCTCGATTGGACAATTTCCAATCCGCCGCTGGCGTCTTTGACCAGCCAGGCCCATCCCGAGCCGAATTGTGTCACCGCCGCTTTGGAAAAGGCCTCTTTAAAGGCGTCGAAGGAGCCGAACGCTTTATCGATAGCATCAGCGATGGCACCACTCGGCGCGCCACCGCCATTGGGGGAGAGACTGTTCCAATAAAAGGTGTGATTCCAGACTTGAGCGGCGTTGTTGAACAATCCGCCCGGGCCGGCCTCGGCGATAATCTCTTCCAGCGTCGCTTCAGCGAACTGCGTATCTTTGATGAGATTGTTCAGGTTGGTGACGTAGGTGTTGTGGTGCTTGCCGTGGTGGAAATCCAGTGTTTCGGCCGAAATATGCGGCTCCAGTGCATCCTTTTCATAGGGGAGAGGGGGCAGAGTGTGCTCCATGGTTGTTAGTCCTCCTGGCTAGATGGCTCGGGGCCAAACAGTATTGATCATCGTTGCCAGCCATCATAGGGGCTGGTATCTGCTGGCACATTGAGCTGTGTCAGCTAACCACTAAAAACTGTGTAAAATAATAGGAAATAAATCCGGGCTTGGGAAGTGCAGGTTTGGGTGCGATTCTTCAGTGATAAGATAGCTCATCCTGCGGGAAGCACGCGGGCGTCGTAGCAGTGCGCGGCGGGTCTGGTTCCGTTTCCCAGTACTGATCTCTATCTCTTAACGCTCTAACTTCCAGAGGACTCCATGTGCGGAATTGGTGGTGAATTGCGCTTTGACGGAGCGGCAGGCGATCTTGCGGCCCTCGGTCGTATGTTGGAGCGCCTGAAGCGACGCGGCCCGGATCACGAGGGCTGTTTCAGCGACGGCCCCATCGCTTTGGGCCACCGACGCTTGGCGATCATCGATTTGTCAGAGAAATCGAATCAACCCCTGGTGGATAGCGACCTTGGTTTAGTGTTGGTCTTCAACGGCACCATCTACAACTATCCGGAGCTGCGCTCCGAGCTAATCAAACTGGGTTATCACTTCTTCTCACACGGTGACAGCGAGGTGATCCTCAAGGCTTACCATGCCTGGGGGGAAAAGTGCGTCGAACGGCTGATCGGGATGTTCGCGTTCGGTATCTGGGATCTACACAATCAACGGCTCTTCCTGGCGCGGGATAGGATGGGAATCAAACCTCTCTATTACTCGCACGACGACCGGCATCTAAGATTTGCCTCCAACACACAAGCGCTGCTAGCGGCCGGTGGAATCGATAGCGCCATTGATCCGATCGCGCTCCACCACCAATCGACGTTGCACGCGGTTGTTCCCGCACCTCGCACCATTCTACGCGGTGTGCGTAAGATGGCACCCGGTACCACCCTTACCATTACGCCAAATGGGAAGATCAGCGAGCGGCGCTACTGGCGGTTGCAGGCGCAACGTCCCGCAGAAAAACGTGATCTGCAGGAGTGGATCGATCAGGTGCACCACGCGCTGACGCTGGCCGTTGAGCGTCGATTGAATATCGCCGATGTTCCGGTGGGTGTCCTTCTCTCGGGTGGCCTGGATTCGAGTCTCCTGGTGGGGCTGTTGGCGGAGGCAGGTGTCAAAGACCTACTGACCTTCTCTGTGGGGTTCGAAGACCAGCCGGAGGAGAAGGGGAGTGAGTTCGAGTACTCGGATCAAGTCGCGGAACGTTTTGCCGCGCGCCACCATAAGTTTCTCATTCCCAACGAGGGTGTACTGGATCGTTTGCCTGAAGCCGTGGAGCAGATGGCGGAGCCGATGGTGGGGCAAGACGCCGTTGCCTTCTACCTCCTCGCCGAGCGTGTATCGCGCGAAGTTAAAGTGGTTCAGAGCGGCCAAGGTGCTGACGAGGTTTTCGGCGGGTACTTCTGGTATTCGCGCATGGCGGCCGAGCGGGAAGGCGCAGCGGTCGACCGATTCAGGCGTCACTACTTCGATCGCGATCACGAGGAGTTCCTGGAGACGGTAACCGCTGCTTACGGCGGTGAAGATCACACGGAAGCGCGAGTCGCCGAGTTGTTGGCGGAAGAGGGGGCGGAGACCTTTATCGATGCGGTGCTGCGCATGGATGTCACGACGCTGATCGTCGATGATCCGGTAAAGCGGGTGGACAATATGACCATGGCATGGGGGTTGGAGGCGCGCGTACCCTTTCTCGACCACGAATTGGTGGAACTTGCCATGCAGATCCCACCCGAGATCAAATTGAGAGAGGAGGGCAAGTACCCCTTGAAGGCGATTGCCCGTGGTTTGTTGCCCGATGCCGTTATTGATCGGCCCAAAGGCTATTTTCCGGTTCCCGCTCTAAAGTTTGTCAGGGGCGATTTCCTCAATTTTATGCGGGAAATCCTCGACTCCCAGGCGTGTCGCAACCGTGCACTTTTCCATCGCGGCTATGTGGATAAATTGCTCGCCGATCCCGAGCGTTTCCACACCCGTATTCTCGGAAGTAAATTGTGGCATTTGGCGCTGTTGGAGTTATGGCTGCAGAGGAGCGTGGATGCCTATGCGGCTTAGCGACTGACAGCGCGGGGTGGTTTAGGCTAGACTAAGTCTAATTCGATGGCCCACCCCGTGAGTCGTTTTCCCTGTCAGCAGAATTCAAGAGGTATTGAGAATGGACGTACTTGAGCGCATCGGACAGCTCGTCGAGAGCAATCCCATAGTCCTGTTTATGAAAGGTACTCCGCAGTTCCCGATGTGTGGCTATTCCAGTCGTGCTTCGCAAGCGTTGGCGGCCTGTGGTGAAGAGTTCACTTACGTCAATGTACTCGAAGATCCCGAGGTGTTCGAAAACCTGCCACGCTACGCCGATTGGCCCACTTTCCCTCAGCTCTACATTAACGGTGAGCTCGTTGGCGGATGCGACATCACTCTGGAGATGTATCAGTCGGGTGAGTTGCAGCAGATGGTGAAGGCAGCGACCAACACAGAAGCCTGACACGCTTAACCAACTCTAGCCGGCTGCCTGACCCTCAGGCGGCCGGTGCACTTTCCTCCAAGAGCAGTTCTTGCTCTTTCCAACGATTGACAACCAGGCAAAACAGCTCCGCGGTCCGTTTCGCATCATAGATCGCTGAGTGCGCCTGACTGTTATCCCACTCGAAACCCGCTGCTTCCACGGCACGGGCAAGTACGGTCTGGCCGAATGCGAGTCCACCCAGGGTGGCAGTGTCGAAACTGCTGAACGGGTGGAACGGGTTTCGTTTGATCTGCGTTCTCTCGACGGCGGCATTGAGGAAAGCGAGGTCGAAGAGTGGATTGTGTCCCACCAGAATGGCGCGCGAGCAGCCCATAGCGCTGACGGCGCGACGCACCGGACGAAAAATATCCTGTAACGCTTCACGCTCCGGCAGCGCTTCACGAAAGGGGTGATAGGGGTCGATGCCGTTAAACGCCAGCGAGTCCGGATTGAGATTGGCTCCGGTAAAAGGGAGTACGTGACAAGTGTAAGAGGGGCCCGGACGGAGATAGCCTTGCGGATCGCATTCCAGAATGATGGCGGCCACTTCGAGCAGCGCGTCGGTCTGCGGGTTAAGGCCGGCCGTCTCCACATCGACAACGACAGGTAGATAACCGCGAAAGCGTGAAGCGAGGGGTGACTTACCGTTTTCTCCAGACATCCCTTAGGTTAGACCGACTCTATCCTCCGAATGAACTCTGTCGACCTTAACACAAACTTGAGCGAAGAAGTAAGGATTGGTGCTCAATCAGTGACAAGACGCCACTGCATGGTCTCTCCAGCACGTAGTGGAATCAATCCCCCCTCGGGGTAGTCGTAGCTATCCGGAATGGACCAGGGATGACGCTCCAGCGTGATGGTGTCAGTGTTACGCGGAAGCCGGTAAAAATCGGCACCGTTAAAAGCGGCGAACGCTTCCAGCTTGTCCAAGGCGTCGGCCTGTTCGAAAGCCTCGGCATAGAATTCGATAGCCGCGTGAGCGGTATAGATACCGGCGCAGCCGCAGTCGCTCTCTTTCCCGCTACGCGGGTGTGGAGCGCTGTCGGTGCCGAGGAAAAACTTGGCGTTGCCACTGGTCGCGGCTGACAACAGTGCTTGTTGGTGTTCCTCGCGCTTGAGTATCGGGAGACAGTAGTAGTGAGGCCGAATGCCTCCTCTAAAAATCGCGTTGCGGTTATAGAGCAAGTGGTGGGCGGTCAATGTCGCGGCAACCCGGGGGGAGGCATCGGTGACGAAATCCACTCCCTGGCGCGTCGTGACATGCTCAAGGACTACTCGCAATTCGGGAAATCGCTCGGTGAGTGGCAGTAATATTTGGTCGATGAAGCGCGCTTCCCGGTCGAAAACATCGACACTCGTGTCGGTGACTTCGCCGTGTACGAGTAGCGGCAGGTCGTGTCGCTCCATGGCTTCCAAGACCGGGAAGACGTTCTCCAAGGCAGTGACGCCGGAATCGGAATTGGTGGTGGCGCCGGCCGGGTAGAGTTTAACGGCGCGCACGAATCCCGAATCGCATGCCCGTTTGATCTCGCCGGGGTCGGTTCGGTCGGTGAGATAGAGCGTCATCAACGGCTCGAACGACCTGTTATGGGGGATCGCCGCCTCGATTCGTTGACGATAAGCCGCTGCGTCCGAAACGGTCGTTACGGGTGGGCGGAGATTGGGCATGATGATCGCCCGCCCAAACTGGCGTGCGGTGTGCGGTACTACGGTCTGTAGAGCGTCGCCGTCTCGCACATGCAAATGCCAATCGTCAGGTCGGGTAAGGGTTATTGCAGTGGGCACAACACAGACTCAAGCGTAGTGATTCGACCCGGGCATTCTAACGGAGTCGTCGATCTACTGCGAAAGATTCAGTCGATTGCCAAGTAGCAGCTCTAGCGTAAAGCGCACACCAAAGCCGGTAGTGGCGGTGGGAATGTGTGCCAAACCACCCCGGTTGCGCCCTGCGGAGAGATCCAGATGTATCCAGGGGACTTCGTCGACGAAGCGTTGGAGAAAACGCGCCGCGATAATATGGTCGGCTTCTCCTTCCAGCGCACACTGTTTCACATCGGCGATGTCGCTCTCGATCGCTTCGTCGAAATCCTCATCGATGGGAAACGGCCAGACCCGCTCTCCACTGATACGACCAGCCTCGATGAGCGACGCTGTGAAGTGATCTCGGTTGGTAAAGGCGCCACTGCTGCTTAACGAGTAGACGCAAGCCCCGGTCAGGGTCGCGTAATCGATGATGAGTTTCGGTTTGCTTCGGGATGCCAGTGAGAGGGTATCGGCCAACACCATTCTTCCCTCGGCATCGGTGTGTACCACCTCGATGGTCGTGCCGTTGGTCGCGGTGACCACATCGTTGGGTTTGTATGCCTCGGGCCCGATATGATTCTGCGCGAGCGCCAACCAACACTCCACCGGAAAATCGACCTTCAACTGCGACAACGCAAGCAGTGTGCCGAGCGCGACCGCGCTTCCTTCCATGTCTTCATGCATGTTTTGCATGTAGCGTGCGCTTTTGACGTTTACTCCACCCGTGTCAAAACAGATGCCTTTGCCCACCAGGGTGACGGGTTTACCCTTGCTCTTGGCCGGGCGATAGCTCAAGTGCACGATGCCGGCATCTTTCGTGGCGCTGCCCTGGGTGACCGCGAGGAAAGCGCCCGCCTTTTTGCGTTTGAGTTCCGCGATATCCAAGAAACGGACTCTCCACCCCTGTTGTTTGGCGATCCGGTTGATCTCTCTGCGGTACCGTCCGGGTGTGAGCGAGTTGGCGGGAAGAATCGTTAGACGTCGCGCCAGCTCATTGCCCTGTGCCTCAGCTAACAGACGGCGCGTATCAATGCGCTTGGTAAGCCCGAAGTAGTGAACGTTTTGCAGTGAAGCGGGCTTGGGTGTGTCAGACTTGAAACTCGGGAGTTCAGCGCAACGCGCCAACAGCGCGACGGTAACTGCATCGCACAGCAGCGCACCACCTTCTTCATCGATACAGTTCGCAATCGATACCGTTTGAGGCGAGACCGAAAAGAGTTGTTTGGCAATTTTGCCGGCTAACGTCAAACGCTTAAACGCCTCCTGCGTATCAGGTTCAAACAGCACAACGGTTCGCGTGGACCGTTGATTCGGCAGATCGAGAGAAGTGGTTTCGCCCGCCTTCCAGGCCACTTTGCGTTGCCTGAGAAACGCCTTGATTCGATCGCCGTAGGGTACGCGGTTCCATGAAACCGATTTCGAATCGTTGGGTAACAGGATCACCAGAGCGCTGCAACGATCGATACTTCTTTCGCTGGGTAGCATCTTGCTGTGGCGAAAGGTGATGGTTTTCATGGGCGTTCCTATAAATGATGCGGTGCAGCTTGCGGGGGCTGTCTATACTAGATCAAATGTCGGCGCGCAGAAATCTGTGGATTCAAACGTCTTTATTTGCCCGACCAGACGGCAATTCAGTTGGATTTCAGTTTAACGATATCGCTGCCACTGATAAAGAAAGCGCAGGGATTGTCGATCTACTAGCTGAATAAAACCAATACTCGTCCTTTGTAGTGTTGTATGGAATTCATTTGACGACACGACGCTTCGTTCGTGAACTTGAGGTGAACTATGGCAGTATTACCCGATGTCGACCCGCAAGAGACCGGTGAATGGCTGGATGCTCTCGAAGCGGTCCTGGAACAAGAGGGTACCGAACGGGCTCACTATATTCTCGAGCAATTGATCGACAAAGCGCGCCGTTCCGGGGCTTATCTTCCCTACACCGCCAATACGGCTTATATCAACACTATTTCTCCCGCGCACGAAGAGCGCAGTCCCGGCGATCTCGAAATCGAACGCCGCATCCGCGCTTTGGTACGCTGGAACGCCACTGCCATGGTCGTGCGCGCGAACCGCAAATCCTCCGAGTTGGGAGGCCACATCGCCAGCTTTGCCTCCGCAGCTACGTTGTACGACGTGGGTTTCAACCACTTTTTCCGTGCCGCAAGCGAACACCACGGTGGCGATCTTGTCTTCATTCAAGGGCATTCCGCACCCGGTATCTATGCGCGAGCCTACCTGGAGGGACGCCTGGACGAAAAGCAGCTCGAACAGTTTCGCCAGGAGGTGGATGTCGGTGGGCTCTCCTCCTACCCGCATCCCTGGTTGATGCCCGATTTTTGGCAGTTTCCTACGGTCTCCATGGGTTTGGGACCGTTAATGGCGATCTACCAGGCGCGATTCATGAGGTATCTGCAGAATCGCGACATCATCCCTCAATCGGATCGCAAGGTGTGGGCGTTCATGGGCGATGGAGAGATGGACGAGCCGGAGTCGCGGGGGGCCATTTCATTGGCGTCACGCGAATCGCTCGACGATCTCGTTTTTGTCATCAATTGCAACCTGCAGCGCTTGGATGGGCCGGTGCGTGGCAACGGCAAAATCATCCAGGAGCTGGAAGCCGATTTTCGTGGCGCCGGTTGGAACGTGATCAAGGTGATCTGGGGCTCTTACTGGGATCCGTTGTTGGCCCGCGATACCAAGGGTTTACTGCGCCATAGAATGGAAGAGGCGGTGGACGGCGAGTACCAGAAATTCAAAGCCAAGGGTGGCGCCTACACGCGCGAGTATTTTTTCGGTAAATACCCTGAACTGCGTGAGATGGTCGCAAACCTGACCGATGAAGATATCTGGCGCCTCAACCGCGGTGGACACGATCCGCATAAAATATTTGCTGCCTACTCGGAGGCTGTAAAACATACCGGCCAACCCACCGTTATCCTCGCCAAGACCGTCAAGAGCTATGGAATGGGCGAAGCGGGTGAAGGACAAAACATTACCCACCAGCAGAAGAAACTTGGCGATGAAGCGCTGCGCAGGTTTCGCGATCGTTTCAAAATTCCGGTCAGTGACGATCAGATCGGCGACGTACCGTTTTACAAACCGCCCGAGGATAGCCCCGAAATCCAGTACATCAAAAAGCAGCGGGAAAAACTGGGGGGTTCCTTACCCGCGCGTCGTGTCGAGGCCACGCCGCTGGAGGTGCCTTCGCTGGATCTTTTCGAGTCGCAACTCGAAGGCTCCGGCGATCGGGAGATGTCCACAACGATGGCCTTTGTACGAATGTTGACCATGCTTTGCAAGGATAAAACCATCGGTCGCTATATCGTGCCGGACGAGGCACGCACGTTCGGGATGGAGGGAATGTTCCGGCAGCTCGGTATCTATTCGCCATGGGGGCAACTCTACGAACCGGTAGACTCCGATCAATTGATGTACTACCGCGAAGATGTAAAAGGCCAGATCCTGGAAGAGGGGATCAACGAAGCGGGTGCGATATCGTCGTGGATTGCGGCGGCGACCTCTTATAGCAATCATGGTTAGCCCATGATCCCTTTCTATATCTACTACTCCATGTTCGGTTTCCAGCGCGTGGGCGATTTGGCCTGGGCCGCCGGCGATATGCAGGCGCGCGGTTTTCTCATGGGCGGGACAGCCGGTCGTACGACACTCGCCGGGGAAGGACTGCAACACCAGGATGGTCACAGCCACGTGCTGGCGGGCACTATTCCCAACTGTATCTCCTACGATCCGACCTTCACCTACGAGCTGGCCGTTATTGTCCAGGATGGGATGCGGCGCATGTTTCGCGAACGGGAAAACGTCTTCTACTACGTCACGGTGATGAACGAAAACTACACGCACCCGGAGCTGCCCGAAGGTGCCGAAGAGGGAATCATTCGTGGCATGTATCTGCTCCGCGAGCAGAAAAAAGTTGGCAAAAAGCCCGTGGTTCAACTCATGGGTGGAGGAACGATACTGCGTGAGGTCATTGCCGCTGCCGATCTGTTGGCGAAGGATTTCGGTATTGCGCCGGAAGTGTGGAGCGTCACGAGTTTTAACGAACTGCATCGCGATGGGGTCGAAACCGCGCGATGGAATATGCTGCATCCTGAAGAGCGGCCACGCGTGGCGTACGTCACTCAGTGCCTGCAAAAGCGCAAGGGACCCGTCGTTGCCGCAACCGACTATATTCGCAACTATGCGGCACAGATCAGGGACTTGATACCCAACCGGTTCGTCACTTTGGGAACTGACGGATTCGGGCGCAGTGACACGCGTGCGCAACTGCGTAAATTTTTCGAGGTGGATCGCTACTATGTGGTGGTAGCCGCACTGCATGCGCTATCGCTCGAGGGGGAGATTCCCGCAGCGACGGTCAGCGAAGCCATCAAGAAATACAACATCGATCCGGAGAAACCCAATCCGCTTTCTGTGTGATGAGGGTTGAATGAACAACGCCGGGAGGATCTGTATTGGCGGACAAAAACGCAATCGTTGTTCCCGATATCGGTGACTTCAAAGATGTAGAGGTCATCGAAGTACTGGTCGCTCCAGGCGATGTGATCAATGCTGAAGATTCGCTGATTACACTGGAGACGGATAAGGCTAGCATGGAGATTCCTTCTCCCATGGCCGGCGTGGTCGGTTCTTTGTCCGTGAAAGTGGGCGACCGGGTGAGCATGGGCGATACGATTCTCACCATGGAGGGAGAGGGCACCGTCGCACCGCCACAAGCAGCAGGGTCGACGCAGACCGAGGCAGCGCCGGAGCCACCACCTGAGGTGAAACCGGAGAAAGCCGCCGCTCATACCGCGCCAAAAACCGACAAGCAGCACGCCGCCTATCTGCCACCCCCTGTGGAGCCGTTGCCAACCGATAAGTCACCGGGTGGCATTCCCCACGCCAGCCCGAGCGTGCGTAGATTTGCGCGTGAACTCGGTGTCGACCTTCGTCGTGTGACCGGGCGTGGTGCCAAGGGACGAATCATGAAGGAAGATGTGCAGGCCTTCGTGAAAGCGGAGCTTGCGATGCCGAAATCTTCCGCTGCGCAGGGTGGCAGTGCGCTACCGGAGATGCCGGTTATCGATTTCAGCAAATTCGGAACGATCGAGACCATCGCGTTACCGCGCATCAAGCGCCTGACCGGTATCAACCTCCATCGCGCCTGGTTACACGTACCCCACGTGACGCAGCACGACGAGGCCGATATCACTGAATTGGAAACGTTCCGAAAGAGCCTCAAAAAAGAGGGCGAACAGCGCGGCGTACGGGTCACTATGCTCTCGTTCGTGATGAAGGCGGCAGTGGCGGCGTTGAAGGAGTTCGAAGAGTTCAATGCATCGCTGGATCCGTCGGGTGAGCAGCTGATCCTTAAGCGCTACTATCACCTGGGAATCGCTGTGGATACGTCAGACGGATTGGTCGTACCGGTTGTGCGCGATGTCGATCGCAAGGGGTTGTGGGATCTGGCCAGCGAACTGAGTGTGTTGAGTACTAAAGCCCGTGACGGCAAACTCTTGCCCACCGACATGCAGGGTGCCTCCTTCACTATTTCCAACCTCGGCGGTATCGGCGGAACGGCTTTTACACCAATCGTAAACGCACCGGAGGTGGCGATTCTCGGCGTCTCCCGCTCCACCACGAAACCGATGTATGACGGTTCGCAATTCGTTCCGCGCCTGATGTTACCGCTGTCGCTATCGTACGATCATCGTGTCATCGACGGTGCAGCGGCAGCCCGGTTCTGCAGCTTCCTGGGCAAGGTGCTGAGCGATATGCGACGGCTGTTGCTGTAGGTGCGTAGTCCATCTCCGTCTGCCGCGGAGGCACAGGGCGTAGTGGGATGATCCCCATAGATTCTCAGATCGCGATACGTCCATAGCGAGCGGCAATAGACTAAGGAGCCGTAATGGCACAATCCATTGAGGTCAATGTACCCGATATCGGTGATTTTCAGGACGTCACCATTATTGAAGTGTTAGTTGCGCCTGGCGACAGCGTTCAGAAAGAGGATTCGCTGGTAACGCTGGAGAGCGACAAGGCGAGCATGGAGATTCCCTCTCCTCACAGCGGAACGATCCAGTCGGTAAGCATGGCAGTGGGGGACAAGGTGTCCGAGGGCTCCTCGATAGTGACCGTGATGGTAGAAGCGAGCGAAGGGGAATCTACGCCGCCGACGACCACGGAGACCACCGAAGAGACACCTCCCGAGACGAGTGCTGACGAGGAAGCGGACCTTCATACCGATCTGGTGGTATTGGGCGGCGGTCCGGGGGGGTACACGGCGGCTTTCCGGGCAGCCGATCTGGGTAAACGGGTCATACTGATCGAACGTTACGACCAATTGGGCGGCGTCTGTCTCAACGTGGGCTGTATTCCTTCCAAAGCGCTGCTTCACATGGCGCAGATCGTTACCGAAGCGCGTGAGTTCGCCGAGCACGGTGTGGAGTTCGGGACACCTAAGTTTGACATCGACAAATTGCGCGAATGGAAAGAGAGTGTCATCGGCCGGTTGACGGGTGGACTCGCCGGACTGGCCAAGCAACGCGGAGTGGAGGTGGTCAACGGTTATGGTCGGTTTGTCTCATCGAACCGCATCGAGGTGGAACAAGCGCAAGGGAGTGTCCGCGTCGGTTTTCAACACGCGATCATTGCCGCCGGTTCACAAGCCATGCAGCTTCCGGGTTTACCCGATGATCCACGCATTATCGATTCCACGGGCGCACTGGCACTGACCGATATCCCAAAAAGCTTATTGGTCGTGGGGGGTGGCATTATCGGTTTGGAGATGGCAACGGTCTACGCGGCGCTGGGTTCGCGTGTCACCGTGGTGGAGTTAACCGAGCAGCTGATGCCGGGCTGTGATGCCGATCTCGCCAAGCCGCTTCAACGCCGTATCAAAAAGCACTATGAGGCGGTCTACCTCGCTACCCGGGTGGCGGGCATTGAGGCGCAGAAGTCGGGACTCAAAGTCTCGTTTGAAGGCGCTAAAGCGCCGCAAAGCGCACGATTCGACAAAGTACTGTTAGCGGTGGGTCGCCGTCCCAACGGCCTGTTTATCGGAGCAGAACATGCCGGGGTGAATGTCGACGAAAAGGATTTTATCGCGGTCGATGAACAGCAGCGAACCAACGTGCCCCACATCTTTGCCATCGGCGATATCGCGGGAGAGCCGATGTTAGCCCACAAGGCGACCCATGAGGGCAAGGTGGCCGCCGAAGTGGCGGCAGGTGAGAAGTCGGCGTTTTCGGCGCTGACTATCCCTTCCGGCGCCTACACCGATCCTGAAGTGGCCTGGATGGGTCTGACCGAAGCGGACGCAAAAGAACAGGGCGTTGCGTACGAGAAGAGTACGTTCCCTTGGGCAGCCAGTGGTCGATCGTTGGCATTGGGGCGTTCGGAGGGCATGACCAAGCTGCTGTTCGATCCTGAAACCGGTCGACTGCTCGGTGCGGGAATCGTCGGCCCCGGCGCGGGAGAGCTCATCGCCGAAACGGTATTGGCGCTCGAGATGGGGGCGGATGCCGAGGACATTGGATTGACCGTTCATCCGCACCCGACACTCTCCGAAACGATCTGTTTCGCCGCCGAAATGTTCTCGGGCACCATCACCGATCTGTTGCCACCCAAGAAAAAGTAGACTTGACTTCCGGCCGTTTTTATTCGCTACACTGTTTTTCTTCATCGAGGCCCGTTGTGGGCCTTGTTTTTTTGGAGAGATTGCTACACTGACGGTGAAGGGTTAACCGTCCTAGCTGGAGCCGGAAGTGCCAAACGTAAAACAAGAAAAAAAGGATAAGCTGCAACGTCTGAGCGCACTCGTTCGTCAACGTGTCACCGACAAAGCCGCGGAGCACATCGAGCGATTCGTTAACGCGTTCTTTGCCGAAGTTCCGCCAGACGACCTGCTGGGGTGGAGCGAGCAAGACATGTACGGTGCTGCACTCGCCCAATGGAACATGCTGAAGAAGCGACCATCGGGCAGACCGATCGTCAATATCTACAATCCGGACTATGAAGAGCACAGCTGGGAGTCGACGCACACGGTCGTCGAGGTGGTGCAGGACGATATGCCGTTTCTGATCGACTCCATCAGTCTGGTGCTCGCCAGGCACGGCTTGAGCATTCACCTCATCATCCACCCGATCGTCGAAGTGCGTCGCGGCGTCAAGGGGCAGCTCCTGGAGGTGTTTGACTCACCCCCCAAAGGGGGGAAGGAGTCGCTTCGTGAATCGGTGATGCACTTCGAAGTGGATCGACAAACCGACCGCGAGGCGATTGAGACACTCCGTACCGATATTAAACGCGTACTCGAGGAGGTTCGACTGGCGGTGGCCGATTGGCGCGAGATGCGCCAGCGCATGAGTGACGTAATCAGTGAGATCGACCCGGAGGCGCTGCCGTTGGAGGCGGATTCGGCGGCAGAGGCGAAGGCGTTTCTCCATTGGCTTGAAGACGATCATTTCACCTTTCTGGGCTACCGGACCTACCAGCTGGTGCGGGGTAAAAAGGGTGACGAGCTGGAGAGTTTGTCGGGTTCGGGATTGGGCATCCTGCGCGACAAAGAGGCTACGGCGTCGCGCAGCTTTTCGCTGTTGCCACCGCAACTACAGAAGCAGGCCCGCGAGCCCAGCTTGTTGATTCTGACTAAGAGCAATACCCGCTCCATGGTGCACCGTTCCGTGAACATGGACTACGTGGGTGTCAAACGCTTCGATACCAAGGGAAAGGTGGTTGGCGAGCACCGCTTTCTGGGTCTCTACACCTCTTCGGCGTATAGCCAGAGTCCACGCGACATCCTCCTGTTACGACGCAAGGTCGACGGGGTGTTACGGCGCGCCAAGTTTCCTCCGGCCAGCCACGACGGCAAATCGCTGATTCACATACTGGAGAACTTCCCGCGCGACGAGCTGTTCCAGATGCGGGAAGAGGAGCTCTACGAGACCGCCATGGGGATACTCCACCTCCAGGAGCGGCAGCGCGTGAGGCTCTTCGTTCGTCAGGATCCCTTCGATCGATTCGTCTCCTGCATGGTCTATGCACCGCGCGACAGTTACAATACCGAGTTGCGGGTGCGCATGTGTAATCTTCTGCTGCAAGCGTTCAACGGCAGCGATATCGAATTCACCGTGCAGATCTCCGAGATGCCGTTGGCACGCGTGCACTTTATCGTTCGCACCGAACCGGGGGCCATTCCTGAGTACAACGTCGAGGAGGTGGAGACGGCGCTGGTCGAGGTGATGCGCAGTTGGCAGGATGTGCTACAGAAATCGCTGCTCGATCATTGTGGCGAGGAGCGGGGAAACAACCTGTTTCAAAAGTATCGCGAGGCCTTCCCGGCAGGTTACCGCGAGTATTTTTCGCCGCGTACCGCGGTCTACGATATCGAGCACATGGAGCGCCTGCAACACGAGCGGACGCTCGAGATGCTGCTGTACCGCCCTCCCGAAGCACCTACCGGCTCCTTGAGGTTCAAACTGTTTCGCCACGGGGAATCTTTCTACCTGTCGGGGACACTGCCCATGTTGGAGAACATGGGCGTGGAGGTGGTTTTCGAACACCCCTACAAGATTCAGGCGGCAGGCGCCGAAGTGGTGTGGATTCACAATTTTGGATTGCAGCACAATCCCGATTTGGAGTTTGCCACCGAAGAGATCAAAGGGATTTTTCAGGAGGCTTTCGCACGGGTCTGGAACGGCGATATGGAGAACGATCCCTTCAATCGTCTGGTGCTGGGGGCGCGGCTCGGCTGGCGTGAAGTGGTGCTGCTGCGTGCATACACCAAGTATTTGCGACAGATCAACGCCAGCTTCAGCGAGAGTTACATCGCGACAACACTGGAAGGAAATGCCGCGATCGCGCAGATGTTGGTGCAACTGTTTCATGCGCGCTTCGATCCGAAGGCGACCAAATCTTCGGCTGCTGCTTTGGAGTCCCTGGTCGAGAAAATCAACGTTGCCATCGATTCGGTAAGCAGTCTCGATGAGGATCGCATTCTGCGGCGCATGCTGGCAGTGATCGAAACGACGTTGCGTACCAACTTCTATCAGATGGATGCCGCCGGCGAAGCCAAGCCCTATCTCTCTTTCAAGTTCGATCCCACCGGCATCCCCGATATGCCAGATCCCAAACCGGCTTTTGAGATCTCTGTCTACTCGCCTCGCACGGAGGGGGTTCATCTGCGCGGTGGAAAAGTGGCGCGTGGTGGCCTGCGCTGGTCCGATCGACGCGAAGATTTTCGTACCGAAATCCTGGGCTTGGTGAAGAGCCAGCTGGTGAAGAATGCCGTCATCGTTCCGGTCGGCGCCAAGGGTGGCTTTGTGATGAAACAGCCCCCCGCCGGAGGCGGTCGCGAAGCACTCCAGGAGGAGGTCAAGGCGTGTTATCGCACCTTTATTCGCGGGTTGCTCGACATTACGGATAACCTCCGGGCGGGTGACGTGGTGCCACCTCGCGACGTAGTACGGCGCGATGAAGACGATCCCTATCTGGTAGTGGCCGCGGATAAGGGGACGGCAACGTTCTCCGATCTCGCCAACGAGCTGGCGGCGGAGTACGGGTTCTGGTTAGGCGATGCTTTCGCCTCCGGCGGATCGGTTGGCTACGATCACAAGAAACTGGGTATCACGGCCCGTGGTGCGTGGGAATCGGTCAAACGTCACTTCTACGAACAGGGCATTCGCTGGCAGGAGAAACCCTTCACGGTAGTCGGGATCGGCGACATGGCAGGTGATGTGTTCGGAAACGGTCTGCTCTACTCGCGCAATATCAAACTGGTGGCAGCGTTTAACCACATGCATGTTTTTATCGATCCCGATCCCGATCCGGAGGCGAGCTTCGATGAACGCGAGCGTCTTTTCAAACAACCCCACTCCACATGGGAGGACTACGATAGTTCGCGTATATCGTCGGGTGGCGGTGTCTTTTCGCGGCAGGTAAAAAGCATTGCGCTGTCACCTGAAATCAGACGGCTTCTCCAGATCAAAGAGCAGCGCCTCGCACCTAACGAACTGATTCGCGCGATCCTGCGCGCACCCGTGGATCTGCTCTGGAGTGGTGGCATAGGCACCTTCGTCAAAGCCGCTTCCGAATCACACTTGGACGTGGGGGATCGCACTAACGATGTCATTCGCATCAATGGGCGCGAGCTGCGATGCGCCGTTGTGGGAGAGGGTGGCAACCTGGGTTTAACTCAACTGGGGCGCATCGAATACGCCGCCAACGGCGGGCGGATCAATACCGATTTTGTCGATAACTCCGGAGGGGTCGATTGCTCCGATCATGAGGTCAACATCAAGATTCTGCTGGACGGTATTGTTGCTAACGGCGACATGACAACCAAGCAGCGCAATCAGCTGTTAGCGAAAATGGCCGACGAGGTGAGTAGCCACGTTCTGCAACACAATCGACATCGCGCTCAGGCCATCAGCATCGTCGAGGCGATAGGCTTCAAGATGACCGAGGAGCAACAGCGATTCATTCGCGCCTTCGAGCGCGAGGGACTGCTCGATCGCGCGCTGGAGTTTCTTCCCGATGACGAGGCGCTGGCCGAACGTCTCGGCGAGGGGAGAGGCCTGCTGAGGCCTGAACTCTCGGTCCTCATGGCCTACAGCGCCATCGTGCTCTACCAACAGTTGCTCGATTCCGATATCGCTGACGATCCCTATTTCGCCAAGGAGTTGCAGCACTACTTTCCTGAAGTTCTGCGCAAACGATTCGCCCAAGAGATGGAGCATCACCGGTTGCGGCGTGAGATCGTGACAACGCAGGTCACCAACAGCATGGTCAATCGGGTCGGGATAACGTTCGTCCATCGATTGCGTGAAGAGACGGGGGCGGATCCCTGCGACATCGCACGCTCGTATATGGCGGTGCGCGAAATATTCGGACTGCGAGATATTTGGAGCAAGTTGGAAGAGCAGCAGTGTCGCGTCGATGCGCAGCAGGACCTCGAGCTTTTTATGGCGACAGGTGTGCTGGTGGAGAGGGCTACCTTGTGGTTGTTACGCAATCAGAAGCAGCCGCTCGCCATCGAAGAGGCGGTGGATCGGTTTAAGCCGGGCGTACAGTCGTTGTTGCAGGTGTTGCCAGGCGTATTGGTGGATGAGGATCGCGAGAGCCTTGATACGGCGGTCGAAACGATTACGGAATCGGGTGTTTCGGAAGAGCTGGCGCGGCGAATCGCTGCGCTGAGAATGCTCTTCTCCGCACTCGATTTCGTGGAAGTGGAGTCCCGGACCAGCTATCCCATTCGCGACGTCGCCTATATCTATTTCCATTTGGGCGATCGACTGGGACTGCATTGGCTGCGCGATCAGATCGCCAATGTTGTTTCGGAGAACCATTGGCAGACCATGGCCTGTGCTGCGCTGCGCGACGATCTTTACAGCCAACAGAGCACCTTGGTGGCGGGAGTATTAGGGCGGGGTAAAAAGAGCAAGAAGATCGAACCCCTCATCGAACGCTGGCTGACCGAGAACGAAGCGGCGATACAACGCTGGCAGTTCGTTCTGGCCGATCTTCGCAGCACCGGAACACTCGATCTGGCCATGCTCTCGGTCGCTGTCCGCGAAGTGCGCGACATCGCACAGGCGACGGTGTCCGGATAGCGTAGAGCGCGTATCGCTGTCAGCGCTACCAGCCATCGAGTGACATCGTGTTAGGCTGTAGGGCAACACGGTCACTTCTGGATGTACTACCGATGTCTTCAACTGTCCCCCTCAAGGTCCGGGTCACCGGTAGCGGTAAGCCTGTGCTCATCCTGCACGGGCTTTTTGGTTCGAGTCGCAACTGGGCCAGCCTGAGTAAGCAGCTTGCTGAAGATTTCCAGGTCTGGTGCGTTGATCTGCGCAATCACGGAGAATCGCCGCACCACGCCCTCATGAATTACGAGGTGATGGCAGCGGATATTGCGGCTTTGCTGGGGCGGGAAGGGCTTACGCACCTACCCATTGTCGGCCACAGCATGGGCGGGAAAACCGCCATGTGGTTCGCTCTCAACCATCCACAGTGCGTGGAGCGGTTGATGGTGGCGGATATCGCACCGGTCTCTTATGCGCATGGCTACGATGGGATGATCGAGGCCATGCAACGAGTCGATCTCTCGGTCGTGAAACGACGTGGTGAGGTGGATGCGCAATTGCGGGATACGGTCCCCGAACCCGGTATTCGCCAGTTCCTTCTGACCAATCTGGTGAGTGAGGGCGGCGCGTACCAGTGGCGGGTGAATCTGGCTGCGATCGCCGCCAACATGCCCGCCATCACCGGGTTTCCAGCAACTCTGGAAGGGGGGCTGAGCTATGCAGGGGACACGCTGTTTCTCGGTGGCGCCCGCTCCCCTTACATTACTCCGGAGTACCATTCCCGCATATTGGCTCTCTTTCCCAATACTGAATTCAGGGAACTTCCCGACACGGGGCACTGGGTGCATGCAGAGCGCCCCAAGCAGTTTTTGCAGATAGCCAGGAAGTTTCTCGCCTGAATCGGCGACCGTCGTACACCTCAAGATATGGCCGATTTGGCCGATCTTATGCCCAGGTACCTCTAGCTATGGGTAGGGCTCACTCGTGAGGCTTTTCGTCAAATTCTGGATCGCCTGTTGGTTGCTTAGCGGCATGGGCTGGTCGTTGTCAGCGGCGGCGGGAGAGCGCGTGTTCGGGGCCGGGCCCAATGATTCTCACTGGAAGGTAGTATCCGGAAAGCACCACTGCAGTCTGGAGCACACCATCCCGCAGTTTGGGCAGGCTATCTTTACTCAGCCCGTCGACAGCACTCTTCGCTTCGAACTGCAGAGCCTGCGCCCACAGCAGACCGGCGAAGTGGCACTTCGCGCCATTCCGCCCGAATGGCGGCCCGGATTCCCCATCGTGGAGCTCGGTTCCGTTCACTATCCTCAGTCGCGGCAGGACTACGCGTCGGGGATGAGCGCGCCGAGCGGCTGTTGGCGGAGTTGGAAGAGGGGATCTACCCCGCCATCTTCTATCCCGAGTCGTCCTCGGGTCGTGGCGGCGTATCGGTCGTGGTATCCGGCGTTCGGTTTCGCGGCGCCTTCGATGACTTTCTGGCCTGCAGGGCGGGACTACTCAAGGTGGATGTCGTCGCCCTGGGGGCTAAAACGCTCCACTTCGCTACCAATAAAAGTGCGTTAAACAGCAAAGATCGCCGCGCTCTGGCCGAGGTGGCAGAGTATGTAAAAAGTGGCGGCCCGGACAGGCGGGTGGTTATCGAAGCCCACGCCGATGCCCGGGGCGGCACCCAATACAACAAGCGGTTGTCGCAGAGACGCGCCCGGGCAGTGCAGGAGTTTCTTCTCTCTCAGGGTCTAGGACAGAGCCAGGTTCGCATGAGCAGCTTCGGCGAAGGTAAACCCATCGCCAACAATCGCACCGAAACCGGTCGCGCGCAGAATCGCCGTGCGCTGGTACGTGTGGTTAACTAGCGTTTATCTCTGTGTAACGCTTTTTCGCCATTGGGCTTTTCCTGCCCTTCGTAGCTCTCCAATTCAGGTATAATTCCCCGCTTGCTGCCGGCTAACCCCGGCGCCCATCACGCCTTGCCGGACAAAAAGAGGGTCTCCGGCAGCGCTGATTCCAATCGTGTTAACAGGCCCTAAGTGTTTGCGGAGAACTCCCATGTCTGGTGTCAACAAGGTGGTATTGGCCTATTCCGGCGGCCTGGATACCTCGGTCATCCTCAAGTGGCTCGAAGAGACTTACGAATGCGAAATCGTGACTTTCACTGCCGATATCGGCCAGGGCGAAGAGTTGGAGCCGGCGCGCGTGAAAGCGGAGGCAATGGGTGTCAAGGAGATCTACATCGACGATCTGCGTGAGGAGTTTGTCCGCGATTTCGTCTTTCCCGTGTTTCGTGCCAATGCTATCTACGAAGGCGAGTATCTGTTGGGCACCTCGATCGCCCGCCCTCTGATCGCCAAACGCCTGGTGGAGATCGCCAACGAAACCGGCGCCGATGCCATCAGTCACGGTGCGACAGGTAAGGGTAATGACCAGGTTCGTTTCGAGCTGGGTGCTTATGCGTTGAAATCCGATGTCAGGATCATTGCGCCGTGGCGGGAGTGGGATCTGCTGTCTCGCGAGAAACTGATGAGCTATGCCGAAACTCACGGCATTGCGGTGGATTTCGCCAAAAAAGGCACTAAGTCGCCCTATTCCATGGACGCCAATCTGCTCCATATCTCGTACGAAGGGGGAGTACTTGAAGACCCTTGGACAGAGGCCGAGGAGGCGATGTGGCGTTGGACTCGCTCTCCCGAGGCGGCACCGGATAAGCCCGCCTACATCGAACTCACTTTTCAGCGGGGCGACATCGTGGCGATCGATGGTGAGGATATGACTCCCGCCCAAGTACTGACCACGTTGAATCAACGGGGCGGCGACAATGGAATCGGGCGCCTCGATATCGTCGAAAACCGTTACGTGGGAATGAAATCTCGCGGTTGTTACGAGACGCCCGGGGGCACCATCATGTTGCGCGCACATCGCGCCATAGAGTCGTTAACGCTCGATCGTGAAGTGGCGCACCTCAAAGACGAACTGATGCCCCGCTATGCAAGCCTGGTCTACAATGGTTACTGGTTTAGCCCGGAGCGCGAGATGCTTCAGCAGATGATCGATGCGTCGCAGGTCACCGTTAATGGTGTCGTGCGCCTCAAACTCTACAAGGGGAACGTAACGGTTGTCGGAAGGAGGTCTGAAACCGATAGTCTTTTCGATGAGAGTATCGCTACTTTCGAAGATGATGCCGGTGCATACAATCAGGGGGATGCCGAAGGCTTTATCAAGCTCAATGCGTTGCGAATGCGTATCGCTGCAAAGCGGCTGGCTTAAATCCGCGCTTCATCTGCGGATAAACGAATGGCGATAGGCGCAACCCTATGTCATTTGAAATGTCAGACCACGTGGTTTCAAGAGGGTAACCGCAATATCTCTAAGGTAGGGTACAACCTGATGGGATAGGGGATACGCTTTACTATGGGAAGCCGCTGAGCGTCGTTCGATCAGCGGTTTTCTACCTAACTAATTACCACTAAAAACACACACATCTAGTGTTGCATAGTTTTTGTAAACGCAGTCTATAATGCGTTGCGGTGATCTGTCCGCGCCCCCTTCTTCCAGTCCCTCTTAACTCAAAACACACGGGAACGGGGCGGCGACGAATCACCACTCCCTCTGGCAATGGAACTGATTGAATGAGTTTTAAAGAGCCGCATCTACGCCCGATACCCGCCTCATTGGATTGCGATCACTGCGCGGTGCGAAGGCGCTGTCTTCCCGCAGGATTGGATTCGGGAGATCTGCATTCGCTGAGTGAAGTGGCGGTTCGTCACGAGCGCATACGCAAGGGTCAAGTGCTCTATCGCCAGGGAGACTTGTTTAAATCCCTCTACGCGATTCGAACCGGTTCGGTAAAAACCTATGGTTTAACGGAAGAGGGCGAAGAGCAGATCACCGGCTTTCATCTGACCGGGGAGATCGTGGGCATGGATGCCATCGGCGGTAAACTGCACCCTTGTTCGGCTGAGGTGCTGGAAGATACCTGGGTTTGCGAATTACCGTTTCTGAAACTCGCTGAACTCGGCACCCGTTTGCCGAGTTTGCAGCGCGAACTGCTGAATGCCATGGGGCAGGAGATCCGCAACGAAGAGCATGCGTTAATGTTGGTGAGAGGATTGCGTGCGGAGCAGCGCGTGATGCGCTTCATCAATAGCCTGCTGCATCGGGTGCGTCAGCGATTTGGCAATATCGATGAGATTCCCTTAGCCATGACGCGTGAAGATATTGCTAACTATCTTGGTCTCGCACCGGAGACGCTGAGTCGGGCATTGGCCAAACTTCGCGATGACGGGGTAATCCGCGTGCAGCTGAAAAGCATCGAAGTCTTGGATCAGGACGCCGTGGAACGGATAGCCAACTGCTAGGGCCCATCGGCGGTTCGGAGCCTAAGGCCACCAACGGGCTTCAGTTCGGAACGCGCTTATCCATTCGTAGACCCGATTTGATCAGCGAGTCTTTTCCCCGACCGCCACGGTAGTCGTCCAGTTTGGCCAATACTTTCTGCACGTAGCTGCGAGTTTCGGGAAAGGGCGGTATACCGCGGTATCGATCGACATTGCTGGGTCCCGCATTGTAAGCCGCTAATGCCAGTCGCAGATTCTGCCCGAAACGCTCCAGCATTTTGCTCAGATAGGTGACTCCGCCGCGGATATTCTCTTCGGGATTAAAGGAGTTGCGAACGCCAAGATCCGCTGCGGTTCCCGGCATCAATTGCATCAGTCCACGGGCGCCGGCGCGTGAAACCGCCCTACTATCGAAACAACTCTCCACGGCGATGACGGCTTTAATCAGCGCAGGATCGATCTGTCTGCGGTCTGCGTAGGTCTGGATCAGTTCTTCATGTTTTCGTGCACGTCTGTCCAGTATGCTTCGGGTGACTCCCCGGCATGAGCGTGCCGCGGTAGGACGGCCATAACGGCCAAGATAGACAAACTTTTTCCGCGGCATGGGTCGGTCGCTAAACATAGGCGTACCGTTGTTGTCCAGATACATGTAGGGGCGCGAGTCTGCATGTGCTGTCGGCATTGCGAGCCAAACCCCGAATAGCGCGATGACGAGATTACCCATAACGTTCCTGAGCCGAGTATTTCTTGTTCTTGTTTTCACCAAATAGCTCTCAGTAGTCGATTCAGGGTCGATGCTCCGGCGCAGCACGCACCGGAGCGTTTCGCATCAGTCATCAATCAGTTGACCTTGAACTGTTTAACCAGCCCTTCCAACCGTGCGATTAACTGGTACACGGTAGTCGCGTTGGCTTCGGTCTGTTGTGCACCACTCGCAGAACTCTCGGCAATGGAAGTGATGGTGGCGAGGTTGCGGTTGATCTCTTCCGTCACCGATGCCTGTTCGTCCGCCGCACTGGCGATCTGCGAGTTCATGTCGTTGATTATACCGATGGATTGGGTGATTTGAGCAAGGGAGTCGCCCACTTGTGCCGCGCGTTCGACGCTCTGTTCCGCCTTGGTGCGCCCATTCTCCATCACCTCCACCGCGCGTTCTGCCTTCTCTTGAAGTCGACCGATGAGCTCCTGGATTTCCGATGTCGACTCCTGGGTACGTTGTGCCAAGGTGCGCACTTCGTCGGCTACCACGTCGAAGCCGCGCCCTTGTTCTCCCGCCCGAGCAGCCTCGATGGCTGCGTTGAGGGCCAACAGGTTGGTCTGGTCGGCGATACCGCGGATGACATCCAAAATGGTGCCGACCCCCTCGCTTTCAGCCTGCAATTGGTTGATGACGTCGGCGGCTTCTTCGACGCCACTGGCCAGCGTTCGAATGGATTCCATATTGCCCCCCACGACCTATTGTCCCTCCTGAGCCTCCTGGTTCGCCTGGTGGGCAGAGTCGGCCGCGCTGGTGGCGTTGTGGGCCACCTCTCGAACGGTAGCGGACATCTGGTGGACAGCAGTCGCCACCTGATCGGTCTCTTCCTGCTGACGTCTGATGCCCTGGTTAGTCTCTTCCACTACCGCAGTCATGGATTCCACCGAGTTCTGTAACTGCGAACTGGCGTCACTCATGTGTCGCACCATATCCTGGATGCGGCCACAGAATTTGTTGAACTCGCGGGCAACGGCCGAGATCTCGTCGCCGCCGCTTTCATCGAGACGCTGCGTGAGATCGCCTTCTCCTTCAGCGATATTGGCCATTGCTTTCTGGGTGACGTCGAGGCGGTGTTGTACCGATCTCACCAACATCCAGGAGAGCCCCAACAGAAGGAGTCCAACGGGGATGACGACCTTGAGTTTTCCGATAAGCGCTTGGGTAAATGCCTCATCGAGGTCGTCGATGTAGACACCGGAGCCGACAATCCAACCCCAGGGTGCGAATCCTTTTACGTAAGAGAGCTTCGGGACAGGGGTGTCGCTACCCGGCTTTGGCCACAGGTAATCCACGAAACCCGCGCCATCTTTCTTGACGGTGTCGACAAAGGCGACGAAGAGTCGCTTGCCTGTTTTATCTTCGAAACCTGAGAGATCTTTCCCATCCAAGGCGGGTTTGATGGGGTGCATCACCATGGCGGGGTTCATGTCGTTGATCCAGAAGTACTCCTTCCCGCTGTAGCGCATCGATTTAATGGTACTCGCTGCGACAGCCTTAGCGCTGGTTACATCCATGGCGCCGTTTTGAGCCTGGGTGTGGAAATGCTCCAGGACACCGTGCGCTACCTCGACCACTTGGCGTACTGCGGCTTGGCGGTCGTGTCGCATTTGTTGCTCGCCGTGGACAAGAGCGACGTACGAAGTGATACCTAGGCCGATGATAGCGATTAAAACGATCAACCAGATGCGGTGGTCGATCTTCCAGGATTGGGTGAAGTCGCGCATGATGCACTCCTAAAAACAAGTTAGCGATAACAGGGGTTTGAAACGGCCTCCCTGCCTGCCACCTCCCTGTGTGCCAACGAGAAAACGCCAGCGCTAACTTGTTGTATCGGCGGAGGAATCGCGATTCTTTAGGTGTTGGACAGGTACTATCGGCGACCATGCCTGCAATGCAACGCGCTCTTTGGTGGCCACTAACACCAGTAATTTCAATGAGGTAACGGAGCGGACGAGGTGTAAACTGAGTGGGCTGGAGTCGCCCTTAAGCGATAAGCACAGTTTATTTACGGTTATTGGCGATAAGGAAGATTGATGCGCATCCTCCATACGATGCTCCGCGTGGGCGATTTGGAGCAATCGCTCCGTTTCTATCAGGATGTTCTTGGGATGAAATTGTTACGCCGCAGGGACTACCCCGAGGGAGAATTTACGCTGGCGTTTGTCGGCTACGGGGATGAGAGCGACGCGTCGGTAATCGAACTAACCCACAACTGGGGTACCGAACGTTATGATCTCGGTGACGGGTATGGTCACATTGCGTTAGAGGTGGATGATGTGTACCAGGCCTGCGAGGCGATCCGGGAGCGGGGCGGCAAAATCATACGCGATGCCGGCCCCATGAATGCCGGGACGACGATAATAGCTTTTGTCGAGGATCCGGACGGCTACGCGATCGAATTGATCGGTAAAAGAACGTAGCCGGCGGTCACGTTAGCTCAGCGCTAGGAGCTTCTTCACACGCTCGAGGTAGCGCTGTTCATCGGGGGGGGGGGGTCCATTGCGCTGGGCTTCCCACAAAGTTTCGGCCAGACAGTCGATCATCTGGTGTTCTGCCTCGTGGGAATCGCTGCAACGTAACAGCAATTGTTTGTAGAGACCCACTATTCCCTCGGGTCTACCGGTTCCGATCTGCTCTTGGATGGCGATGTGCAAACCCATGTGTAAAAAGGGGTTGGTTTCACCCATTTCAGGGAGAAAATCCTTGGTTAACGCCGCATCATAATCCTTCAGGTAGCGCTGGTACTCCGGGTGTTGGGCGATCACGGCAGCGATTTGTTTCTCAAGAGGTTCTAGATTCTCGCCTGACTCGTGCTTGCGCCAGGCTTCGAAGTAGAGGGCTCTAAGTTGATTACGATCGTTACCGAAGATCACGGGTCGAATCCTATTGGGTCTTGTCTTTGAACGAACAGAGATCGGTAATCACACAGGATGGGCATTTAGGCTGGCGTGCGGTACAGGTGTAGCGACCGTGCAAAATCAACCAATGATGGGCATCGACCATAAACTCGTCGGGAACCACTTTCAGCAGCTTCTTTTCCACAGCGAGTACCGTTTTACCCGGCGCCAGCCCGGTACGATTGGATACCCTGAACACATGCGTGTCTACGGCTATGGTAACTTCGCCAAAGGCAGTGTTCAAAACAACGTTGGCCGTTTTTCTTCCCACCCCCGCTAACTGCTCCAATGACGCTCTATCGCGTGGAACGTCGCCATCGTGTTGCGCTAGAAGCTGTTCACACATGGAGATGATATTGGCTGCCTTGCTGTTGTAGAGACCAATGGTTTTTATGTATTGCTTGAGCCGCTTTTCTCCCAGCTTGAGCAGCGCCTGAGGCGTATTGGCGATCGGAAAAAGCTTTTGAGTGGCGATATTGACACTTTTATCGGTGGCTTGCGCGGAAAGAATGACGGCGACCAGGAGTTCGAAGGGCGTTTGATACTCCAGCTCGCTGGTAGGAGCGGGATTGACCGCGCGCAAGCGGCTGAACATTTCATGACGTTTTTTGGGTGACATTAGATCTGGGTCCGGGTTTGCCGTCGCAAGCCTGCCAGTTGGATTCCTGGATTGCAAGCGATTGATCAGGATTGGCTCGGAGCAGCTACGGGGTCGAATCGCTTCGCTGGGAGTGACGACTGTAGCCAAGGTCTGTGTCAACGCGAGTGACTTACAGTAACCTGTTATTATGCCGATAAAAAGAGCATCTCCCACTAGAGGGAAATGCCCATCGCCTGGTTCGGGGGCGCTATTGAGTGCGAATCGTCAATGCTGGTCAAGCTGACTACGTGACAGGGAGTCGAGTCATCGCAGAGTTACGTTCTCTACCCACATCCGGATGGTTGGAGTCCATGCGTAGCGGCCCGTTGATGGGACTACTGCTCGTGACTTTGGTGGTGTCCTTTGCGCAAGCGATCGATACCGCCCAAATGCAGCGCGTGTTGACCGAGCGGTTCGGTGACGATCGAATTCCCGTTTTCGAGCAATGGCGTCGCTTGGTAGCCAACGCGCAACAAGTCGCTGAGAGCAAAAAGCTCGAACTCGTCAACGACTTTTTTAATCGGCACACGCGATTTTCGGACGATCCCATTATTTGGAAACAACCAGACTATTGGGCAACGCCGGTGGAGACCATCGGTCGGGCCGCGGGAGATTGTGAGGATTTTTCGGTGGCCAAATACTTTACGCTGCGCGAACTGGGAGTGCCGGCGGAGCGTCTACGCTTGACCTACGTGCGTGCCCGGATCGGAGGGGGGAGTAGTCCGGTCACTCAAGCGCACATGGTCGTCAGTTACTACCCGACACCCAATTCGGAGCCGCTCGTTCTGGACAATCTCGTCGGTTCGATTCGGTTAGCGTCTAAGCGTCCCGACTTTGCGCCCGTATTCAGCTTCAATATGGACAGCATTTACGTGGGAGGCAGAAAAAAATCTGCCACGCCTATGGCTCGGTTATCGCGTTGGCGCGATCTGTTGCTGCGTGTGAAAGCGGAAGGTTATGAACCCTAGGTCCAAGGAGTCACCATGTCTTTGTTAAGACAGCTCTGGTTGAGTGTCGTCGTCGCCGTCATCGTGCTGCTCGCCGGTTCGCTCGTTGTCAGCGTTGCGACAGCGCGTACCTACTTGCAGCAGCAGTTGCTTACGCAGGGCGCGAATGGTGCGGCCTCACTAGCGCTATCGATGTCGCAATTGGGAGCCGATGTGGCAACGGCAGAAACGCTCATCAACGCGATGTTTGACAGTGGCTACTATCGAAAGATTCGTTATGCGGATATCGATAACAATCCCCTGGTTGAAAGAGTGGCCCAAGAGACCGGTGCTCAAGCACCCGATTGGTTTGTCGATCTCGCTCCCATAGGGGCTATTCCGGGAGAGTCTTTGGTCAGTGACGGTTGGCGGCAAGCCGGTACTGTGATCGTTGAAGCACACACTCGATATGCGGTGGCCTCGTTGTGGTCGGGGACTGTGCGAATGGGGGTGATGCTTTTAGTTGCCGGTCTGCTATGGGGCATCGGGATTACCTTACTTATGAAACGGATCCGACGCCCGCTGGATGATATGGCGGATCAGGCAGCGGCCATAGGTGATGGACGTTTTATGACAGTTTCCGAGCCGAGAGTCAGCGAGCTGAGATCGGTAGCACGCGCTCTGAATCGGATGGCCGAACGTGTACGCAACATGTTTGCAGATCAGGCGAATCGCATATCCAGCCTGCGCGACGAGGCGGCTCGGGATCCGGTTTCAGGCCTGCACAACCGGGGTATGTTCATGGGAGAACTGCGTCGTCTGCCTACCGATGAAAACGCTCCAAAACAGGGGGCGCTAGCGCTCGTCCGGATCGAACATCTGGCGGAGGTGAACCAACAGCTCGGTCACCATAAGACGGATGGGTTGTTGCTGGAGATGGGGGCACGGTTGACCGCGTTGGCCAGCGCCGTCGAGGAGGGGTTGGTCGCGCGTCTCAACGGACCAGACTTTGCACTGCTACTGCCAGGGATTTCCCTAGAGGAAGCGGAATCGTTGACGAGCGATTGTGCGAATCTCTTCGGCGTCGATGATCCGTTGACTCCACAAGGGGGGTTGGAACTTTGTAGTGCTGTGACCGAATTCGAACGCGGCGAACCTTCCGGGCAGGTATTGGCAAGGGCCGACAACGCCTTGATGTCGGCTGAGGGTACCGGGCAGCTCGTGTCGGTCAGCAGTGGCCAGATGAGCGAAGCTCAGGGAGAAATCGCCTGGCGTCAGACTCTGGAAGCGGCGCTGGCGTCGCAACGCTTCCGGCTGGATTTCTTTCCTCTTCTGCGGCTCGATGGAAGGCAGATTCATCGCGAGGCGATGTTGCGATTGATCGACGAGAAGGGAGAGGTTCAAACCGCGGGTCGCTTTATGCCGGCCGCGGTGCGCGTGGGATTGTCGGCGGAGTGTGACTTGATGGCCATTGAGTTGGCGTTGCAGGAGTTGCGACAGAGCCGAGATGAATTGGCGGTCAATCTTTCCGCGACTTCATTGTTAGCCGGCGGATTTCTGTCCCGCCTTCAGCGTTTATTAGAGGAGAACTCGCAGAATACCCCGCGACTCTCTTTGGAGATCAGCGAACGCGGCCTCGATACCCATCTGGGGGGAATGGAGGCTTTGGCAGACATCTTGTCGCGGTATGGGTGTCGGCTTGGATTGGAGCACTTCGGCCAGAAACTTTCTGCTCTGCCGAAACTCTATGCGTTACGACTCAGCTATATAAAGATCGACGGGATCTTTGTTGCGGGTATCGATGACAATGTGGCTAACCAGAAATTGGTGAGGCGATTGCCAACGCTGCTCGCAGCCTCGATATCGCACCTTATGCCGAGCAGGTTCTCAATGGAGCGGAGTGGGATTGTCTCGAGGATCTAGGTGTCGAAGGAATGACCGGGCCGGAAGCGACGCGTCGTTCCTAGGGCGGCGTATATGGGGCGCAACTTCCGTCGCGCCCCGTAAATACAGATTTAATCGGTCACCAATTTGCCATTATTGAGCAGGTCTTGAATGACCTGTTGATCGGTACTGAAAGAGCCGATGAGATTGACTCCCTGCAGTACGATGGTTTGGTCTTCTGCACCAGAGGTGTAACCGGCACCGAATCCACCAGTGCTACTAATGCGGACGACCGTATCGGCACCGCTCTGCTCGAAATGGAGATAATCGGCAAGACTGCCCGCGCCATCGGCGACGCTTTCGCCGAGCAGCAGGTCGGCGATGTTGAGTACATCCCCGCCACTTCCCGCAGGTGTGGTATCGAAATCGGTAATCGTGTCGACTGCCGGTGAACCTTTCGGACCCGCATCGGCGAGGCTCCACTGAAAGACATCAGCACCAAGTCCGCCGGTCAGAACGTCATTGCCGGATCCACCGGAAAGTTCATCATCTCCTGCACCACCGGTCAGCGTATCGGTACCGGCACCGCCTCGCAGTACATCGGCGCCGTTACCGCCCTCTAAGGTGTCGTCGCCGGCGCCGCCGATGAGCCGGTCGTTACCCGCCTCACCGCGCAGTATATCGTCACCATCACCACCTTGAAGAATGTCGTGGCCTAGTCCTCCTTGCAGGGTGTCGTTACCGTCAAGGCCGGTGATGAAGTCGTTACCGCCGGTTCCGGTGATAGTGTTGACATCGGCGTCACCCGCGATGGTATTGCTGATAGTGTTCAACTGGAGCGTGGCGCCCGAGCTGTCACCATCGTCATCGGTCAAGGTGTATCCGATTTCGACGGCGTCTATGGGAGTGGCACCGCTATCGAGTTGAACCGGATCGAAGGCGATATCGTAAATGCTCGCGTAAGCATTGCTGTTCGCCATAATCTCGATGCGACCGATATTGCTGTACTCCTGCGGCAAATAGAACGGAGCTTCGTTGGTACTGTAGATTTGCCCCAGCATCTGACCGTCGATTCGGTAAATCGTATACGTCAATGCTGTAGTGCCGCCTAGGTTACTGTTGCTGTTGTCCACGTTGATGCGGACGTTTTGCACACCATACTGATAGGTGGCTTGATCGAACGTCATTACCAGAGTTTCTAGATCATCGATGCGCGTATTGTTATCGCCACCCTGTACGCCCATACCGTCTCCGGTTCTACGTACGCCCTGGTCATCATCAATGGAGTTGCGCGCCGTACCGGTGAACGTTACACCGCTAAGGGTGATGCTCGACGCGGTCTGGTTCCCCGTCAAATTGAGGCTGACCGTTGGATCAGTGGGTGGAGTCGGGATGTTGGCAGGCGCTGGTTGATACTCGTAGTGACCTTCTTGATTGAAGACCAGCTGACTGCCATTGGTGTTGTGTGTCCAGGTAAGCGATCCACCACTAACGGTGTAGGTGAAATCAGCGCCAGATCCCGAGCTATTGCTCGTGAGATCGAAGGTGGTGCCTTGAAACGTTACCGATGTAACGGCGGCATTGTCGACGGCTTCATCGACACCCTCACCCTGTGTTGCGAACGTCGTGAACTGATTGCCTAGACTTAACCCACCGTCGGTACCGACACCCGAGATGACGTTACCGCTGAATTCGGTCTCGTTAGCGAACAACGTATCGGTATCGTCGCGCGCGACGGGTTGACCGTCAACCACATTGATGGTTTGAGTAGCGGAAACGGAATCACCATCATTGTCGATGGCGGTAAAGCTGATATCGAAACTATCGCCTTCGCTAGCAACGCCGGAGGTATAGTAGCTGTAGTCACCGCTGGAGAAGTTGAATACCAGCATCCCGTGTACAAATCCTTCGGTTCCACTCAGATTGAGGACTGTTCCGCTCATTGGGAAGCCGCTGAGAAAACCACCGTCAGTGGAAATCTGGTCGGTAGATTCGTTGTAAGTGAAAGGGACCAATTGATCGGGTGTACCATTACTGTCACTGTCGAGCGTGAGAGAGATCGACTGTACGTGGCCGCCATCGGCACCGAACGAAACGCCTTGCGCACCACTTCCTGCCAAGAGATTACCGCCGAATGTCGCGGGTACGGTTGAGAGCAGCTCCTCTGCTAGCTGATTCAAATCAGGAACGATGATGGCATCGTCCACGGTCCCGTCATCGTCGCCGTCGACGTTGTGAACATTGTCGAGATGAGTCGTGTCAGCGATACCGGAACCGATACCAACGCCGTACGACTTTATTCCGTTGGTGGCGATAAAGGTGTCGTAACCCGAGACTCCGACGGGATCGCTGGTGTTGCCTTGCGTCGGTTCTCCATCCGAAACGAAATAGACGATGTTGCTGCGAGAGGTGTCTACCGTACCGAAAGCGGTTTGTGTCGCGTTGAGAGCCGCTTCATAGTTGGTGCCACCGCTACCGTTCATGGTGCGGATGGCATTCACTGCGCTATCTAGATGAGTATAGGGGTTCCCGCCGTTTAAGATGGATGCGGAACCCGAGAACGTGATGAGCGTTACTTCTACATCGGCTGACTGGCTGTAGTATTCGGTGACCAATGATTCCAGCGCGTCTTTTGCCATGTCGAGGCGAGTGCTGATGGACACGGTACCATCGTCCGCGACGGATTTGACTTCACCGCCCCACTGAGGTCCAGTCATACTCCCGGATACATCGAGAACCAGAACTAGTGAGTAGGGAGTTTGTATCCCCCTCGGGCACCGAGACCTGCTTGTCCACCGCCCACGGTGTGTCATCTTCGATCGTGACGTGAAGTGAGGCGGACGTCGCGTTACCCACATAGTTAAAAGTATCGACAACGCTGTTGTTGTCACCTGGAGCGCTGTTGTCCGCTGGGCTCAGGAGCGTGTACGTGTAATCGCCCGCATTGGCACCTGTAACATCGACCGTTAGCTGACCGTTGGTGGATTGGACACCGATGTACCCAGCGCGTGTATCAAGATCGCCGACGCTACCATCGGTAACCCCATTGATGCTCAAGATGCCGGTGTTGCCGGTATCGTTGGAGAGTAGGTTCCCAACTGCCTCAGTGGTTCCTTGGTTGCTGACCAGCGCAGATTCTTGCACGGTCGCGAGATCATCTGCAGCAGCGTGCGTGTCGATGGTTACTGTACCGACGTCGGTTTGGCCTTCCTGGTCTTGCAGTGTGTAGTTGAAAGTGGCCGTTCCCGCACCCGCAGGTGTGAACGTGTAGGTACCGTTACCGTTGTTGACCAATGATCCACTGGAAGGTGTTGATACCGATACCAGCGTAGCGCCATCGTGTAACGTATCGTTGCCGAGCAGTGTTGCGACGTCGATTACGATGGGAGTTCCTACCGTTGTATTGAAGCTATCATCGACGGCTACCGGAACACCGTCGTCCACCGATGCGATGTTGATCGTTGCGGTGGCGCTCGTGGAGTTCGCGCCTAAGTTATCCGTAGCAGTGAAATCGAAATTGGTTGAACCGTTCCAATCACCCAGTGGATTGAAATAGAGTGTCACGGCATTTCCGGACGCGGTAATGGGCGAGCCGGTTGAGGCGAGTTGAGTCATCGCTGCATCGAGGTAGAGTCGCCCATTCGCCGGTAGGTTGGTTAGTGTAAAGCTGGCGACGCTACCGTCGACATCCGAACCTGTGAGTGTCACGGCGAGTGGCGTTGCCGGATCTTCACTGCCATTGACCGTTACGTTGGAAACCGTCGGAGGATCGTTGACAGCGACAACTGAAACGCTGGCGGTTGCCGTATTGCTGTTAGCCTGTCCATCGGAAACGGTAACAGTGATGGAGCGCGTAGTTGTATCGGGTGTATCGCTGCTGTTTTCGAAGGTGATCGCTTGAAGAGCAGTTTGGTAGCTGGCTAGGCTTGCATTACCAGATAGCGTTACTACGTTACCGACGACAGACGCAGTGATTCCGGGAGGCATGGAGCCTGCCGCCAATACGTCACCGGCCTGCGCATTGGTGAGCGTGATGATCGCGCCGGTTAGATCGGTCGAGTCGACATCGGTGATCGCTATGTCGGTATCGGCGATAGCTACAGCCGAACCACCTTCGGTAAAGGTTGTGGTAAAGCCAGTTCCTACCGCACTACCGTCCAGATCGATCGCTGGAGGCGCAACATTGACGGTATAGCTTTCGGTGTCCACAGCGGTTGCCGTGTTGCCCGCGGTGTCGGTGGTCGTGACGCTGGCATCGATAGTGTTGTCACCATCCGCGACGAGATCCGAACCTGCCACACCTGTGATGGCGATATTGCCGGCTGCTTCGACGGCGTTAATGATATCGTCCGCTGTGATGTTGGCATCGAGCGTGATCGAAGCCGAGATGCTAGTGTCGACGGTGTGCGTCGAGGTGGTCGTTGCGCTAAAGGGATTACCCGCGCCATCGGTCCCGGTTACGGTGGCATCGAAACTGGTGTCGGCAGCGAGGTCGGATCCGGCTACCGAAATCGAGAAAGTATTGCCGGCCTGCACCGTACCACTGTAGTTAGTGCCATTGACCGTAAAGGAAACGGTATCACCCGGTGCCGCATCGCCACCAACCGAACCAGTAACGTTGATGTTCCCACCGGCTTCAGCCGCATTGACCACATCGTCAGCCGTAATGTTATCGACAGATATGGTGGCCGAGGCAGAAGTATCGACGGTGTGCGTCGAGGTGGTCGTTGCGCTAAAGGGATTACCCGCGCCATCGGTCCCGGTTACGGTGGCATCGAAACTGGTGTCGGCAGCGAGGTCGGATCCGGCTACCGAAATCGAGAAAGTGTTGCCGGCTTGCACCGTACCACTGTAGTTAGTGCCATTGACCGTAAAGGAAACGGTGTCTCCTGGGGCAGCATCACCACCTACCGAACCAGTTACGCTGATGTTGCCACCGGCTTCAGCCGCATTCACCACATCGTCGGCGGTGATATTGTCCACTGAGATAGTCGCAGAGGCAGAAGTATCAACGGTATAGCCACGAGTGGTGGAGGCGTTGAATGGGTTACCCCCTGCATCTAGGCCACTTACCGTAGCGCTTGCAGATCCGTTGACTAATACACCGACAGCAGCGGAGGGGATTGTTACGCTAAAGGTAGTGTTGTCGACATTGACAGTGGTGGAGTAGCCAATACCACCAATGGTTACGATGACTGTGTCGCCACTTTCCACATCACCCGCAACCACACCGGTGATGGTGAGATCGCTGCCGGACTCTGAGGCGTTGATGACATCGTCCCCTGCTATTGGATCAAGACTGATAAAAGCGGTGGAAGTCATGTCGACGGTGTGTGTCGATGTGGTCGTCGCGCTGAAGGGATTACCTGCACCATCGGTGCCGGTTACGGTGGCATCGAAGCTGGTGTCGGCAGCCAAATCACCACCCGCAACACTGATGCTGAAGGTATTGCCGGCCTGTACTGTACCCGAATAGTTAGTACCGTTTACCGTAAAGGAAACGGTATCACCCGGTGCTGCATCGCCACCCACTGATCCTGTGACGTTGATGTTGCCACCGGCTTCCGCGGCGTTGACCACATCGTCGGCGGTGATGTTGTCTACCGAGATGGTGGCCGAAGCAGAGGTATCGACCGTATGCGTTGACGTCGTAGTGGCACTGAAGGGATTACCCGCGCCATCGGTGCCTGTGACCGTTGCGTCAAAGCTGGTGTCCGCCGCAAGATCCGAACCCGCTACAGAAATAGAGAAAGCATTACCAGCCTGTACCGTGCCACTGTAGTTAGTGCCATTAATAGTAAAGCTAACCGAATCGCCGGGTGCGGCATCGCCACCGACGGAGCCAGTGACGTTGATGTTACCACCGGCTTCTGCGGCGTTGACCACATCATCAGCCGTAATGTTGTCGACGGTAATGGTGGCCGAAGCAGAGGTATCGACCGTGTGCGTTGACGTCGTGGTGGCACCGAAGGGATTACCCGCACCATCGGTGCCGATTACGGTGGCATCGAAACTGGTGTCCGCGGCCAAGTTGCTTCCTGCGACGCTAATTGAGAAACTGTTTCCGGCCTGCACGGTACCGGAGTAGTTAGTACCGTTGATGGTGAAGGAAACGGTATCACCCGGCGCGGCATCGCCACCCACTGATCCAGTAACGTTGATATTGCCACCCGCTTCCGCAGCGTTCACCACATCGTCGGCGGTGATATTGTCCACTGAGATAGTCGCAGAGGCAGAAGTGTCGACGGTGTGCGTCGACGTCGTAGTGGCACTGAAAGGATTACCCGCGCTATCGGTGCCGGTGACCGTTGCGTCAAAGCTGGTGTCGGCGGCTAGATCACTACCCGCAACACTGATGCTGAAGGTATTGCCAGCCTGTACTGTACCCGAATAGTTAGTGCCATTGATGGTAAAGGAAACGGTGTCTCCTGGGGCAGCATCACCACCTACCGAACCAGTTACGCTGATGTTGCCACCGGCTTCCGCGGCATTCACCACATCGTCAGCGGTAATATTGTCGACAGTAATTGCTGCCGAGCCCGTACCACCAGTGCTCGGCGGGGATTCCTCTGCTGGTTGTGCGTCGGAGTCACCTCCAACGAGTAGATCCAACTCAATCGCTGCATCAAGTTCATTGGTGGGTAAAGAGAACGGAGAAATCTCTTCGGCGATTCTTAGCAGACGTACAAACGAGTGACCATCACCGCCTGCATCGCCGGACAAGCCCGCCGCCGGAGTCTCGAGGGTCTGGAAGGGATCTTCGCCCGACTCCAGAGCTTGGAGTACACGTTCGGCATCCTGCTCTGCCTGGGACAGCGCGGTGTCCGATGCGTCCACCGGCTCCTGAGTTAAGACATCTTCAGCCAAATCGATGGTGCGCTCACCACCGAGTTTCTGTATTGAACCACCGGGAGTCCGAAATTCGATGAAAGCGTTTTGCTCCAGTATCAGCTGCTGGCCGCTCCGCAGAGTGTCTCCAATTTTCAGGGGAATAAGCTCACCATCCGGGCCTTTTACGAAGGCGTTTCCGACGACAGCGGTGACTTCGGCGGTGATTTTGACAGTAGTGGTCGCGGTCATAGCAGGATCTCACGCATTATTATCAATAATGCTTATCCTACGTATTAAAAATGCTTTTAACTATTGTCCTCGAGGACAATATCTATCTGTTTTTGCTATTTAATGCCGTGGGCGCGGAGAGCGAGTTGGAGGCGGTCAGAGACGCCCAGTTTCTCGAGAGCGGAGGAGAGATGGGCTTTTACGGTTCTTTCGGTGATGTTGAGGGCGGTGGCAATATCGGCATTGGTTTCACCGAACGCGGCCCGTTGTGACACTTGATATTCGCGTTCAGTAAGCCCATTGTGCCAATTGTTGACTGAATTAGTCGGTAAATCGCCGTCCAACCTTTGCAGAAGTTGGTTCATCACATCTCGGCCTATCCAGAGTTGGCCTGCTGCCACGGTTCTCAGTGCCTGTCGTAAGGTTTCGGGTGATGAATAGGCATGGCAATAACCGGCCACTCCGGCATCGAGAGTGACAATGCCAAATTGGGGGTTGGGAGTGCCAGTGACTGCGACAGCGGTGTGATAACTCAGCAGGGCATGCAATCTCTCATCGCTCCAGGCGGGAAGGCCTGGCAAGTCGGCATCGATGACGAGGGTGATGGGTCGATCGAAACTCGTCGAGAGCAGGGTGGTGCCATCAGCGATTTGCTCCAGCTCCCACTCGTCACCCAGCGATTAGTAGCGATCCCAAATGATGTCGTCAGCGGTGGCGATGGCAAGTTTGGGCTTCATCGCTCACGAAGGGCCGTTTCCCGCGCGCGCAAAACGGGTTTGAGGAGATAGGTGAGTATAGATTTTTTACCGGTCAGAATGTCGACTTCAGCCACCATGCCGGGAATGATTGGCAGCCTATCTTCACCGAGGTAATTCTTGTCGGTGCGCACCCGCACCCGATAGTAGGCATTGCCCTGTTCGTCACTCTCGGTGTCGGCACCTACGTGTTCCAATTTGGCGTTCAATCCACCGTAGACGGAGAAGTCGTAAGCGGTGAACTTGACGCGAGCCGTCTGTCCCGGACGCAGGAATGCGATGTCTTGTGGGGAAATGCGCGCTTCAAGCACCAGTGCATCATCGGTGGGAACGATCTCTACGACCTTTTTTCCCGGTTGAACCACACCGCCGACGGTACTGACCAGCAGGTGCTTGATCGTACCGCGTACCGGAGAGCGAATCTCCGACAGCTTTACGCGATCCGCCAAAGCCACACTGCCTTCGGAGAGGGTGCCGAGCTTGATCATGGTTTCGCTCAGTTCAGTGCGTGCCTGGTTGCGCTTGGTCAGCTCGACCTCTTCGATCTTGCGTTTCGCTTCGGTAATGGCCGATTGTAATCGAGGGATTTTGGCTGCCGACGCATCGCGTTCACCTTTGTAGCGTGACACGTCCCTGCGAAGTCGTAACAATTCGACATCGGCGACCGCACCGGAGGCTGCCAGCGGTTCCGTGAGTTCCAATTCGCGGACCGTCAGTTGGTAACTCTGCGCGGCTTGATCCCGGCGAGCCTTGACTTCATCCAACTCCTGAGTGCGCTGGGTCAACTGCTGCTTCGCAATAGCGATTGCAGTACGGGTCTCCGCTTGGGTTGTTTCGTAGAGTGTACGCTCTTGTACGACAATGTGAGGCGCCTCTTCCGCAACCTCCTGTGGCGGTTCGAAAGATTTGTTTTCCGCGATCGCCTTTAGTCGGGCGGCTTTTGCGGAGAGCGCGAGATATTGCGAACGGTTCTCTCGCAACGACGAAATAAAACGAGCGGGATCGATGCGTACCAGCAGTTGATCTTTCTCGACTTGATTGCCTTCTTGAACAAGAATCTCCGAGGCGATTCCACCGTCGAGGCTTTGGACGATCTGCACTTGACGTGAGGGGATGACTTTTCCTTCACTGCGAGTGACTTCATCGATTTTTGCCAATGCTGCCCAGGCGACCAACGAAGCAAGAGCAGCGGCGATTATCCATACGATCAAGCGCGATCCGTGTGCCTTTTGTTCAGCAATAACCCAATCCGCATCGGCCAGGAAATTAGCGTCGTCGTGCAGCCTCATTTGTCTTACTCCGCCCGACGTATACGACCCTGTTGCAGGGCCTCGACGACCTCGGCCTTGGGTCCATCTGCAACAATACGGCCGTGGTCAAGCACTAACAATCGATCGACGAGATCGAGGAGGGAGACTCGGTGGGAAATCAACAGCAACGTCTTGTCCTTGGGATAGTTTTTAAGCTGCTGTTTCAAGCGCTCCTCGCTTTGCGAATCCGTGCTGCTGGAAGGTTCATCGAGCAGCAATACGGGTGGTTCGCTGAGAAGCGCGCGAGCGATGGCGACGGCCTGGCGTTGCCCACCTGACAACGACTCCCCACGCTCTCCTATCAGCATGTCGTAGCCGCTGGGGTGAGCGTTGGCAAAACTGCTGACGCCGGCTTGCGCTGCCGCTCTCAATATGGACTGATCGTCGGCATAGGGGACACCCATGGCGATGTTCTGTTTCAGGGAGCCATAAAAGAGTATGACGTCTTGTGATACGTGCCCGATTGAGCGACGCAGTTCCGCGGGATCGATTTGGCGGGCATCGACACCGTCGATGAGAACCGAACCTTGTGTGGGCTGGTAGAGACCCAGAACCATTTTCTCGATAGTGGTTTTTCCTGAGCCGATATGCCCGATGATACCGACGCGCTCCCCGGCCTCAATACGAAACGAGACATCTTTCAGAGCAGGGGTTTCGCCTCCAGGATAGGTGAAGCTGACCTCTTTGAAAGTGATTTCCCCGCGAATCTCGCTCCGATGCACGAAGGGTGCGTCATCCGGTCGCTCCACCGGCATCTTCATCTGTTCCTCGATCGCGTGAAGGCCGGTACGCGCGTTGTGATATTGCGCGAGTAACCCGGCGACCTGACCCAGGGGCGCCATCGCGCGAAGCGAGGATAGACGCAGCGATGATGCCACCCAGTGTCATCTGCGCCTCGGTAAGTTGATAGACGCCGATCACGACGACCATCACCGAGACGGTCTGCTGGGCAAGTTGCGCGAAGTTGATGGTTGACGCGGAAAGGAGCCGGAGCTTAGCGCCTATTTGGGCTAGGTAGAGCGTGCTCCGCTCCCAATCGCGTTGCACGGAGCCTTCAGCTCTCAATACCTTGATCGTCTCGAGTCCGGTTAAACTTTCCACCAGCGTTGCATTGCGCTGCGCAGAGGCTCGATACGTCTTCTCTGCAAGATCGTGAATTTTCCCCTGGGCAATCAGCGAGACGAACAGCACTGCGACGATGCCCACAGCCGGTGGAATCAAAAGCCAAGGCGATATCCAGGAAAGCACGACAAAAAAGATAACCACAAACGGCAGGTCAACGAGTGCGACCACTGTCGATGAAGCGATGAAGTCGCGCACACTTTCAAAGGCGCGCAGGTTCGCGGCAAATGATCCCACAGATGCGGGTTTCGCCTCCATGCGTAGTCCCAACACCCGCGACATAATGAGTGCCGATAACTCGATGTCGACACGCTTGCTGGCAGTGTCGACGATGGAGGCGCGTAGCGTTCGCAACAAAAAATCGAAACCGAGTACGATCAGCGTCCCGATGGCTAGTACCCAGAGTGTCTCTTCCGCGCGATTGGGGACCACGCGGTCGTACACGTTCATGGAGTACATAGGGACGGCGAGCGAAAAAAGGTTGATGACGAGCGCCGCAACGAGCGCGTCGCGATAGAGTCTCCAGTTGGCGAGTAGCGCCCCCCAGAACCAATGTCGGTTTTGCGAGCGACGGATCTTTGGCGCGCGAGCTTCGAATCGAAACTGAGGACGCAGAATGCAAACGACGCCGGCGTACAACTCTTCCAACTCCTCACGCCCCAGATCTACCGCCGAATCGCCCTGTTCGGGAAACTGTACTCGGTAGCGCTGCTCAGGCAAGGCCTCCAACAAGACGCAGGCCCGCTGATCGTTCAGCAGCAAAATGGCAGGCAGGGTTGAATTGGGAATATCGTCAAGGGGTCTGCGTAGCAGTCGGGCGGTAAAATTGGCGCGCTCGGCGGCGCGAACCAAAAGCGAAGGGGTCAATCGATTTTCCGGCAGAGGCAATCCGGCCGAAAGGGCGTCGGCAGTCCAGGCGCGTCCATGCATGCAGGTAATGGCGACGAGGCAATCCAGCAACGGATCGTCGCGTAATTCCGCTTCGCTGATATTCCAGGCTTTGGCGCTACTCTCTTCCATCTTAAATGACTTCGTCGTCATCCAGGAGTTTTAAATCGTCTCGCAGACGACCCCGCAACGTTTTACGCGCAAGGAGTTTCTTCTGGGCATCCTGGGGTAGATCGGTGAGGCGCAAAACGCCCTTCGTGATAAGGGTGTCGATTAAATCTTCAATAACGCGGATAAAATCGGCGTCCAGCTCCGTGAACTGGCTCTGCTCCCTCTGCTGTTCGAGGAACTGGATGAGATCAGCATGATCGGCAGACAGCCACTCCTCGGCATCCGCGGTAGCGTTGCTTGAGACGATCTCGATTTGGCCATTATTGTCACGCCCGACATATGGCATGCGTCGTTCCTCGGAACCAGGCTGTGAGTACTAGGGGCGGGCGGTATCTTTATTGTGATACCAGAACCTCAACTCGACGGTTTTTCGCGCGCCCCGCTGCTGTCTTATTTGTAGCGACCGGATTGCGTTCTCCTTGACCGGCTGAGGTAATTCTTTTTGCCGCTATACCGTTTGCGCTCAGGTAGTTAGCGACCTCGCTGGCGCGCCGCTCGGAAAGGCGTAAGTTGTAATTTTCACTGCCGGTACTGCCTGTATGACCGATGATGCGGACCGATGTTTGCGGGTGTTGTTTAAGTGCGGCCGTCAGCTCGTCGAGAATGGCATGGAAGGAGGTGGAGATGGCAACGCTGTTGTTGGCGAAGACGACACTGCCAGGAATGCTGATTTTCACGTTCTGCTGTGTACGCTCTACTTTGATTGAGCTGCCGGAAAACGACTGACTCAAACTCGACGCCAACATCTCCTTGTCCTGAATGGTTGCTCGGGGTGCCTCTACTGCGTTCAGTTCGAGCGGTTCCGAGAGTGCCATTTCGGTGTTGCAGCGAATCGCGGCATCTTCCGATTCTTCGTTCAGTGCCGCCTCTTCGGGGGCCTGTTTGGCAAGTGGTGCGAGTCCCAGTGCGGGGAGAATCCTGTGCATAAACGCGAGTACTCGGTACTCCGCTTGTAGTTGATCGTGACGTGCATTCAATACAGCGCGTTTTGCGGAGAAATACTCGTTCTCGGTATCCAGAAGGTCGAGCAGAGTTCGTTGACCGATATCGAACTGCTGGCGGTAGGCGGTGCGCGCTTTTTCAGTGGATAACTCGTGTTGTTCGAGGTACCGAATCTGTTCCGCTACCTGGCGCATTTCGTTCCAGGCGATGGCGGTTTGTTGACGTACATCACGGCAGGTTTTATCGCGCAAATCAATGGCGGCGTAAAAGCTCTCCCGTGCTGACCGAATACGGGCCGAATCACCACCGCCTTTGTAGAGGTTGTAATTCAGCACGAGCTGCAATTTGGAGATATCGGTGTCGCCTGATACACCGTTGAGGTTGCTGTCGGAGCCGTGACTGGCGCGGAATTCGAACGTGGGGTAGTTATTGGCCCGTTCCACATGACGGCCAGCCCGACGTGCGCGCACCTCGGCTATCGCGCTGCGAAAGGTGGGGTTGTTGGACAGAGTCGAAACCGGCACATCGACTTCGGGTTTGATGTGTTGTCGTACCTGGCCTGGTGGCGGTAGGGTTTCACCGGGGGGCATACCCACCAGACGCAGGTATCGTTCGCTGACGTCATGCAAGTTTGTCTTGTCGGTCAACCAATTCGACTGTGCAAGCGCTAGGCGACCAGCGGCTTGCTCCAGGTCGACACCCCGACCGACACCAGCACGAGTGCGACGGGCGATCTGATCGAAAAGCTCCTTATGAACCTCCCAGTTTTTGCGTGCGAGCTTAGCGAGACGGCGATGACGAAGTACATCGAGATAGGCGCGTGTGACTTCGTAGGCGGTTTCATCGGTGATCGCTAAAAGATCGTAATAACGGGCAAGTTTGGTAAACCCTTCCCGCTCCACCTGGCTGCGGGTGCCGAATCCATCGAACAACATTTGGCGTAGCTCGATGAGATAGCCGTTGTGGGTATAGTCGGACGAGGCGGATCCAGGCTCCTTTCGATCTTCTCGGCCCGTAAACGCTTGGGCATCGATCCGCGGGCGGTAGCCACTTCTGGCGACCTGTTGATCTGATGCCGCCGCCCGGTAGTTGTGCCACCTGGCCAATACTTCGAGATTAGTGAGAATGGCTTTTTCAACGGCCGCGGCGAGACCCATCTCTGGCCGGGTAACCGCTTGCGCGGAGGCGCCTGTGCTCATCAGAGCGAGTATCGCCACTCCAGTTACCGAAACCACAATCCTTGTTCGGAGCAGATCCACTGCCCGAACCAGCGCAACGAGAAGTTTTCTTGTTGTTCGACTGTAACTCATACAACATCCCTGACTTACATCTGACTCAACTGGTGGCTTGCGGTGGGTGGTAGGGGAGAATATTCGCCCAATCATGTACTTAGTGGGTATACTTAGCGCATATTGCGCACCACGGCAAGCAAGAGTAATCAATAAGTTACCGATGAAAGCTAACAAAGTCAAAAGAATTAGGTAATAAAGATCAAAATAATTAATCAATTAAATTGATCGAAATAGTGGAGTATTACGGTTGGCTACTTAAAATAGCGACCGTCAGAGGTGGGAATTGAGTGTGTTCGACAAGAATCCGTCTCTGCTACGCAACTCCTGCGAGATCCGTTTTCGTAATAACCCGCCTCCAAAGGCGGCGCTCCTCGCCGGGGTGGAAGACCTTCTAGTCTGCTGGTTCGGCTTCGACGTTGGGCTGGGTTTTCTGAGCGGGTCGATTGGCGTACTTATCCAGTACGTTCTTCAGAGCGATTAAAAACCCCAGGCCAATAAAGGCGCCGGGCGGCAGCATCGCGAGAAGGAATCCTTTGTAATTGTCGAAGAGGGTGAGTGTGGCGTTCTGAAAGGCGTCGCCGAACATCAGGCCCGCCTGAGCGAGCAGCGTGCCCTGTCCGAAGAGCTCGCGTACGCCACCCAACAACGCAAGCGCGAAGGTAAACCCGAGACCCATGGTTAACGCATCGACAAAAGAGCGACCGACGTTGTTCTTGGACGCGAACGCTTCGGCACGGCCGATGATGGCGCAATTGGTGACAATCAGTGGGATGAAGATGCCGAGTATTTTAAAGAGATCGTAAAAATAGGCATTCATGGCCAGTTCAATGGCGGTGACGAACGACGCGATCACCATGACAAAGACAGGAATACGTACTTCGGGGCGTACCAAGTTACGGATCAGAGAGACCGTGACGTTGGAGCCGATCAGAACCAGGGTGGTTGCCATGCCCAAGCCAAGACCGTTGACCACGGTACCGGTTACCGCCAGCAGCGGACGGAGGCCCAATAGCTGAACGAACGCGGCATTGTTACTCCACAGGCCGTCCCTTACGACGCGACCATAGCCACCGTTAGCCATCGCTGGTCTCCTTATCGGCTGGCGCGAGCAGGGTGTCGCGATAGGCGGCAAAGTATTGCAGCGCTTTGCGTACCGCATTCACCACGATACGAGGGGTCACGGTGGCGCCGGTGAACTGATCGAATATGCCACCATCTTTTTTTACCGCCCAACGTTCAATAGGCGGATCTCCCAGGGAGCGACCGACAAATCCGTGGATCCAATCGGAGCGTTCCACTTCGATCCGATCGCCCAAGCCGGGCGTCTCTTTATGGCTTAGCACGCGTACGCCTGCCAGTTTACCGTCCGCGTTGACGGCAACCAGCATACGAATGGGGCCTGCATATCCATTGGGTGCCTCCGCGGCGAACATCGCGGCCACCGGTTCTTCGGCCTCTCGTGCACGGTAGACGGTGACCGGTTCGCTCGTGCCTAGGTACTCCAACGATTGAACCGTCACCGTATCTGCTACTGGGTCGTTGTCATAGCGGGAGGGCGGTACCAGCTCCTGGAGACTTCTGAGCAGCGCGAGGCGATCGTTTTCCATGATTTGCTCGCGGGTAGTGTCATAGGTGATGGCCACCAGCGCCGTACCGATCAGTGCGAAAAGGGTAAGCACCAGAGCGGAGCCCAACATATGCCGCAGCGTCATCGCACTTTCCGCCCGGTGCCGAACACCCGCGGTTGGGTGTAATAGTCGATGGTGGGCGCCGCCATGTTCATGAGTAACACCGCAAATGCGATACCGTCGGGGAACCCTCCCCAGGTGCGGATCAGGAAAGTGATCAGACCGACGCCTGCACCAAAGAGTACTCTGCCCCGAGGGGTGGTGCTGGCGGTAACAGGGTCGGTGGCGACAAAAAAGGCCCCAAGCACGGTCGCGCCTGAGAAGAAGTGAACGATGGGCGAGATGTGAGCCTCTGGATTGAGGAGATACATTACCGTCGCGGGGAGGAGCAGGCCCAGCATCACTCCCAGCGGTATCTGCCAGCCAATGGCTTTACGCCACAGTAAAAAGATTCCACCGGCCAAATAGGCGGTGAACACCCATTCCCAGCCTCGACCGCCCAGGTTGCCGAAGACGGGTTGTTGAAGGATCTCGCCAACCGATTTTCCGAGGCTCAGTTGGGTTTTCAGCGTATCGAGCGGCGTGGCCATGGTAAGCGCGTCGAGCGCAATCCCATCGGGTAGCAGACCGAGAAATATCACGCCCAAAGTGTCGGTAAAACTGAGCTCGAAATTAGCCAGCACTTCGGGGGGCAACCAGCTGGTCATCTCCAAGGGGAGGGAGATCATTAAAACCACGAATCCCACCATGGCCGGGTTGAAGGGGTTGTAACCCAGGCCGCCATAGAGGTGCTTGGCTACGATGATCGCAAAAGCGATACCCACCACGGTGAGCCACCAGGGACTCAGTGGCGGTAGGGCGAGCACCAGAAGCGTTGCGGTGAGGATGGCGCTGAGGTCGGTCAGAAACGGTCGTAGTGGACGTCCTCGTATGGCCAGCATGACGACTTCGCAGAGCAGCGCGGTGGTGATTCCCAGCCCCAATTTGATGAGGATTCCCCATCCAAAAAAGTAGTAATAGGCGGCGATTCCGGGCGTCAGCGCGAGGAGCACCACTCCCATGGCCTTGGTGACCGAGTTGGTGGAGTGTAAATGCGGGGAAGTGGATGTTTCGAATTCCATCTACTCCTCCGCTCCACTCGAATCATCCGATGGATCGGGATCGGCTGGTTTGGTGCGACCCTTTTCAAGTTCGGTAATACGTGCGCGGGATTCTGCTTTTTCGTCGCTCTTCGCGGCTTTGGCGGTGAGCGCGGCGCTTTGTACGCCAGATTTGCCTTTCGCCTCTTCGCGCTTTTTCGCCTGTGCGGCCTCTTTGATAATGCGCATGCGCTCCGCCTTTTCGCGTTTCTCGCGTTCGATGCGCTCTTGTTTGGCATCGTGGCGCAGGCGCGATTCCTCCATTTTCTGCTGCTCTCGCTCCTGGGCCCAGATCTCGTTTTTCGCAAAACGAAAGTATTGCACCAAAGGAATGTTGCTCGGGCAGACATAGGAGCAGCAGCCACATTCGATGCACTCGAAGAGGTTGTGATCCTGGACGCGGTCGAAGTCCTTGGCGCGTGAATGCCAGTACATCTGCTGCGGGAGAAGGTGGGCGGGGCAGGCCTTACTACAGCGACCGCACCGAATACAGGGCAACGTCGGACGGCTGGAGGCAAGTTCGTCGAGATGAGCGGCAAGAACACAGTTGGCGGCTTTAACCACGGGCACGGCATCGGTGTGGAGCGCGAAACCCATCATGGGACCTCCCAGGATGAGGCGTGCAGCGCCCTCTGTATATCCACCGCACTGCTCGATGAGCGTGCTGATCGGCATGCCGAACAGCGTCTCCACGTTTTGCGGTTCCACCACACCTTCGCCCGTGACGGTGACGATGCGCGAGATCAGGGGTTCGCTGAGCTGCACCGCGCGATAGACGGCGGCCGCGGTGGAGAGGTTGTGGCAGACCACGCCGATCTCCAGCGGTCGTTTTCCGCTCGGTACCTCTTTTCCCGTCAGTACCTTGATGAGTTGCCGCTCGCCGCCGGTCGGATAACGGGTGGGTAGCGCCACCACGCGAGTGCCAGCGCCATCCAGCTCCGCCACGGCTTGCCGCATACTCCGTAGCGCTTCGGGTTTGTTGTCTTCAATGCCTATCAGGCACTGATTGGCGTTGAGCGCGTGGCGCATGATCTGCAGACCACCGATGATCTGTTCGCTGCGCGTGCGCATCAATAGATCGTCGGAGGTAATATAGGGCTCGCACTCGGCACCGTTGATGATCAAGGTATCAACGATCTGCTCCTCACCTGGATCGAGCTTGATAAAGGTGGGGAAGGCGGCTCCACCCAGACCGACGATACCTGCATCGCGTATGCGTTCTCGCAGCTCGTGAGGTTGCAGCGCTGAGTAATCCTCCACGGGTGATCGATTCGTCCACTGATCTTCACCATCCGGTTCCAAAACGATACACGGTGCGTTCATTCCGGAGGGGTGGGGTACCGGGTGGCTGGTAATCTCTGCGATTCGACCGGATGTCGGGGCGTGTACCGGTGCGCTGACCAGGCCGCTGGCGCGCGCGATCACTTCGCCTTTCAATACCTCGTCCCCGGGTTGTACCGAGGGCTCGGCGGGTGCGCCGATATGTTGCTGCAGGGATAGATAGAGCCTCTGCGGTAGGCGCGCCTGGGCCAATGGCCTACCGTGGCTGAGTTCCTTGCGGCCGGGCGGGTGAACTCCGCCGCGAAATCTCCAGAGACGTTCCAGCATCAGCGGGTGGCCTGCATCTGTGGTGGCATGGGCCACTTCCAGTCGGTGATGGTCGGTTTCACCGGTTCGATATCGATACAGTCGACCGGACAGGGTTCGACGCAGAGCTTGCAGCCCGTGCAGTATTTGATGATCACGGTGTGCATCCGTTTGGCAGTGCCGATGATGGCGTCCACCGGGTAGGCGCGAATGCAGGCCGTGCACCCCACACACTCCGCTTCTCGAATAGGGGCGATGGAGGGGACACGATTGGCGGTTTCCTCATCCAATGGTGTGGGTTCCCGGCCCAGCAGATCGGCCAAGCCGATCATGGCTGCCTCACCGCCCGGTGGGCAGGGGTTTATCTCGGCCTCTTCGCTGGCGATGGCTTCCGCGTAGGGGCGACAGCCCGGGAAACCACATTGGCCGCACTGCGTTTGCGGCAGCAGGGCGTCGATCTGGTCGACCACCGGATCGCTCTCCACTTTGAAGCGCAGATCGGCATAACCCAGGAGCAGTCCAAAAAGCGCGGCAAGGGCAGAGAGGGCAGCGATCGCAGTTAACATGGCGCCTTACCCCTTGACCAGACCGGTGAAGCCCATAAAGGCAAGGGACATGAGTCCCGCGGTCACCATGGCGATAGCGGCGCCCTGGGGGGCGGCGGGCACATCCGCGACATCGATACGCTCGCGCATGGCTGCGAACAGCACCAGGACCATGGAGAAACCGGCGGCCGCACCGAAGCCGTAGATGGCGGACTGCAGCAAGTTGTGCTGCTCCTGCACGTTAAGGAGCGCCGCTCCCAAAACGGCGCAGTTGGTGGTGATCAGTGGGAGGAAGATTCCCAGGAGTTGGTAGAGCACCGGGCTGGTTTTGTGGACCACCATCTCGGTGAACTGCACCACCACGGCGATAACCAGGATAAAACTGGTGGTTCGCAGGAACTCCAGATCCAAGGGGACCAGTAGATATTCGTTAACCAGATAGCTGCAAATGGAAGAGAGGGTGAAAACGAAGGTGGTGGCCAGCCCCATCCCGGTCGCCGTTTCTAGTTTGCGCGAGACGCCCATGAACGGACACAGGCCCAAAAACTTCACCAAAACGAAGTTATTGACCAGAACCGTACTGACGAGTATGAGCGCGTATTCAGTCATATTACTCTGTTTTTATAGATCGCCCGGGAGTCCGATGAAACTGAATGGAAATCGATACTAGCATGCGATTTTGCGTTGCAACAAGAATGTAACTTTTTGTTTTGTCGTAATAAATTTTTATGGGGGGATTACCATACAGAATTTGACCTATTACGAAATGTGATGCTTAGCGGGCAAAATTGTTTGATATCAAACAATTACGGCGAATGCTGAAAACCTAAGCTCACTGAAGGGTTTTGGTGAAGATGGGGTAGAGAGGTGTTTGCCCATCCTGGTTTGGCAGGATGCGCAAAATGATGACGAATGGGATCGGTTGGTTACTTGACGCGCATTCCGGGTCGTGCGCCTTGGTCGGGATTCAGGAGAAAAATATCCTTGCCGCCCGGACCAGCGGCCAACACCATCCCCTCCGAGGTGCCGAAGCGCATCTTTCGGGGAGCGAGATTGGCGACCATGACGGTCAATCGGCCCTCCAGCTCTTCGGGGGCGTAAGCGGACTTGATACCGGCAAAAACCTTTCGCGTCTCGCCATCGAGATCCAGCGTCAGCTGAAGCAGCTTATCCGCACCCTCAACGGCTTCGGCCTTGACGATGCGCACCACTCTAAAATCCAGTTTTGCGAAATCTTCGTAACTGATGACGTCGGCGATCGGTTCGCCCCCTGGGGCGGCGGTAGGATTCGACGGCTCGGACTGGGGATTGGCGAGTGTCTCTTTAGAAGCTGCCACCATCGCCTCGATTTTCTCCATCTCTATGCGTTGCATTAGGGGTTTGAACTTATTGATCGTGTGCGACAGCAGCGGTTCATCGAAATCGGACCAGGTCATGGACGCGATATTGAGAAACTTTTCCACCTTCTCCGCCATTACGGGCAGGACCGGTTTCAGGTAGGTCATCAGTACGCGGAAAAGATTGAGGGAGAGGCTGCAAACGTCGTGCAACTCTTCCTCTTTGCCCTCCTGCTTGGCGAGTACCCAAGGCTCTTTCTCCGCCACGTATTGATTGGCGCGATCGGCAAGCGCCATGATTTCGCGAACGGCGCGGCTGTACTCGCGGCTCTCGTAAAGCTCGGCGACGAGTTCGCCTTTGGCGACGAATTCCTGGTAGAGATTGGGATCCGCGCAGCGACCGGAGAGTTGGCCACCAAAGCGCTTGGTAATGAAGCCAGCCGTGCGACTTGCGATATTGACCGCCTTGCCGACGAGATCGGCATTTACCCGCTGGGCGAAATCGTGCAGGTTGAGGTCCAGATCATCGATACGGCTATTCAGTTTGGCGGCAAAATAGTAACGCAGGTACTCCGGATTAAGATGCTCCAGATAGGTACGCGCCTTAATGAACGTCCCGCGAGATTTGGACATCTTCTCACCGTCCACGGTGAGAAAGCCGTGGGCAAAGACAGCCGACGGAGTACGAAAACCTGCGCCGCTGAGCATGGCGGGCCAGAACAGGGCGTGAAAATAGATGATGTCTTTTCCGATGAAGTGATAGAGCTCTGCATCACTGTCGGCACTCCACCAGCTGTCGAAGTCGACTCCTTTCCGCTCGCACCAGTTCTTGAAGCTAGCCATGTAGCCAACAGGCGCATCGAGCCAGACGTAAAAATATTTGTCTTCGGTGTCGGGAATTCGAAAACCGAAATAGGGCGCGTCGCGCGAAATATCCCAGGCCTGGAGCCCGGCTTCGAACCACTCGTCGAGCTTGTTGGAGACCTGATCCTGGACGTGACCTGCTTTCGTCCAGTTTTTCAACATCTCTTCGAAATCGCCCAACTGAAAAAAGTAGTGGAGTGACTCTTTCTCGATCGGTGTGGCGCCCGACACCACGGAGCGAGGGTTTTTCAGCTCACCTGGCGAGTAGGTGGCGCCGCACACCTCGCAGGAGTCGCCATACTGATCACCGGACCCACAGCGCGGGCATTCGCCTTTAATGAAACGGTCGGGAAGAAACATCTCCCGTTCCGGGTCGTAAAACTGGGTGATGGTGCGGGAGTCGATATGCCCGCCGTCTCGATTCCTTTGATAGATGGTTTCCGAATAGTGGCGGTTCTCCTCCGAATGGGTGGAGTGGTAGTTGTCGAATCCCACTTCGAAGTCGGCGAAATCCCGCTGGTGCTGTTCGGACATCGCCTCGATGAGTGCCTCGGGACTGATGCCGTCCTGCTCCGCACGCAGCATGATGGGTGTGCCGTGGGCATCATCAGCGCAGACATAGACACACTCGTGACCACGCATCTTCTGGAATCGTACCCAGATGTCGGTCTGGATGTACTCGACCAGGTGTCCGATGTGTATGGGGCCGTTGGCGTAGGGTAGGGCGCTGGTGACTAGGATTCGGCGGGCCATTTATCGCTCTTGGATTACTCGCAACTATCAATCGGGGGTGAAACGGGTGCATACAGTAACAATAAAGGTTGCAACGGGCTATAAGTGCAATGACCTTCGTTGCGAGTGTGAAATGATGGGTGATTGTATACATTAAAAATACTGATATTAATTTAAAAATATATTGAATTATCTGGTCAATTCCGTATGATTTGCCCCAGTTGTTTTGGTAATACCTTTTCGAGCCTTTGGATTGGGGGAGACGGTTTATGTCAAGTGAAGGAAAGGACGCCAGGGATAAACTACCGTGGTTGGAGCGCGACCACGAACGGATACGTTCGCTTGTCGATGCGGTGACCGTCACATCGCGCTACACCGCGACCCAGTTTGTGCTCCATCGACTCCTGGAGGATCTACGGTCACTCTCTCTTTGGCATTTCGATCGGCAACATCACGCGCTTTCGATTGCGGGACTGACACCGAGTCATTGCGATGAGCAGGCGGAGGTGCTGGGCAGGCTCGCAAATGCCCAATCACGGCTGCACAGCGGAAAGACGCTCGACAAAGTCGAGCTCGTTGAATTTCTCAAGCGGTGGTCCGAACGGCATATCGCACAGTGTTCGCGCGAGCTTTGTGAAGCCGCCGCTACCGCTTCGTATGGGACCCATTGGGATCTGGTCCATACCGGCGCTATTTACCCAAATAAGTTACGGAATTCTATCCCTCCCGATCCGCAGACGTCCGGCACTTTTATAGTGTAGAATCTTCCGCCCTCGACCTATCGTCCCGGCCTGTGCCGGGCTTTTTCATGCCAGGAGAATTCGAGATGGCGGAAGTTTCCCGTGAGCAGATTGAAAATGCGTTGAAAACGTACACCGATCCCAATACCGAAACGGATCTTCTTCAAACTAAATCCGTGAAGAGTATTGAGATTGACGGGGATAAGGCCACTATCACCGTCGAGCTTGGTTATCCCGCCGAGGGGTTTCGGGAGGAGATGTCGAAAGGCATTGCCGAGGTGGTGCAGAGGGAGGTCTCGGGCCTTGGCACCATCGATGTGGTGATCTCACAAAAGGTGATTGCGCACGCTGTACAGAAAGGCGCATCTCCTTTGCCGAATGTGAAGAACATTATCGCTGTGGCCTCCGGTAAGGGTGGCGTGGGTAAATCTACGGTCTCGGTCAATCTGGCATTGGCGCTGAAAGCGGAAGGCGCCAAGGTGGGGGTGCTGGATGCTGACATCTATGGTCCCAGTCAGCCCCGCATGTTGGGGATCAAGGGCCAGCCTTCCAGTAAAGACGGTAAGAGCCTGGAACCGATGGTGAGTTATGGTGTCCAGACCATGTCTATCGGGTTTCTCATCGAAGAGGAGACCCCAATGATCTGGCGTGGCCCGATGGTAACCCAGGCGCTGGAGCAACTGCTGAACGATACCAATTGGGATGAGCTGGACTATCTGATCATCGATCTGCCGCCGGGCACTGGCGACACTCAGTTAACGTTGGCGCAAAAGGTTCCGGTGAGTGGTGCCGTTATCGTCACCACGCCTCAAGATATCGCCCTGCTGGATGCCCGCAAGGGGCTGAAAATGTTTGAGAAAGTGGAAGTGCCGGTGCTTGGGATCGTGGAAAACATGAGCATCCATATCTGCACCGAGTGCGGCCATGAGGAGCATATCTTCGGCGAAGGTGGTGGCCGCCGCATGTCCGAGCAGTATGGCGTCGATTTTCTCGGCTCGCTTCCCTTGGATATTACGATCCGCGAACAGGCCGATGCCGGCAAACCAACGGTTGTGGCGGAGCCGGAAGGCTCGATATCCGGTTACTATCGGGACATCGCCCGAAGGGCTGCCGCCAAATTGTCGATGAAGGCCAAAGACTACTCCCACAAGTTTCCGAGTATTGTCATTGCCAACGACTAAACGCGCGAAAACAACGACGAACGGAACAGCGGGATGAGCATCAAATCGGACAAATGGATTCGGCGCATGGCCGAAAAGCAGGGGATGATCGAGCCGTTCGAGCCGGGTCAGATCCGGGAGAACGGTTCAGGGAGGATCATCTCCTACGGCACTTCCAGCTACGGCTACGATGTCCGCTGCAGTAATGAGTTTAAGATTTTCACTAATATCAATTCGGCCGTGGTGGATCCCAAAAACTTCGACGAGAACAGTTTTGTGGATCTGCAATCCGACGTCTGTATCATTCCGCCCAACTCATTTGCATTGGCGCGTACCGTAGAGTTTTTTCGCATTCCGCGCAGCGTATTGACGGTTTGCCTGGGCAAATCCACCTATGCCCGCTGCGGAATCATTGTCAATGTGACACCGCTGGAACCCGAGTGGGAAGGTCACGTCACGTTGGAGTTCTCCAACACCACACCACTACCCGCCAAGATCTACGCCAACGAAGGTGTCGCTCAGGTGCTCTTCTTCGAATCCGATGAGGTATGCGAGACCTCGTACATGGATCGCGGCGGCAAGTACCAGGGCCAGACCGGGGTGACACTTCCCAAAGCCTGAGCCCGCGACACCTGGTTGATGCGGGTCCTTTCCAATTCTGGTTCTCTCCTTCGCAGATCGCACCTGCTAGAATGCCCCGCTAATCCTCATCAAGAGGTCGGGAATGAGCGGGAGCAGTAGCGGTTCCAATGGCGGCAGCGACTGGACGCGCTTCTGGGCGGAAGCTCAGGAGCAAGCGTGGAATTCGTGGCGCTCGATGTTTCAGCAGCAATCTAAAACGTACGCCGGAGACCCCAACCAGCTCTGGATTCTGTGGTCGGATGGTTTGGAGAAGCTTTGGAACGGGCGTGCCATCCAGTTAAACGGAACGCACCGAGAGGTTTTTACCCGACTCCTGGATCAGAGCAAGGGTTTTTTCTTCCTCAGCCACCAGATGCTCAAAGCGTTCGAGCAGATGCAGCAAGCCTTCGATTCAGGTGGTGATTGGAAACCGATATTGCGGCAATACGTCAACCAGGCGCAGGAGCAGCTTCGTCAGTGGTCCGGTGTTTCGACCGGACAAGCCGCGCTTTGGGGCTTGCCGGTGGAGATGTGGGAACGACTCTCTGCGGCATTGGCGCTTACTCCGGGCGACTGGACTCAGGCGATGAAGGGGGGCGGGTGGCCTGGAGAAGGATTCGGGAAACAGGCCGGAGAGTGGCTATCGGAATGGCCGGCGTTGGGGATTACCCGCGAATGGCAGCTGCGGGCGCAAGAAGGGGCGAAGCGTTCTGAGCAATGCCAGGATAGCTGGAACGCCTACACCGCTAAGCTCGTAGAGGTGGGCGTGTTGGCGCTCGAGTATCTTTATGAGCGCCTGGTTGAGGCAGGCGAGACCGGCAAACCGTTGGCCAGCCTGAGTGAGCTTTACGATTTGTGGGTGGACTGTGCTGAAAAGGCCTACTCGGAGGTCGTCGCAACGCCGGAATTTGCTCAGACTCAAGCGCAGCTGGTCAATTCGGCCGTGCGTCTCAAACAACACCTGCAGGAGGCACTGGAGCGTGCGGCCAACGCCAGTAATCTACCCACGCGCCAAGAGCTGGATGCGGCTCACCAGGCAATCAAAAAGTTACAGCTCGAGCTCGACGAAGTACGCGAGCAGTTAAAGAAGCAGAAAAAGCCTGCACGAACCAAAAAACGTGGTGGTGGCGCATGAGTTCTCTGCCCTTTCGCCTTGATCGCGAAACAATCCTCGAAGAGCTCTGCGACTATCAAGAACGGCTGATACGCGGGTTCTCCAACCTCTCTCGAATCGACGCGATTGATGTAGGGGTGACTCCTCGTGACCTGATTTACTCCGAGAACAAGATCAAGCTCTATCGTTATCGACCCTTGGTTAGCAACCCGCATGAGGTCCCGGTCTTGCTGGTCTACGCATTGGTGAACCGGCCCTACATGGTGGATTTACAGCGGGAGCGATCGCTGGTGCGGCGATTGCTGGAAGCGGGGATTGACGTCTATCTGGTCGACTGGGGTTATCCCGATCGTTCGGACCGGTTTCTCACGTTGGACGACTATCTAAACGGTTACCTCGCCAACTGTATGGAACAGGTGTGTAACCGTCATGATCTTGAGGCGATTAATCTGCTGGGTATCTGTCAGGGCGGCACTTTCAGTCTCTGTTACAGCGCCCTTCATCCTGAAAGAGTGAAGAATTTAATCACCATGGTAACCCCGGTCGATTTTCATACCGATGACAACCGGCTGTCTCATTTTGTGCGCAAGATTGAGGTGGATGCGTTAGTGGATACTTTTGGAAACGTTCCGGGGGAGTTGCTGAACGGGGCTTTTCTGTCGCTAAAACCATTTCGTTCGGCCGGGCAGAAGTATGTGGAACTGACCGATATCCTGGACAGTCGCGAACAGGCGCTCAACTTCCTCCGCATGGAAAAGTGGATTTTCGACAGCCCGGATCAAGCAGGAGAGACCTTCCGCCAGTTCGTCAAAAACTTTTTTCAACGTAATAGTCTTGTATCTGGCGACGTGGAAATCGGTGATGCTAAAGTGGATTTGGCAAATATCTCCATGCCGATACTCAACATCTACGCTACCCAGGATCATTTGGTACCTCCTTCCTCATCGTTGCCCCTGGGGCAGATTGTTGGTAGCCCGGACTATACGGTCCGCGCCTTTCATGGCGGGCACATTGGAATCTATGTCAGCAGCCGGGCACAAAAAGAGGTGCCACCCACGATCGCCAACTGGCTGCGAGAAAGAGCTTAAGAGTAGTACATGGGTGAAGAACGCAGCGATTTGACAGTTTATTCCATTGACGGCGTCGTGCCGGTAGTGCACCCCGAAGCGTATGTTCATCCGGCAGCGGTGCTTATCGGCGATGTGGTGGTCGGTCAAGGCTGTTATGTCGGTCCAGGCGCATCGCTGCGGGGTGATCTGGGTCGGATAGAGATCGGTGCTGGAAGCAACGTTCAGGACAACTGCATTATCCACGGATTTCCGGGTGGGCTCACTCAAGTGGAAGAGAGCGGCCATATCGCACATGGCGCCGTACTGCACGGATGCCGCATACGGCGTAACGGTTTGGTGGGAATGAACGCCGTCGTGATGGATGACGCGGAAGTGGGAGAATCGGCGATCATCGCAGCGATGGCGCTGGTTACCGCCGGTACCGTCGTGCCTGCGCGGCACTTGGTGGCGGGGGTTCCGGGGCGCGTAGTACGCGAGCTCAAAGAAGGGGAACTCTCATGGAAACTCGAAGCGACGGCAGAGTACCAGCATCTGGCAATTCGGTGTCTGGGAAGCTTGAACCCAACGGTTGCACTGGCGGAAGAGGAGGTAGACCGGCCTACGCTAAAGCCCCGCGGCGTAGTGCCGTTGCATGAAAGTAAAGGTGATACTTCCGAAGCCGGCTAGTGTCCAAAAGGGAGCTTTACAGGTACGAGTGCTAAACTAGGAAGACTGCCAAACTGATAAGGGTTTCCGGATGGCCAATGACACAACACAGTATTCGGGGCCTGAACGGCGCGCCGAGCAGCGCAGAAAAAAACCTGACCGACGTGCTCTGGTAAGATTTGAACCTGAAAAAGAACCGCGTCGTAAAAATAAGGGTCGTCGCAAAGAAGACAGTACAGACCCCTGGGACCGTCGCGACATCTGATGGGGTAAAGCGACGTTCGCCGTGCTTGGGTTCTTGAGTTACGTTCTTACCGAGCTCGCATCGGGCGAGCAAGGCGATGTGCGGACAGTGCACCCATAGACGAACAATAATTGAATTCTGCGAACCGTTTGATTTGGATCGAAAGGCTGCACAAAAACTTCGATTATGACAACACCCGTACTGATTTGTGACGACTCCAGCGTTGCGCGTAAGCAGATGGCGAGGACGCTGAGCGAAGGTTGGGATTTCAGCCTCTCTTTTGCCAGTAATGGAGCCGAAGCGATAGAAGCGATCAAGGCGGGCAAAGGTGATGTGTTGCTCCTTGATCTCAATATGCCGGTGATGGATGGTTACGAAACCTTGGAAACCATTCGTCGTGAAGAGTTGGATACCATGGTGATCGTGGTCTCCGGAGATATCCAGCCTGACGCTAAAGAACGCGTGCTCAGACTCGGGGCGTTGGCATTCATTAAGAAACCAACCGTCCAAGAAGAGGTTTATGAAGTACTAACGCAATACGGACTTGTTCGTGACGAGTCGGCCGTGGCAACCAGCCCTGTTGCGGAAGTTAGCGAACCCATGGATTTGCGTGATTGCTGCCAAGAGGTGGCCAACGTTGCCATGGGCCAAGCCGCGGATTTTCTCGCACGGCTGTTGGATGTGTTCGTTGTCCTTCCCGTACCCAATGTGAATTTGCTCGAGCCTAGCGAGCTTGCGATGACGTTGAGTGCAGTTACAGAGCGTGATTCCGTCTCTGCGGTTTCGCAGGGTTTCGTGGGTGGTGGAATCGCTGGCGAAGCGCTGTTGCTGATCTACGACTCCAGCTTTGAAGATGTGGCGCGCCTGATGAAACACGAAGGGGATGTGGACGACGCGGTAGAACTTGAGTTGTTGATGGATATCGCAAGCATTTTAATAGGCGCTTGCACCAATGGTATTGCGGAGCAGTTAGACGTGAGTTTCAGCCAAGGGCACCCGATGATAGTCGGGCAACATGCCAATATGGTCGAATTGGTGAAACAGAACAACGAAAGCAAGATACTAGCGATTGAAATCAACTATTCGATTGAGAACTTCAATATCAGCTTTGATTTGTTGCTACTGATTACGGAGGATTCATTGGAAACGATTAACAAGAAACTGTCGTTCATGATGGAGTAACTTGAGATGAGTGGCAGCAAAATCGATATAAGAGAACTGCACTGGTTAATGGACATGGTGCAGAGCATCGATGTGGGTCTTGTGGTCATTGATCGAAAGTATCGAATTTCGGTGTGGAACAGCTTTATGCAGAACCACAGCGGAAAGGGCGCCAACGAAGTGCAAGACCAAACGTTGTTTAGCCAATTTCCTGAGATAGACGAGGAGTGGTTTCGCAAAAAAGCTGAATCGGTATTCATGCTTAGAACGAAGGCGTTTACCACTTGGGAGCAGCGCCCGTATCTGTTTCGGTTCAAGAGTTATCGTCCCATTACCGGTACAGAGGAGGAGATGTATCAGAATATTACTCTCAACCCCCTGGGATCGTCCGGCGGAAATATCGACCACATTTGCATCATTCTCTACGACGTTACCGATATCGCCTCTCATAAGAAGGGTTTGGAAAGCGCTAACGCTGAGTTGGCGAAGCTGAGTCGCACCGACCGCTTGACCGGTTTGAATAACCGGGGTTTTTGGGAGGAGTGTCTTGCCTCGGAGTACTCGCGCTACAAACGTTACGGAACCCGTAGTACTCTCATTATGTTCGACATCGACCATTTTAAGAAAGTCAACGATACCTATGGCCACCAGGCGGGCGACGAAGTATTACGCGTGGTGTCGGATGCGCTGCTTAAGAGTATCCGATCCACCGATGTTGCCGGTCGTTACGGTGGTGAGGAGTTCGGTGTCATCCTGGCAGCGACTAACACTGATGGGGGTATCTATTTTGCTGGAGCTATAACTGAATCGGGTGTTTAAAGAATGTGAAAAATAGCGGTGTATCTGGTTGATGGGTAGTCGCCAAACCAATCACTCAACCAACAGGGATACACCGCTATGGAGAAAGAGAATAACGTTGTTGCGTTTTCAGGTCGACAGGAACTCACTGATGGCCTGACTGAATTACTGAGAACAGGGGCAGTTCAGCTGATTCAGCAAGCAGTAGAAGCGGAGTTGGCCGGATTTATGGAACAGTTTTCAGCTCGCTTACTGGAAG